>Ga0187863_10003134_pt1 | contig 12341 bp, 5 predicted proteins | sample June2016WEW_11_1_FD_132975 | JGI IMG/M metagenome (GOLD analysis project Ga0187863, IMG submission 132975) | Peatland microbial communities from SPRUCE experiment site at the Marcell Experimental Forest, Minnesota, USA - June2016WEW_11_10 | ecosystem: Environmental > Terrestrial > Soil >...
TATTCCGACCTTCACCGCAATCGCGTTGCCTGATACAGGAGCCAACGTCAGTTACCTCCCCTGTGAGCAAGTCGACAAGCTCCCAGCCGTCCTCATCCATTGCACCCAACGCCGTGGAGCTGCGGATAGCAGCAAAGCATGTGTTGCTAGCCTCGCTAAAATCGACCTTCTCTAACCGAAGGATTGTGTCATTGTCTGTGTTATTGCGTATGTATTGATCGGCCAAGGCCATGCATCGTGCCCTTTGCGCAAACGCTTCCTTTGCTAGGTGATCGTGATGACGATGGAGGTATTCAACCGAACCGCCACCGATCATTAATCCCAAAAGTGCCGTTATTGCGGGAAGACTACTTCTCTTGAGCATGGAAGAATCCTCGGTTGGCCGGGCGCCGGGAAACGGGTTGATGCAGCACGAGAAATCCGCTCACCGTCCGGGATCAGCTAAGTAAACATGCTGATTCGTGAGGCAGTTGTCGTTGCCTCGTACTGTGCTAACCTGGTACCCACCTTGAACCGATCTCGCACTTTGGAGGACGAGTCAATGCGAAGCCGGGTACGAACCAAGAAGCCCGTTCCAGTCATATTGTGGACCAATAGCATCTCTATGAGCGAATTCCTTGCGTCAGCTAGGGATGCGGCGGGAAAACGGCCCATTTCCAAGAGCATCGACATCAGGCACAAAGCGAAGCATCGCTAAGCCTCGACGAGTCGCTGCGGCAAAAGGTGAAAGCGCCGGTCGAAAATCTACCCTTTCGCCTGGGCATCTGGTGGTTGCATCCCTCGCGCCCCCGCCACCACGCCAAGCGCATCGGCCACAAACGCCGGATCTCCGCTCTCCAGCGCCTCGCTCATGTACGATGCGATGGCGTCGTTGTCGTCCAGATACTCCGCCGGATCGAACGGTCTTGTCTTCGCTTTGCTCATCTCGCTCACAGACTATTGTCGCTCACTTCAGCCACGCGCTACCGGCTACCCGCTGCGGTTCTTCTGAACGCTGAACGCTGTACGCTGAACGCTCGCTTCCGCATTACCTCCGTACCGCACCCCCTCCACTTTCCCCTTGCCTTTCCCCAGCCCACGCGGCGACACTACTTATAGTCAGAAATCTACCCAGAAAGGCCTCGCATCCCGCGAGGCCTTTCCTTTTGGAGCCATCCCGTGACCATCCTCTGCTCGTTCGCCCTCGACAGCGGCCGCCGCTGCGCCGCGCCCGCCCTCCACAACTCCGGATTACTGCCACAATCATGGTGCAATCTGGGCCCGCGGAGGGTAATACCTAACTCGCGGTACCAAACCGGCTCGCAAAATCAATGAGTTGCCACACCCCCCGGGGGGAGGGGGGTACCCCCCTCCCCGCCCACTCCCGCTCCAGGCGAAATCCTGAGCGAGCGCCAGCGGAACCTGTACCCGTGCCTTGCGTCCCATCGTGCCTCCTCGGGCGGAGGCCTCAACCTTATCGAATCCCCGTGTCCAGTTCCAGCAGGGTGCACTACAAAACCTGTGGAAGCAAGCTGACACTAGAAATAGAGTTTCGCAACGAGTTGTACCAGCCGAGGCGGGGCCGCGCTGACGATCCGGCCGAAGTTCGGATCCTCGACTTGCCCGTCCACTGATGCCGGACCGTAGAACTGGGCATGGTTGAAGGCATTGAATGCCTCGATGCGGAATTCGAGGGCTTTTGCCTCCGTGAGGCGGACATTTTTCTGAAGGGTCAGATCGGAATTGTCGATGCCCGGCCCATAGAAGACGCGGCGCTTGGCGTCGCCGAGCTGTCCGACGATTTCCTCTGGAAATAAGGCCGTGTTGAAGGCTGGTTTACCGTTGCGGCCGTTGGCGTTGATATGCAGCGGTCCAGGCAGGTAATCGGGCGTGTCCAGCAGGTAATTGTTGACGCCGTTGCCGAGCGTGCCCAGAAGCGAATTGTCGGAATTGTCGTAGAGGGTGACCGGGAATCCGGTAGCCAAGCGGGTAGTTCCGGACAGACTCCATTGGGAGGTGAGGTGGTTGGAGCGGCGGAAAGCGCGCTCCACCGGCAGGGCCAGGGTGTAGCTGGCAACAAAGGTGTGTTTCTGATCCCAGGCCGAGATGGCCCGGCTTTGGCGCGGGTCGAGCGGGTCCATCTGCTCACCGATGTTCGATCCTTGATCGATGGACTTCGCGAAGGCATAGCTCAATAAGAACTGCGTATCGCCGCGCCGGTAACGAAGAGTCGCCTCCAGCGCGTTATAGCTGGAATTGGCGATGGTCTCGTCGGCCGTGTTTTCTCCGTAATTTTCGCCCGGTCCAACGCGGGCCTCGCTGTTTTGTCCGGCGCGAGTTCCATAAGCAGTCTGCTTGCCTGCGGCGGTGTAGGTAGTGTCCTCTCCAAACGGCCCGCAGCCGGGCAGGCTCAGGCACAGAGCCGGATTACCGAGGTTCACCGAAACGACAGCCGGGACGCGATGACCCTGATTGCCGACATAGCTGGCCGTCAGCAACGTGCGCGGAGTTACCTGGCGCTGAACGGAAAACATATAGTTGCTGACGTAAGGTACACGGTTGTGTATGTCGAAGAATGGGTCAGCGGCAAGGGGTGCAAAGTTGGCCCAGTTGATGGAGGTATCCGGGTGAGAAGCAGAAACGGTGTGCCCCGGAAAGGGAAAGGGGAATCGCTGCCCATTGTCGACGCCGCTGGCAGCCGAAATAAACGGGGTTGCCATCAGGGGGGGCGCGGGGCTGAGGTAGTTGTATCCGAAGGGGGGCACCGAGTACATAGTGCCAGCCAACAAGCCGGGGAATTCCGTGTAGAAAAGTCCGTAACTGGCGCGAATGCTGCTTCCGCGACCGTTGCCAAAGAGGATTCTCCAGAATCCCTGGCTGGACTTCGGTGCATAGGCTAAGCCGATTCTGGGTGCTAAATTGCCGTAGTTGGTGGGCGCGAGGGTCTTTGGGATGCCAGGATCGCCGGCGACGAGGAGCCCAGGCAGCGCGCCGGGGTACAGTCTCGATTCCGCTCCTGGAACCCAGGTCTGAAGCTGGTTGTACTTCTCCCAGAAGGGCATGATCACATCCCAGCGCAGGCCGGCATTGAGGGTGAGATCGTCGCGGGCGCGCCAGCTGTCCTGCCCATACGCGCCGAAGTAGCGATTGCGCAGGTAAAAGGGCTGGCCCGATGACTGCGTGAAGTTGCTGGCTACGCCGATCAGATAATCGGCGTAGGGATCCCCGGTTTCCGTGCCGTCGATGTTGAACGTGCCGTTGAACGTGGCATTGGGATGCTCGTTCACCTGGTCGATGTGGAACTGCGCGCCGACTTTGAGGGTGTGCGCGCCAAGCATGCGAGAGAGGCCATCCCCGGCATAGTACGTGTCGTTGATCTGTGTCTCGTTGGTAATGGGAACGCCCATCACGAAGGTGGGAAAGGTGATGTTTTCGACGCCTTCAAACTGCGGCGCCTGGATGTAGATCCCCGGTGTTCCAGCGCCGCTGACAAAACCCTGCTGCGCCATGCTGACACCCACACCACCCTTCGGCTGGCCAATGATATTCGCGTTGCGAAGATAGCCCAGATGAAATTCGTTGACCGTGTGCGCACCGATAAGCTCGTTATCGCCTACCGACCACAATTGCGCGCGCCCCATGAACAGAGCATCGAACCCAGGGATGCTGGCGCCGGCCACCGAGCCCGGGTAAGGATCGTCGAGTCGATAATCGTCGATGAAGTAATACGCGGAGATTTGGCCAACCCGAGTGTTGCCATCCATGCGCCCCGAACCCTTGTCGTCCCGTACCGTCCGGGCAAAGACTGAAGTGGAATATTGGCTGGCGCTGACGTTGGGAGAGGGGATGTAGCCGAGCAGGTCTTTGCCTGGCGCAGACCACGCGCGCTGCGGGATGACGCCGCCGGGAAAAACGCTGGCGTAAGGCTCACCGGCGGTCACGCTGGTTCCCAGTTCCTGGGAGAGCAGTCCCGCAAAATAAGGCCCGCTGACCGAACCGGTGAGATCGTTGAAATCCCCGCTGCGCTCCGCAAGAGTTGGCACCGAGATGTAACCCGTGGAAACACCCTGATTCGTGCGCGTCCCCTGATAGTCGCCGAAGAAGAAGACCTTGTCGCGCCGGACCGGGCCGCCGAGCGTGCCTGCGAATTGATTTTGCCTGAAGGCGGAGCGCGTCGGATCGAAATAGCCGCGCGCATCGAGCGCCGTGTTGCGCAAGAATTCGAAGGCGCCGCCGTGCAGCGCGTTGGTTCCGGGTTTGGTCACGACGGTGACCATGCCGCCGTTGTAGTTGCCGTATTCGGGATCGAAGTTGTTGGTCAGGACGCGAAACTCTTCGATCGAGTCGAGCTCGGGAATAATAGAAGTCCCGCCGTTCATGTGCTCCTGCACATCGATTCCGTTGACCTCAAAGCCGTTGGACGATTCACGCTGACCGTTGATCGAGAGATTGCCCGGATTGAGGTCGCCGGAGGGGTCCAGACTGCCGGTGACGCCTGCCATGATGACCGAGCTTGGCAACAGCGTGGAGATGGGCGCCACGCCCGGCTGGATGGCGAGCAGGTCGGTGTAGCTCCTGCCGTTCAGGGGTAGGGCGGTCATTTCCGTGCCCGATATCACCTCGCCCAGGTGCGTCGCGATGGTATCCACCTGGAGGCCGGAGCTGGTGGTGACGGTGATTGTGTCGGAGTGCGCGGCGATGGAAAGGGTGAGGTCCTCCTGGAGGGCTGCATCCGTGTCCACGGTCAGATTCAATTTTCGCTGGGTCGCAAATCCAGGGGCCGAGATGGTGAGGTCGTACTCCCCGACAGGAAGGTTGGGGAAGGAGTAGAGGCCCTGTTTATCCGAGGAGGCTCGATAGACGCTCCGCTGGCCGTTGTTGATGAGCTCGAGTGTCGCCTCCGGAATGACGGCTCCCGTGGGATCGCGGACGGCGCCCGAGATGCTGCCTCCGGTGGCGGCCCGCAGCGGCCAGGCGGCAACAACAAAAAACAGCACGGCCAAACTCAACCGCGTCACTCTGGCGCCCGTGAATGGGGATATCGATCTCGGACCAGACATCTGCACCTCGGTGATCGAAGCCTGACGAGACCCCACATTTTCGATTGCAGTGACAGTACGCGCCATCCTGAGCATTCGGATTGCCGGCACTATTTTTTTATTCTTTGGCCGCCAGGGCAATCCGACGCCGAGATTCCCGCGTACTCATTGCAACGAGCGGCGAGTTCTGAGCTTCCCACCCATCTCCCCCGACTGCTTCAGGTTCTCCGTTCCGGCCCCTGAACCAAATTGAATCTGGAGGACCGTATGTCGAAGCTTAAGCCTGTAGTCGGACTCCTGTTGAGTCTGCTGATTGCCGTCCCGCCTGGCGCACTTGCGTCGAGCCACCGGGAGGCGCCCATCACCGCTCTGGATCACACGGCTGACATCACCGACTTCTACGCCTTTGTCAGCTACGATCACCCGGATCGCGTTACTTTCATCATGAACGTCGATCCGTTTTTGCAGCCGAGCAATGGACCGAATTACTTTCCATTCGATCCATCGATCGTCTATCAGATCCAGATTGACAACAATCAAAGCGCTCTGCCAGCCGTTGTCTTCCAGTTCCGATTTCAAACCAACATCCTCGATCGGGGTCTGCCGGTCGGATTTGCAGGAGCCGGTTCCGGCGTCGATGCACCGGCTAATTCGCCCGCGCCGATCAAACCTGGCACACCCATCGTGCCTCCAGCCATCACCACGCTCACCGGACCTGGGGCTGCAGGCCTGAGCCTGCAGCAGACATTCACCGTAAACATGATCAAAGGGGGCAGGACTACGGCGCTGATAAATACGACGGGCAGCCCGCTGATCGCCGTTCCCAGCAATGTGGGTCCGCGCACCATGCCGGACTACGATTCCCTGGCCGCGCAGGGCATCTATAGCCTGCAGGGCGCTGACGGTGCTGACGACATCCGCGTGTTCGCCGGCACGGTTGCGGATCCCTTCTTCATCGACCTGGGCGCGACCTTCGATAGCCTCAACTATCGCGCTGGCAGTGGAGTTGAAGCACTCACACCGGAACAGGACGCCAACGATCAGCTCAATTCAGCCCCGGATTCGGTTTCCGGGTTCAACGTCAACACCATCGCGATCGAAGTGCCAATCAAACTCCTGACCAGCGATGGGAGGATCCACGCCGCTGCGGATCCGAAGGCAATGATCGGCAGCTGGGCGACGACCTCCAGGCCGCAGATCACCATTCGCCAATCCTGGTCGCCTTTCCAAAACCGTGACGTTCTGGCCCAGGTACAGCGTCTGGGCAATCCCCTGATCAACGAACTGGTCATTGGCACGGGCAGCAAGGACTACTGGAGCATGTCGCAGCCGATCAACGACAGCCAGTTTGCCGCGTTCGACCTCGATCCGCTCATCGCAAGAGTATTTAACGCGGTGTATGGATTTAACATTCCCACTCCGCCGCGCACCGATCTGTTGCCGCTCGTCACCTACGCGCCGCCGATTGCCCCGGCAGGTACGCCAGCCGGTCCGATCTCTGACCTGCTGCGGCTGAACACCGGCGTGGCGCCTACGCCGCAGGCCGAGCGCAAGCGCCTGGGCCTCATTGCCGGCGATCCAGCCGGATACCCCAACGGCCGCCGTGTCACCGACGATGTGGTGGATATTGTGGAGCGCGTGGCCATTGGCGGCGTTTTGGTCAAAGGCTTCAATGTCGCGCCGAACAACCTGCTCGGCGATGGCGTCAACGCACCGGATGTTCCTACCCAGGAGACGTTCCCCTATATTCACTACGCATACAGTGGACGCGACAGCCGTCATATCAGCCCCGGCGATCCCACGGGCTGTGGCGATCAGCCGACTTCCAGCAGCGCTCAGAACTCGGATGCGCCGCCGGCAAACCAGGGAGGCTCCTCGGCTTGCCCTGATTAACCCCCCCGGGCTGGCAGACCACAACCCGGTTCTCTGCGCGGAACTTATCTCCGCGCAGAGAACCAACTTTCTCTGACTCTGAAGACAAAGGTCACTTATGAAATTCCGGCACTTATCGCTATTCGCCCTCGTTGTGGCTCTCTGCGGACCGGTGCTGGCGCAGGAAGCGGCCGCTCAGGAGCCGACACCCGCGCAGCAACGCATTGCAGAGGCAAGGCAGCAGATCGCCGCGGATCCCAAAAAGGTCCAGGCCTATAACGAACTGGCGATCGCCAGTCTGCGGCGCGCCCGAGAGACCGCAGATCCCAGGTACCTGAACGATGCGGACGCTGCACTTGCTGAGGGCCTGAAACTGGATGCGACGGACTTCCGCCTGCAAAAAACTCAGGTCGCCCTCATGTTGAGCCGTCACGAGTTTGTTCAGGCAAGGGAGGCGGCTGCTCTCCTCCATCGTCACACGCCCGACGACGTGATGACGTATGGATATCTCGCCGAGGTGGACATCGCCCTCGGCAATTACGCGGAAGCAGAGACGAACGCGCAGTGGATGATGAATCTGCGGCCCAACAATACGCCGGCGCTTCTCGTCGGCGCCAGATTGCGGACATTGTTCGGCGATATGCATGGAGCAATCGATTTTCTGAACCGCGCGTATTCACAGACATCGCCCAGTGAAATCGAAGACCAGGCCTGGATCGCCGACCAGATCGCATCGATTCAGATCGAATCCGGGCAGATCGATTCGGCAGCGCAGACCCTGGCGCAGGCTGAGCAACTGTTTCCACACTATCCCTACACCACGGAGAATCTGGCGCGCGTTTGCATTGCCCAGAATCGAGCAGGCGATGCGGTGCAACTATTAGTGCAGGCCGCATCGATCGATCACGATCCGCACATTCTCTATCAGTTGGCAAAAGCGCAAATAGCTGCAGGAAAATTGAACGAAGCGCGTGCCAGCTATGCGGAGTTCGAGAAACTCGCCACCGAACCGGGAGGCGCAACCGATGCGTCGAAACTCGATCTGATCCTGATGTATGCCGGAAGCCCCGCCAACGCCCCCAAAGCGTTGCAGCTTGCGCAGCAGGAGATTGTATTGCGGCAGGATGTGTGGACGCTGGACGCATATGCCTGGGCGCTCTATGCCAATGCCAGATTCCAGGACGCGGACGCGGCGGTGCAGAAGGCAATCGCGGTCGGAATCCAAAGCGCGCAGATCTTCGATCACGCCGGTCACATCGCGCAAGGGCTGAACCACAACACGGACGCCGCTAGGTATTTCAAGCTCTCGCTTCAATCCAATCCTGCATCGGAGGTTGCCGCGGATGCCATTCAATCTGCCAACCTGGTGGTGGGGCCGGATCACAGCGTGAAAGTGGCCACTCAGTCGGCTCCCGTGCCCGATCTGTCGCGGGATGCGATGCCGGGAGAGATATTGATCGCTTCACACTCGCCGGATCGCACGACTCCATCCGCCGGCGCCGCACTGGCCAACGTGGCGCCCGCCTTTCGACCTGTACCGGAAGCATTACTAACACCTCAACCCACTGGAACTGCCCGCCTGATCCAAACCGCACAAGCGACTGTCGCGCGCAATTCGCAGGACGCGAGCGCGTATGCGGGATTGGGCGCCGCTTACTTCCAGCATGCGAGAGAGACAGGCGACGTAGGAGACTATCAACTCGCTGAGGAGTCCCTTGCTAAGTCGCTCGATCTTGATTCCACGGATTTTTCGACGGATGAAGCCCTCGAGACCCTCGCCGCGGTGTGCATGGGTGAGCATCGCTTCGCCGACGCGCTTCGTTACGCCCAGAAAGCACTGTCGCTCGGAACAGGCGACCTCTCGCCCTTCGCCATCGTCGGCGACGCCTACGCCGATATGGGCGAGTATGACAAAGCAGCGGCTGCCTATGGGAGACTGACGCCTCGCGATATGGTACTGGCCCCGCGTGCCGCCTATGCGCGCGACAGCCGGATTTCCTATCTCAGGTTTATCGCTGGCGATACAGCAGGGGCGATCGCCCTGATGAAGACAGCAGTCACGGAGGGAGTTGAAGCTCAACTCCCGAGCGAGAATATGGCATGGCTGTACTACGAACTGGGCGAATACGAAACTCAGGCCGGCGATATCGCTGCTGCCGACGCGGCTTACCTCGCCGCGCTTAATACCCATTCGGGAGACTATCGCGCATTGGCGGCGCTGGCTAAGCTCAGAGCGAACAACGGCAGATACGCGGACGCCGTCGTGCTCTATCAACGAGCCATTGCGGTCGTGCCCATGCCGATCTTTGTTGCGGAGCTCGGGGATCTCTATACGAAGATGGGGCATCCCGAGGAGGCGCATAAGCAGTATGCGCTGGTTGAATACATCGGATTGCTGGGGCACATCAATCAGGTCCTCCACAATCGCGATCTGGCGGTCTTTTTTGCCGATCACGATATAAAGCTCATTGAGGCAGTCGACCTCGCCAGGAAAGAGCTTGAAGTCCGGCGCGATGTATACACCTGGGACGCGCTGGCTTGGGCTCTCTACAAGAATGGGAAGCTCGCCGAGGCGGCAGAGGCAAGCGAGAAGGCCATGCGGTTCGGGACGCAAGACTCGCTGCTTCTCTTTCACGCGGGAATGATCGACGAAACAATCGGCCACACGGAGCAAGCTCGGAGCGAACTGCAGAAAGCGCTCCAGATTAATCCGCATTTCCATCTGGTCTATTCAAACACCGCGAAAGAGCGGCTTGCCACGCTGGAAGCGCGAGCCGAATCGAGGGAGGGACGGACCAGCCATGCTCGCTAAGAGATATTTCCCGCTGCTTCTGCTGCTGAGCCTCTGTCGGATGGCTTTGGCTCATCCCATGGGTAATTTCAGCGTGAACCACTACTCCAGAATCACTGTGGAGGACGACCGGATTCGCGTTCGGTATCTGATCGACCTGGCGGAGATCCCCACCTATCAGGAACTGCAGCGGGCGAATATCTCGCCCACCGCGATCGATCCTAAGTCGACGGCGGTGATTAACTATGTGACTCTCCGGGGCAAGGAATTGCTGAATGGTCTCATTCTCGACGTAAGCGGCACACCAGTTCCTCTTCGCATGATCTCGAGCGAAGTCATTTTTCCGCCCGGCGCCGGAGGTCTGCCCACAATGAAGATGGGCTTCATTTATGAAGCGGCTTACCCGTCGACGATAGACCGGCAGCGCATCGAAATTCATTACGCAGACGGCAATTACCCAGGGCACAACGGATGGAAGGAAATTGTAGTTCCGGCATCCGGTAGCCAATTGCTGCGCAGTTCGGCACCCACAACGGACCGCAGCGACGAGTTGAGCAACTATCCGGCAGATTTGCTCACCAGTCCGCCGCAGGATCTGGAAGCCTCGCTGGTGGCCGCGCTCCCGCCCTTGCCGGCAACAGACGCAATTCCGCAGCCAACTCGGTCACTACGGTCAGTCGCGGCTCCGACGGTCGTGGCGATACCTTCGCTGCATCGTGCCAAAGTCAACCGCCGAAGGGCGCCAGAGCAGCCTGCGATTCCGCACGCCGCAACGGCGCCTGGATCGTCTACAGCTACATCGCCGGTGTCGGCCACCATGAATCTCCGGGCCAATCGGCAGCAGACGCCGCGCAGCAGATTCACTGAGTTGATTCAGGCCCAGCATCTTAGCGCGTGGTTCCTGTTCACCGCGGCCCTCATTGCTATCGGTCTGGGAGGGCTGCACGCGCTGGAGCCCGGCCACGGTAAGACCATTGTCGCCGCCTACCTGGTGGGCTCGAAAGGAACAGCGCGTCACGCAGTGCTTCTGGGGATGATCGTGACCGCGTCGCATACGGTCGGCGTGTTTGCTCTTGGAGCTATCACTTTGTACGCGTCACGCTATATTATCCCGGAACAACTCTATCCCTGGCTCGGGGCCCTCTCCGGAATCACCATTGCGGGGCTCGGCAGCTATATGTTCATGCGTCGCCTCACCGGTACAGCTGCGGATCACTCTCACGCACCTGGCGCATCTCACACTCACTGGATGTTCTGGAAGCGGCCGGCGCCCGGAGCGACGGGATGCAATCCGGTCGAAAACGACTTAATTCCCAAACGATCCGTCAGCTTGCCCCAGCTCTTTACCCTGGGCATCACCGGCGGAATTATTCCTTGTCCGGCCGCACTTATCGTACTTTTGAGCGCGTTCGCCCTCCATAGAATCGGCCTGGGGTTCTTTTTGATTGTGGCCTTCAGCGTCGGACTCGCCTCCGTTCTGATCAGTTTTGGCATGTTAATGGTCTACGCACGTCGTTTCATGACCCGCCTCCAGATCGACGGTCCTCTTACCAGGCGCTGGCTCCCAATTGCTTCTTCAGGATTCATCACAGTTCTCGGTTTGACCCTCGCCGTTCAGGCCCTCGCCACGGTTCGACTGGGACCGCACATGCTCTCCAAAGAGCGGCTTGGCCCCGTCTTGTTTTTGACAATCCTTGGTCTGATTCTCGGCATGCGGCACTCTACCGATGCCGATCACGTGGTTGCGATCTCAACTATTGTCAGCAAACAGCGTAGCATTCGCAATGCCGCATTCATCGGTTCCGTCTGGGGCCTGGGCCACACCATCACCATCTTTATCGTCGGCTCCCTCATCATCCTCTTCGGGGTTGAGATTCCAACCCGGCTGGGCTTATCCATGGAGTTTACCGTGGCTGTCATGCTCGTTCTCTTAGGAGCTCTGAACCTTTCCGGAGTTATGCAGAAGCTGACAAATTCTCTGACCCCAATGGTTCCCGTGCGTGCCAACGAGCCCCGCCCAGGGCGACCGGCCAAAGACATGACGAGAATAGAAACGTGGATAGACAATTCGGTCGGCAGATTCGGTCTCTATCAATGCCTGAGGCCGCTGGTCATCGGTCTCGTTCACGGACTTGCCGGGTCTGCGGCGGTGGCGCTCCTTGTCCTGTCCACTATTCACAACCCAGTCTGGGCGACGGTGTATCTGCTCATCTTCGGCGCTGGAACCATGATCGGGATGATGTGCATGACGGCCGCAATCGCCGTCCCCCTTACATTCGCCGGCGATCGCTTCGCCAAACTGAGCCAGCATCTTGGGATCGCCTCTGGTGTGGTGAGTCTCTGTTTCGGCTCATTCCTCGTGTATCAACTCGGCTTTCTGGGAGGGCTCTTCACAAGTCATCCTCATTGGGTGCCTAGATAGCCGCTGCAAACCCGCAGGTTCCTCCTGCCTGTCGAGGAACAGGCGCGTGTTCGGGTCGTTCGCAGAGCTATCCCCATCCCATGGGCTTCTGCAGCTCGGCGGCGGATACACAGTAAGTGTCCTCCGGCAGTCGGCATGTCGTGAGGCATTGGGAGGCGTAGGCGTAGTTCCGGGAGGATCACCGGCATCCGGACAGAACTGCCTCTCGGGAAGCGAAACTTCCGGATGGCCAACAATA
>Ga0187863_10003138_pt1 | contig 12335 bp, 8 predicted proteins | sample June2016WEW_11_1_FD_132975 | JGI IMG/M metagenome (GOLD analysis project Ga0187863, IMG submission 132975) | Peatland microbial communities from SPRUCE experiment site at the Marcell Experimental Forest, Minnesota, USA - June2016WEW_11_10 | ecosystem: Environmental > Terrestrial > Soil >...
GCCGAGGTGGTCGAGGAAGGCGGTGTAATCGGAGCCGGAGCCGAGTGCGGCCACACGGAGATCGGCTCGCTGGCGAATCTCCTGCCGGTCCTCCGCGGTCTTGGCCCGCTCGATTTCAAGAAGCCGCAGGCGCTGTCCGACCGAAAGTTTCGTCTCCGGATCTTCAATATCGCGGGCCACTCCATTGGCGAAACGCTCAAGGGTGGGGGAGCCATTCATGTCCAGATATCCGCGGCTGTTTCCGTCGCTGTTGATGTAGGCGACGGCCCGCTGCTGAAGCTCCTTGTCGTGCTCCTCGGCCCATTCGGTCGAGCCGAGCAGCATCGGCTCCTCGCCATCCCACGCGCAATAGATGATCGTGCGCTTGGGCTTCCATCCCTGTTTCGTTAATTCGCCGAAAGCGCGGGCTTCTTCAAGCAACGTCACCTGGCCGGAGGTGGGATCCTCGGCGCCGTTTACCCATGCGTCGTGGTGGTTCCCGCGGATCACCCAGGCGTCGGGCTGCTGCGCGCCAGGGATTTTGGCGATGATGTCATAGACTGGCTTGATGTCCCAGTTGAAGCTCACTTTGAGATGCACTTTCGCCGCGCCTGGACCGAGGTGGTAGGAAATCGCGAGCGCTCCGCGCCAATCCTTGGGAGCCATGGGCCCTGTCAGCGCGGCCAGTAGCGGTTGGGCATCGCCATAGGAGATCGGGAGAACCGGAATCTTCGTCAGGCTTGGCGCGTCTTTGATGGCCAACCGCTTCGCATCCGCCGTGGCTCCGATTCCCGGGGTAAGCGGATCGCCCGGACTCGACGACGGAAAATCCATCACACTGCCACGCTGCACGCCGTTGTTAGGGCGCATGGGTCCTTGTGGATATACCTCATCCACAAAGTAGCCGTCATCCTGCGGATCAGAGTAGATGAGGCAGCCAACGGCTCCGTGCTCGGAGGCGACCTTCGGTTTGATTCCGCGCCAGGAATTCCCGTACTTGGCGATGACGATCGCTCCTTTTACGGAAACACCCAGGCGGTCGAGTTCGTCATAGTCTTTGGGCAGCCCGTAATTTACAAAAACGAGCGGCGCAGTCACCTCACCGTCGATCGAGTAGGCGTTGTAGGAGGGCAGTTGCTCGTTGAGCTGATTCGAGGTTGGATCGACTGAAACCGGCGGTTCCTGCAGCTTGGCTGTGAAGTGCGTGGGCTCGACCATTTCGAGTACGCGCTCTTTCGGTGTCGGGAACAGAACCTGAAAGGTTTCGATGCGCGCGTCCCATCCCCATTCCTTGAACTTTGCGAGGATCCAGTCGGCGTTGTCCTTATCGTAAGGCGAGCCGACGTGGTGCGGTCGCGCGGTCAGGCGGCGCATGTAATCGCGCTGTTTATCAGCGCTGGGCAGCGCGCGGAATTTATTCTCCCAGTCACGCTCCCCGCCGGAGCTTTGCGGAGTGAAACCCTGCAGGGGCTCTTGGCCGCCGCCCGCCGATAGCAGAAACATGACAATCGGCAGTAAGCCGAGAGCGGCGGCACGGCGCATTCGCTTCCTCACTTCCTGTTGCGCGTTCGAACGAACGGGCACTGGAAGCAAGGTTACCAGTAAAGAAACCGGGCCGCCACAGGGGGAGCACAGAGAGGAAGCCTACAACTTTCGCGCTTCCTCCTGTATCATTCGGCTTGCCTTTGCTGCGCTTGCTCTGTCCTGCGGGATCACGCGAAAGGGGAATAACGGAATGGCACACTCTCCCACCTCAATGCGGCTCGCCGTGCTGGGAGCCGGAAAGATGGGCGGAATACTGATCGAGGCGTTTGTAAAACAGGGATTGGTGTCGCCGCAGAATATCTCCGCGACGGTGGGACACTCCGGGCAGGAGCGCAAGAGTCTATCGAAGTTGCCGATTTTCTCGGGGACAGACAATCGCGCGGCTGCGCGCGGCGCAGACGTGATTATTCTTGGCGTGAAGCCCCAGACAGTCGGACAAGTGGTCGATGAAATCGCGTCCGAATTGAACGACAAGAAGCTTCTGATATCGGTCGCTGCGTCGGTGCCGACAGATTACATCGAGCGCCGGATCGCGGTGAACGTGCCGGTGGTGCGTGCAATGCCCAACACACCCTCCATGGTGGGCGAGGGAATTACCGCGATTTCCAAAGGGAAGTTCGCGACGCAGAAGGATGTCGACACGGCGCGCAAGCTCTTCGACGCGGTAGGGAAGACCGTGGTCGTGGACGAGAAATACATGGACGCGGTGACCGGGCTATCGGCCAGCGGCCCCGCCTTTATCTACATCATTCTGGAATCGCTCGCAGAGGGTGGCGTGAAGGTCGGGTTGCCGCGCGATCTCGCGACGCTGCTGGCGTCGCAGATGGCGCTGGGTGCCGCCAAAATGGTGATTGAAACCGGCGATCATCCCGCACTGCTCAAGGACACGGTGACCACACCCGCCGGCTGCACGATCGATGGTATCCTTGAGCTCGAAGAGGGCGGCCTGCGTGTCACCTTGATCAAAGCAGTCGTAAAAGCCTCGCAGCGCGCGAAGGAACTTCTGGTCACCGACGAGAGCCACTAAAATTTCAGCGAACTATTTCGGCCGTTGCGGGCGACCCGTGCGTTAGGCGAACAACACGCGCAAGCCCAGATCGACGATTTCGCGGGCGCGCAGCGATTTGGTCGAAAGACTCTCCGGTGTGAATCGACATCATCTTCGAAAAGAGCGCGGGCTGCGACGCGAACAGTCGCAAAGTTTTTCCCCTAATCCAGGCACTGCGCTCCATCAGCAGCAGGAGGCGCGTCATGCGAACGGCGGTCGCCGTGGCGCGACGGTGACAAAGATCTGGCAGCGGTGGCCCCAGTGAACCTCTACCGCATCCGTCCACGGAGCGACCGCATAATGTCGGCGAAAGCGTGTTGCGGCGTAAGCCAAACGCCTGCCCGCTTGCGATCCTGGCGGTGGCTGAAGAATTGGCGTCGCAGAAGCGAATTCCCGAAAAGGGGGAGGCGACGCGTGAATCGAGTTCGATTCCGATCCTACGCAGCGTGACGACCGCTCCTGGAAGCAGGCCCTCGCCGCAGGGCTTATCAATCGGTGGTTTGCGCGAATCGAGGACAGTAACGCGAAGACCCTTCCGTGAAGCCGCAATGGCAGTGGCGATCCCTGCCGCTCCTGCTCCGACGATAACCACGTCCGATGCCGCGTTTCCCCGCCCTCATCGCGTTACCACCGAAGCAGAACCAGCTCGGAGCAAAAACCAGGACCCATTGCAGCAAGGATACTCAGCGATCCCGGCTCGGGACGGCGGTGCGAGTAAACGTCCTCCAAAACCAGGAGAACGGACGTGGAAGACAGATTCCCCACCTTGCGTAAGCATTCCCACGACGCCGCAAGATCCTTCTCGGTGATTCCCAGTGCGGTGGCCGTCGCTTCGAGAACTCTCGGGCCGCCCGTGTGCATCACCCAGCTTTTGACGTCGCTGCGGCTGAATCCCTGCTCTGCGAGAAACGTGTCGACATCCTCGCCGAGGTGCCGCAGCACCGTATCTGGAACTTCCGGCGACAATACGATGCGGAAGCCTTTTTCGGAAATGTCCCAGCCCATCGTTCGCTCTGAGTTGGGATACAGGATGGATTTCGTGGCGAGAATTTCGGGACCATCGGATTCCACCTCCGATCCCACGACTACCGTCGCTGCCGCACCGTCACCGAACAGCAGCGCTGAGATCAGATGTGCCATGGAGAGGTCATCGCGCTGCAGCGTCAGTGAACACAGCTCGATCGATAAAAGGGCTGCCGCTTGATCCGGAAAGGCCCGCACGTAATCGGCGGCACGAGCGATCCCCGCTGCTCCAGCCACGCAGCCCAAGCCGAAAATCGGAACGCGCTTGATGTTGGGCGACAGGCCCATGCGGTTGGCGAGCCTCGCATCGAGCGACGGCGCGGCGATTCCGGTCACTGAAGTAACAAAAATAGCGCTCAAATCGCGCGGCTGCAGGCCGGCCTTTACCAGGGCGTGGCACAAGGCCTTTTCACCGAGTTCAAGACCCGCCTCGATCCACACGTCATTGGCCTGGCCCCAGGTGGTCATCTTTTCGTAGAAGTCAATCGGGCGGACCAGATATCGCCCATCCACCTTCATGCTGTCGTCGAGACGGTCGAGAATGTCAGGGTTCGGCAGGCGGTGCCGCCAATCGTTTTTGAGCGCTTCAACCAAAAGTTGCTGATTGTAATAGTGCTTCGGAAAAGCGCTGGCGACGCTGGCAATCCTCATGAATGCTCCTTAAATAGGGCTAGAGGGAACACTGCAAGGTATCGTGACTCGGCCCACTCTTCAATGGCGATATTTAAAAAAGTTCTCGAATGCGGATCTCTGGGGTCTTAAGGGAACCCTGCGCCGCGTCAAAACGACGCAAGCAAGACCTGACCATTCCGCCATTTCCCGCAAGATTCGTGCTGTTCGCTATCAACTCCCGCTAGCTCGGCTCACAGGTCTTGTCTCTGACGACGCCCTGCTGGCCTTCCAGTTTGCGCTCGCCCCTTTCCGGCGCGGGAAGTCCTCTGTAAATAAAGGCGCCACAGATAGCGGAAAGCCCGAGAAGCAGAATGCCCTTTCGCCATGCAAGCAGGCAGACCTTTCCAAACCCAAAAAGGGCAAAATAGATCATCGCACAGCCGGCAACCCAATTACAGAGATTGCGTGCGAGGCTCCGCTCCGGAGCTATCTCCGGGACCAGTCGCGCAATGGGTGCCCACCCGAAGGCATCGGGGCGCACTCGGCGGTAGAAGGCGAGGAGTGTCTCGCGAGGCTCGGCTGCGGTTAGCCATGTGACGATGACCCACGCCGCGGTGGTGAGAGCCGTCGTTACCAGGGTCTGCTTTGCGAAAACGGATGCCTCGGAGCCTTGAAACGGCACCGCCTGGCGAATCGCCAGCGTGACCACCAGAGCGGTGGTCATCGCCGCGATCTCGCTCCAGGCGTTAATGCGCCACCAGTACCAGCGAAGAAGGTACACGCTTCCGGTTCCCGCGCCGACCTCAAGCAGCACTTCCCACCCTGCGCGAATCGTGACCAGCTCCCAGGAAACGCACGCGCCCAACACCACGAGCAGAATCGTCACCCAGCGCGAAACCCCGACGTAGTGCTTCTCAGATGCCTCGCGGTGCACGAACCTCCGATAGAAATCGGAAACCAGATACGAACTCCCCCAGTTGAGATGCGTCGCGATCGTGGACATGAAAGCGGCCAGAAATCCTGCCACCAGCAACCCGCGCGCCGCGCGCGGCAAACGATCCACCGCGAGACGCACGTATCCCGACTCCGGCTGTGCGAGATTCGGATAAAGAACCACAACGGAGAGGGACGCAAGAATCCAAGGCCAGGAGCGCAGTGCGTAATGCGCGAAATTAAACCACAATACGGAAAGCAAACCGTCGCGTTCGTTGCGCGCGCTCAGGATGCGCTGCGCGACGTATCCGCCCCCTCCCGGCTCCGCGCCCGGGTACCAGAAAGCCCACCATTGCACGCCGAGATACACGCAAAATGTGACCACCGGGATCGTCCAGAGCGCTTCGCTCGCCAAGCCTCGGGAAAAATCGGGGAAAAACGAAGTGATGTGGGCGGCGCCAGGCCCGGCGGCGCCTTGCATCGCGCCCAGTTTTGTGAGCATACCGCCCACGCCCCCTGCGGCGCCCACCCCGTACCACGCCACCGCAATCACCACTCCCATTTTCAGCGCGAACTGGAAGAGGTCGGTCCACAGGACCCCCCAAAGGCCGCCGAGAGAGACGTAAATGCCGGTAAAGGGAATCAGGACGAAAACGCAAAGCGCCAGCGCCGTGCGCTCGTTGACTCCAAGGACGACTCTGACGATTGTCGTCATGGCTTTGGTGACCCAGCCCAGAATTACGCAGTTCACGAGGAGTCCGAGATAGATCGCGCGAAATCCGCGCAGGAATGCGGCAGGTTTTCCCGCGTAACGCAATTCGGCAAATTCGACGTCGGTCAGAAGCCCCGCGCGCACCCACAATCGCGCGAATAGGAACACCGTCATCATTCCGGCGGGCAGCATGCTCCACCAGATCCAGTTCCCGGCGATGCCGTTGCGGTAGACCAAGCCCGTCACCACCAGGGGCGTGTCGGCGGCGAAAGTGGTTGCGACCATCGAAGTGCCGATCAGCCACCAGGCCGCTCGCCGACCGGAAACAAAATAGTCCGCGGTGCTGCCACTCGACTGGCGGCGAAAATACAGCCCCTGAATCAGTGTGAATAGGAGATAGGCAGCGACGACGATCCAATCTGCGATGGAGAGTTTCATGTCTGCGTGAAACCGCGGCTTAGTCTTATCGAGGACGGGCGAAGAGTCAAAGGGAATAGCGGGGTAAGGGAATCCGAGTGCTACCACCCTGTAGGAAGGGCAAAACCCGGGCCTGAGGGGGTAGACCCGGGTTGGGGCGGAAAGGGGACTGGGCCAACAAACTCTTCACTGCCAAACCGGGATCTGACAACCGCAGCGCTTCTAGTAATTCAAACTGCGCAGCGCTTGTGTCCCCCGGAGCACCGCCTGCAACACCATCAGGAGGAGCCCGTCGCGGACGGCCGTTAAACTGTTCGTCATCGATGGTTCCTCGCGAATGCGAGGGGAAGGGCATCTCACCGGCCACGGCCTTACGAAATTGCTGCCCAATATTGCCTGGCGCGCGCGCATGCCGCCCCTCTAGTTCACAACATACACGGGTAAATCGTGCTCGATCCCTACCACCATGGATTTGAAGATATCGACATCCCAGCTGTCCGAAATGCGCAGCCTCAGGGAATTGTCTGTTTCCGATACCAGGCGTCCGCGCAAGGGCACGCGAAGGGTTCCTGTTACAACCCGTAGGATGACCGACTGCCCCATCCAGACTGCGTAGCCACCTTCCATTTTTTTGTAGTCCCTTTCGGAAGCGCCCGTTTCCCCGTATCGGCGAATTATTTCTGAACAACGCGATTGTGCGGCACCAAGAGGAACGGTCCAATAGTACGGGAGGCAACGTCCAGTAGTAGTAAAGTACTAATCGGAAATGGCGCCACCGGCGGCTCTCGCGAGCCGAGTCTTTTCTGTTATCGTGGAGAGCAAGCTTGGGCAATGCGTGTCCGGAACCTCTTGGTCGTTGGGGCGAAGTTTCTAGGCCGTGTGGTGAGATGATTTTGCGGGTGCCTCGCCACAGCGGTTTTCAAAGGTGGGTCTTTTGAACCCCGCCGAGACGCAGCCAGCTGTGGAGGTTTTGGGGGGAGTTCCGGCTCCGACATAACACCCTGGCTTCAAGTCGGCTTGAGCCCCTGAGGAAAGGTTTCCCGTCTTACCGCAGGCTGCACAGCCGCTGGACTGTTGAAATGGAGAAGGGAATAGAGCACCCCAAGGGGATCTTCCGCACATGATTGAAACCCTGCATCACGTCCTGGCGAAACTCTACGACGTTCGAGGCCTCATTGAATGGGGTGGAACGGCGCTGGTCTGCCTGATCGTTTTTGTGGAGACCGGGATGTTTGTCGGGTTTTTCCTACCAGGCGATTCCTTGCTGGTGACGGCAGGCGTGTTTGCCGGCGCCGGGCAGATGAAGCTGGCCTACCTGCTTTCTTTAGTAACGGTGTGCGCGATCGCCGGGGATCAATTGGGATATTTCATTGGATGGCGGGCCGGTAAAACGCTCTACGAGCGCAAGGATTCGCGCTTCTTCAAGAAGCGACATCTCGAAAGGGCGCACGAATTCTATGAGACCTACGGCGGGAAGACGATCATCATGGCTCGCTTCGTCCCCATCATTCGCACCTTCTGCCCGCCGGTGGCAGGTGCCGCGAGAATGAGCTACACGCGCTACCTTGTCTACGACATCATCGGCGGATTCGCCTGGGTCTGGGGCATGACGCTGCTTGGTTACACACTGGGACGCACGGTGCCAAATATCGACAAGCGCATCCATTACGTGATTGCCGTCGTGATCGTGTTTTCGCTCTTGCCGGCGGCGTACCACGCCTGGAAGTCACGCCCGAAAAATGCTTCCGTGCCCCTGAAAAGCGTTGCCCAGGTGGAAGAAGAATAGCTCCGGTCCGCATCCCCCGGGAGTCCCCCCGTTTGAAAAAGAGGCTGGCGAAAACAAAAAGGGATCCTCACGGCTCTCCTTGTGCTCTTTCGACACGCCTCGGTAGCGCCAAGGTGCATAGCCCCCACCGACGGTCCACCCACCGCCAGCGACAGATCAACCATTTAAAATGGAAAGCTATCAAGCTCGGATTTAAAATTGTCGAAGCCCCTGCAGCTTAAAAAGTCGGAGTTTCTGGGGAGGCGGAAGTGGCGCGCGGCGGTCTGTTTTCGCGGCGCTTCTTTCGCGAGCTTCACCCTCGTTAGGGGGCGCGATCCGCCCTGTCCGCCCTGCGGAATGTTGACTGGCAAACCGTTCCACCTGCTATAGTTTTTAATGCAGCTGCCGCGTTCGATTCTGTCTTCAGGTGTAGACGAAAAGATGGAACTGGATCTCGTCTCCTGGATGAGCCTCGCCCTGCGCTGGTTTCATGTGATGGCCGCCATCATGTGGATTGGCGCGTCGGTTTATTTCGTGTGGTTGGATCTGGCCCTCCGGCCTCCGGCGCGCCAGCAAGACAAAGACGCGGGTGTAGGTGGGGAACTCTGGTCGGTGCACGGCGGCGGTTTCTATCACAAGAAGAAATACCTCGTGGCGCCTCCGGAAATGCCGGAAGAGCTGCACTGGTTCAAGTGGGAGGCCTACCTCACATTTATCAGCGGCTTTTTGCTGCTCTGCGTCATCTATTACCTGAACGCCAAACTCTACCTGATCGACAGCTCCAAAGCGCACCTGGAACCCTGGCAGGCGGTGCTCATCGGCTTGGCTTTCATCGGCGGGGGTTGGATCGTCTACGACACGCTCTGTAGGTCCCCACTCGGGCGCGACAGCCGCGTATTAGGCGTCGCTTGGGGCGGCGTACTGGTCGCTTCGGCCTACGCGCTATGCCACATCTTCAGCGGCCGCGGCGCCTTCATCCATGTCGGCGCAATGATCGGCACCGCCATGGCTGCCAACGTTTTCGCCGTCATCATCCCGAATCAGAAAAAGAGCGTGGATGCGCTGCTCCATGGCGAGAAGCCCGATCCGCGCCTGGGACAGAAAGCCAAGCAGCGCTCGATGCACAACAATTACATGACGCTGCCGGTCCTGCTGATCATGATCAGCAATCATTACCCCATGCTCTACAGCGTCCCGTACAACTGGCTGATCCTCTCCGGTCTTTGCGCCGCGTCATGGCCCATCCGCGAGTTCTTCAACCTCAAGGACAAGGGCACGGTGAATTACGGCTACACGGGCGCAGGCGTCGCCGGATATCTCCTGGTGATGTTCGCCGCTTCACGCACTTTTTCTCCGGCGCCCCCGATTGCCGAAAAGGGAGTCTCCCGTGCGGAAGTGCGCCGGATCCTTCGGACGCACTGCAGCCCTTGCCACAGCGACACGCCGGTGCACGCAGGCATTCCGCTAGCGCCCAAGGGCATCATGTTCGACACAATGGACGAGATCAAAGCACACGCCGCGGAGATCGAAGAGCAGGCCGTCAAATCCGAGAACATGCCGCTCGGCAACGAAACCGGCATGACCCCCGAAGAACGCGCCAGGCTGGGGGCGGGCCTCGCAGCGCTCACCGCCCAACGGAAACCTCAGCTCGCGAAACCGAGGGTGTGAGAACCGCCCATCGTTTGGGAAACAACATTTCCTGATGGGATCTTCTATTCTTGGGGTAGGTGCTTACCAGCTTTCATACGTCCTATCGGTCCTAGGCTCCCGTTCTCTGCTTCGGTCAAGTAGTGGCAACTTTCGGACGTGATCGCATTTTTCCGCTTTTTCCCTTACGCCTCTTTTACGCGCGGCGCTCTATGTTTGCTTATGCTTTCGGCAGCCGAATCGTTTTGGCAGTTTCGGGTGGAGTGCTTACACGTAAGGAAGGGTCAAATTAACTTGCTGTTTTGAAGGGAGATATTCACGATGATGGCCGCCTCTAACCTATCAGCGAAGCTTGCAAAAACCCTGTTTGCCGCAACCTTTGCATTTCTGTTGGTTCCGCTCTGCAAGGCTCAGGTGCAGGCGCAGAATTCCACGACGAGCAGTCCTCAAGAGGAGGGAACAAGTACGGATCTCTACATTATGCTCGGATCGGATTTCGACCGGCCCGGACTGGTTCCCAAGGCAAACGACAACATCGGTATCGGCCACACCTTCGGCTTTTTGAAGAAAGACCCGATCGGAGACGAACTCACGTTTTCATATACCTACGAGGATGCTGGGTCCGGCTTTTGGCATTCCGACTTCGGCTCCCACACGGAAAGCTTCGGTGTCATGAAGAACTTCGGGTTGCCGAAAACGACGCGGGTCAGCGGCTATACGTGGGTTCAGGTGGGCATCAGCAGCTTCACGGGATATCCCCACATTCAGAATCACTTTTACGATGGTGAGTCTCTGGGTGCGATCGTTCACTGCAACCTTCACAGCTCCATTTGGATTCAAGAGACGTTCAACAAAATACTGACCACACCCTGGTACACGACAACGAGCATCGGCTACACGAGAAGCTGGTGAACCGAGATCGGGCCCGTCGTTCCAGTATATTAAGTGCGCGGGGTCCCCTAGGACACCGTGATGCCATCGGTGGTATGTCGGCCACGGTCCTGGCGTCTCATCGTGCCGCGACAAACCTGGTAGCGCGTTCGTTCAATGGGAGGACCGAACTTGACCCGGCATCCTGTTGGCAGGCGGTAGATAGTCGCGATCGGCGCTTCGACGGCCGCTTCTTCGCCGGTATAACCACTACCGGAATCTACTGCCGGTCGATCTGCCCGGCATCTTTCGGGCACCCGTTCAACGTGCGATGGTTCCACTGCGCCGAGGCGGCCGAGGCGGCAGGTTTTCGCCCCTGCAAGCGCTGCCGCCCTGACACCTCGCCTTGGAGTTCGGCTTGGTTTGGCACCCTGGCCGTCGTGTCTCATGCGCTCAAGCTCATTTCTCAAGGTGCTCTGGATAATGGCAATTTGGAGCAGCTTGCCGATCGCGTGGGCATAGGGCCGCGCCACCTGCGGCGTCTGTTCGACCAGCATTTGGGGGCATCGCCGCTAAAGATTGCGCGATCTCACCGGGTGCATTTCGCCCGGAGATTAATTCTTGATACGAAGTGCTCGATTGCTGAAATCGTCTCGCAGACGGGCTTTCGGAGCATTCGTCAATTTAACCACGCTGTGCGAGCGACTTTCGGACAGTCCCCCACCCAGCTTCGCCGCCTTGAAGAAGTCTCCACGGTAGAAGGCGGAACGGGCATCGTCGTCCATCTTCCCTACCGGGCTCCTTTCGATTGGGCGTCCATGATTGAATTTCTCAAAATCAGAACCACTCCCGGCGTGGAAGCAGTCGAACGGGATTTCTACCGGCGAACGATCGAGATTGGTGACCTCGTGAGCGCAGTCGAGGTGCGGCATGAGGCCGATCAGTCGCGTTTGTCGATGCGGATTGTCAATATTCCCAGTTGCGGCTGCCTAATGCAGATTGTTCAGCGCGTGCGCCGAATGTTCGATCTCGAAGCGGACGTGGTCCACATCGGCCGCCATTTGGCGCAAGACGCAAGGCTTGCAAAAATGCTGGCCGAGCGGCCAGGTCTCAGGGTACCCGGTGTGTGGGACGGATTCGAGTTGGCTGTACGGGTTGTTCTCGGGCAACAGCTTACCTCGGTTGATCGACGTGCCCGTGCCCGACGTTTGGTAGAGGCGTTTGGCCGGCCCCTTCCGGCGCCGATACGCGGGCTTTCTCACTTGTTCCCACGGCCTGAAATTCTCGCGCGTGCGAACCTCACCACGATCGGTGTTCCGGCCGGGCAGGCCGCGGTCATCAGCTCTCTGGCACACGCCGTCTTGGAGGGCAAGCTGGCCTTCGACTCAGGAAAGGGTCTGCGGAGTTCACTTTCGTGGTTACGCGATCATTCAGGATTGGATCGGGGCGCCGCAGCCTACATAGCGATGCGGGCTTTGGGAGAGCCGGACGCCCTGCCACACACCGACCGTGGGCTGCGTCAAGCGTTCGCGATTCATGGCAAGCCTGCTTCTCCAGCAGAACTGTTTCTCATGTTTAAAAACTTCACACCGTGGAGAGCGTATGCCGCCATGCACTTTTCGGCTGCCCCCCCGGGGTCGCTTCAACGGCAATCAACGAAAAGAAACTGAGTTTGCATCGAATCAGTTTTGAAAGGGTCGACTACAGCTTGACGCAAACACTTGGGTCGGTCCGACCGAACCTCGTCCACCGTCCAAGAGGTTGTGGCCGTTTACTTTAGGAAA
>Ga0187863_10003139_pt1 | contig 12333 bp, 8 predicted proteins | sample June2016WEW_11_1_FD_132975 | JGI IMG/M metagenome (GOLD analysis project Ga0187863, IMG submission 132975) | Peatland microbial communities from SPRUCE experiment site at the Marcell Experimental Forest, Minnesota, USA - June2016WEW_11_10 | ecosystem: Environmental > Terrestrial > Soil >...
CTCGAACTCGTGCGCGACCGGCAGACCAAAGAGCCCGCGCCGTCGGAAGCAAGCCAACTCATGGAGCGCGCGCGGGATAACGGCCTGCTGATCGGCAAGGGCGGCCTGTATGGCAACGTCATTCGCATAGCTCCGCCGATGAATATCACGGAAGCCGATGTGGACGAGGGAATCCGCCTGCTCGACAAGTCTTTCGCAGAGATTCCTGCATAGTCTCATTCGAGCTTCTACGGGCCGCGGAGGGCGGCTCCTTTCAGGAGACATTCATTCCCATTACCTCCAAACAGGCGATACGAATCGAGTTGCATAAATGCGGCACGCTCGGGGTGATCGCTTTCGCGGCCGCCCTGGCCATCGCCGCCGGCGCCCAATGTGCAGAACGCTATCGCTGGAAGACCGTAACAGAAGGACAAGTCAAGATTGACGACAAGATCCCGCTTACGTGGAACATCTACCAGCCGGACAGAAAGAAGGACGCCCATCTGGTACTCGTGCTCTTGGGGCATCGCTGGCTGATGCTCAACATCAAGGCAAAGCTTGTCTACCAGGTGGTGCCGGGCGAACTGCGAGCGCAAGGAACCGACTACCAGAGCGACGATCTGGCGAAGCCCGAAGCGCTCATCCCCAGCAGCGACTGGGCCGATCACGACGTGGGACCCGCCGAAGATGTCCACGTGACGCTGGGAGATTACGGACGCGTTCTCGAGGTGGAGTTGCCGCACTTGATGGATTTGCGCCGCGGAATCTATTAGCCGGCATGCTCGAGGTTTCAGCCGCCGATGGCACCGATGTCGCTATCACAAGGCCGCCCGAGGCGGCGTCCCCCGGGACGCTGCACTGAATTGCCACTTATGGGAACCGGTGTGGACTGCAGCACGCGCCCGTCTCTGGTTAAGCGCCTCTATTTCAGAGTTTTACATAACAGCAGGAACGGATGGTCACGTGCCCATCTAGGACCTCATGGCCAGCGCAACCCAGAGCACCGGGTCCTCAACCGGCTGCTGCTTCACAATTTCACGCAACTTCAGCCCGCTTCTATTGCTGGCAGCGATGCTCTCGGTGGGCACTGCAAGTGCGCAATCGGACGCACTCGGTGATGGCAGCGCTCCTGATTCATCAAATGTCGTTGCTTTGGCAACGGCGCCCTCCGTCCCTTTGTCCGAACTTCCGATCAGTCCGCCCTCGCCATCATACGTTCCTCCCACAGAAGCAGAGAAGTTTCGCAACTACTCATGGAACGCGTTGGGACCGGTGGCCCTTACCGGGTCCTCTTTTGCGGCCGCGATCGATCAGGGATTCAATTTCCCGCACGCGTGGGGGCAAGGCGCCGGCGCGTATGGCGCGAGAGTGGCCAGCAATTTGGGGATCAGCCTTGTCACGGCCACGGCCCAATACTCCATCGCCGAGGCCTTTCACGAAGACACTGCGTATTATCGATGCACGTGCGCCGGGTTTCTGCGACGCTTTTGGCACGCTGCGGTTTCAACCGTTGCCGCGCGCCGCGGGGGTGACGGCCACACCTCGCTTTCCCTTGCGCTGACCGCTTCGCCCTTCATCGGCCCACTAACCGCCGCAAACAGCTGGATCCCGACCCGCGACGGCCCAAATCTTGGCATTCATATGGGCTTGCACAATCTGATGGGACAGTTCGGGCAGGACCAAGCGCTGGAGTTCCTCTATGGGGGGCCACACACCGTTCTAGGCCGCGTGCAGCGCCTTTTTTTCAACAAGCCGCCCGACGCCGCCCCAAAATCCTGATCCAAATTCTGAACCCGTGGGCGCCGGAATCCGGGGCCTATCGCAGGCTGGCTTGGCGCTCCCGCGGCTCCCGCGTTTGCAGACTGCGCCAGATCATCCACGCGACCGTGCCGAGCATTCCGATCCAGCCCATGACGCGCACGATTTGGCCAATTTGCGTGTCGTGCTCGAGAAGACCGAACTTTCCAAAAAGATAATTCCAATCGTGGACCACGTCGTCGGTGTCGCCGACTGTCAACAGCGGCAGTTCCTGTGCGCGGGCGTCGGCCATGTACACCGATATCGGAAGAAATTGCTCGAAAAAGAAAAACATGCAGAATGCCGTTCCCTGCACCTGGCGGTGCAGGATGAAGTAGGAGGCGAGCATGAGCGGAACGCCCAGCTGCACAGACGTTCCCCCGGCGACGGCGAGGAACTCGCCAAAGAAGCGGAACAGCAAATGTCCGCCTTCATGGATGGGAATGAAAACGAGATCCATCCACTGGGGGAGACCGGTTCCGTGGGCTGCCTGGAACAGGAAGATCCCATAGAAGGCGACCGCTGCGCCAAGAACGCTTCGCGGGACAGCCGCCCAGTCCTCTTCAAGAGCGGCAAGAACGGGCAGGCGTTCGGTCCACGAGTCAGGAAAGTTCATCGGCCGTTCTGATCCGAAACCAGAGCGGATGCTGGAGCAAGATTCTATATTAGCAGCCCGTCCAGGGAGACAAGGGGTATGACGGCCGTCAGCGTTCCAGGGGGCAACCGCGCGGAATTCTGAGACAGCTGAAGCTTGGCCGTATGACTTGCCAGAACCAGCTACCGGGCACGGCAGAGGTATTGATCGATCGCCTTGGCGGCGCTGCGGCCTTCGGCGATAGCCCATACAACGAGGGATTGACCGCGGCGCATGTCACCGGCCGCGAAGACGCCGGGCACGGAACTCATGTAGTTCCCCTTTGTCGCAAGGTTGCCGCGGGAATCAAGCTCCACGCCAAACTGCTCGACCATGCCCTTCTTCACGGGGCCGGTAAATCCCAGGGCCAGGAGCACCAGATCGGTATCGATCACGACTTCGGTTCCGGGCACGGGCTCAAACCTGGGAGGCGGACCCACGCGAACACCGTGGAGCTGCTTCAGGTTGCCATTGTTATCCCCGACGAACTTTGTGGTGCCGAGGGCCCAGTCGCGCAGGCCGCCTTCTTCGTGCGCGCTCTCCGTGCGCAGTTGCAGAGGCCAGAGGGGCCAAGGCGTGCTGGCATGCCGCTCTTCGGGAGGCATCGGCATGATTTCAAACTGGCTGACCGCGGCCGCTTTGTGCCGGTGGCAGGTACCAAGACAATCGGCTCCCGTATCACCGCCGCCGATAATCACCACATGCTTGCCGGTGGCGAGAATCTGGCCGGGCACCTCATCACCAGCAACACGCTTGTTCTGCTGGGGTAGAAAATCCATGGCGAAATGAATGCCTTTGAGTTCGCGACCGGGCACTTTCAGATCGCGGGGAGCCTCTGCGCCGCCTGAAAGCAAAACCGCGTCGAATTCCTTGCGCAGCGCTTCTACAGGGACGTTGTGGCCGACATGCGCGTTGGTCTGGAATTGCACGCCTTCCGCGATCATTTGTTCAAGGCGTCGGTCCAGCACTCGCTTTTCCATCTTGAAGTCGGGGATGCCATAGCGGAGAAGGCCACCGATGCGATCGGCTTTCTCAAAAAGCGTTACCCAGTGACCCGCGCGATTCAATTGTTGCGCGGCGGCGAGCCCCGCAGGCCCCGAACCAACGACCGCGACGCGCTTCCCGGTCCGCGTTTGCGGAGGTTCCGGCTTGATCCAGCCTTCCTTCCAGGCGTGATCCACAATTGTCTTCTCAATTACTTTGATCGTAACCGCCGGCTCGTTGATGCCGAGCACACACGCCGCCTCGCAGGGCGCCGGGCAGATGCGCCCTGTGAACTCCGGGAAATTATTCGTGGAGTGTAGGATGCGAATGGCGTCCTTCCACTCGTCGTGATAAACGAGGTCGTTCCAGTCAGGTATGATGTTGTTCACTGGACAGCCGGTGTGGCAGAACGGAATGCCGCAATCCATGCAGCGCGCCGCCTGCGTACGGACGCTTTCCTCCGGGAAAGGCTGGTACACCTCGAAGTAGTCGTTGATGCGCTGGGCCACCGGCCGACGCGTCGGCGTCTCACGATGATACTCCTTGAAACCTGTGACTTTACCCACCGATCCCCTGCCCGCGGCCCTTGCCCGCTTTCTCCACTAGAATGCCCGCCGGAACGCGCGGTATGCCTAAAACGCGCTTGTATTCGTGCGGGAATACCTTGACGAACTGCGGCAGCGTGGCCTCCCAGTTCTCCAGGATCCACTTTGCCTGCGGGCTTCCGGTGTATTCGGCATGCCGCATAATGAGCTGATACAGAAGATCGATATCTTTCTGGTGCACCACAGGTTCCAGGTCGACTTCGGCTCGGTTGCAGCGCAACGCAAAATCCGCGTCGCGATCGAGGACGTAGGCGTTGCCGCCTGTCATGCCCGCCGCGAAGTTTCGCCCAGTGCGCCCGAGAACAACGATCAAGCCATTGGTCATGTACTCGCAGCCATGATCGCCAACGCCTTCGACCACCGCGGTCGCACCAGAATTACGCACGGCGAAGCGCTCACCGGCCATGCCGCCGAAATAGGCTTCCCCGCTGGTCGCGCCGTAGAGGCATACGTTGCCGATCAGAATATTTTCTTCCAGCACAAACTCGGATTTGCGCGAGTGATAGACGATCACCTTGCCGCCCGAGAGCCCCTTGCCGACGTAGTCGTTGCCGTCACCTTCCAGCGTAAGCGTTATGCCCTTGGCCAGAAACGCGCCAAAGCTCTGGCCTGCGCATCCCGTAAACTGCACGCGAATGGTATCTTCCGGCAAACCTGCCGAGCCGTATCGCCGCGCCACTTCCCCGCTGAGCATTGTGCCAACCGTCCGGTGGATGTTGCGAATCGGCATACTCAGCGAAACGGGCGCGCGATTCTCGATGGCCTCCTGCGTCATTTCGATCAGCTTGCGATCGAGCGCCTCTTCCAGGCCATGATCCTGCGCCTGCAGGCACCGCCGTCCAATGTGGCTCGGCACCGGCGGGTTATAGAGAACCGAGGAGAGATCAATTCCCTTGGCTTTCCAGTGCTCTATATCGGTGCGCTGCGTCAGACAATCCACTCGGCCGACCATTTCATTCACCGTGCGGAAGCCAAGCTCGGCCATGATGCGGCGCAGATTCTCGGCGACGAAGAAAAAGAAATTGATCACGTGCTCCGGCTGGCCCGTGAATTTCTTACGGAGTTCCGGGTCTTGGGTCGCGAGGCCAACGGGGCACGTGTTGAGGTGGCACTTGCGCATCATGATGCAGCCCATTGAAACCATGGGCGCGGTCGAGAAGCCGAACTCCTCGGCTCCCAGCAGCGCGGCAATCGCCACGTCGCGGCCCGTCTGCAATTTACCGTCGACCTGAAGCCGCACGCGGCTGCGAAGATCGTTCAGCACAAGCACCTGCTGCGTCTCGGACAACCCGAGCTCCCAGGGGATTCCAGCATGGCGAATCGAGCTGATGGGCGAGGCGCCGGTGCCGCCGTCGTAACCGCTGATGAGAATTACGTCGGCGTGAGCCTTGGCAACACCTGCCGCAACCGTCCCCACGCCCACTTCCGCAACCAGCTTTACTGAAATGCGCGCCTGCGGGTTGGCGTTCTTGAGGTCGTGAATCAGCTGCGCCAGATCTTCGATGGAGTAGATGTCGTGGTGAGGCGGCGGAGAAATCAGGCCGACGCCGGGAATCGAGTGCCGCACGCGCGCGATGACATCATCCACTTTGTGACCCGGCAATTGCCCGCCCTCACCCGGCTTCGCTCCTTGCGCCACCTTGATCTGTAGGTCATCAGCGTTCACGAGGTAGTTCGTCGTGACGCCAAAGCGCGCCGAAGCAACCTGCTTGATCGCGCTCCGCCGCAGGTCACCATTGGCATCGGGCTTGAAGCGCTCCTCGTCCTCGCCCCCCTCGCCGGTGTTCGACTTGGCATGGATGCGGTTCATGGCAATCGCGAGTGTTTCGTGGGCTTCCTTGCTGATCGAGCCGAACGACATCGCGCCGGTGGCAAAACGCTTCACGATTTCAGACGCAGGCTCCACATCTTCCAGAGGCACCGCCGGGCCGGCGACCTTGAAGTCGAACATGCCGCGCAGCATCAGCAAATCGCGGTTCTGCGCATCCACAATTTTCGCGAACTCTTCGAAGGTCTCAAAGCTGTCCTGCCGCACGGCATGCTGCAGCTTGCTGACCGTCGTCGGATTCAGCAGATGCCGCTCGCCGCGTACGCGATATTGATATTCGCCTCCGACGCGAAGTTCGGTGTCTGATTCGGTGAGCGTCCGCAGGGCATACCGGTGCTTCATCAAAGACTCGCGGGCAATCACCTCAATGCCCACGCCTTCGATGCGCGAGGCGGTGCCCGTGAAGTAGCGGTCGACAAACTCCCGGTTCAAGCCGATCACTTCGAAAATCTGCGCGCCCTGGTAGCTCTGCAGGGTCGAGATTCCCATCTTCGAAAACGTCTTGAGCAGGCCCTTGTCGGTGGCCTTCATGTAGCTCTTGAAAACTTTGTCCCAGGTGTAGTCCGCCGGGAAATGGCCGTCGCGGTAGAGGTCCTCCAGGGTCCCGATTGCCAGATACGGATTCACCGCGCTCGCGCCATAGCCCAGCAGCAGCGCGAAGTGCATCACCTCGCGGGGCTCCCCCGATTCCACGATCAAAGCCACCTGATTGCGGGTTTTCTCGCGGATCAGATGATTGTGAACGGCCGACAGTGCCAGCAGGCTCGGGATGGGAGCGCACTCTTCGTTGACACCGCGATCTGAAAGGATCAGCAGCGTATAGCCCAACTTGATGGCTTTCGAAGCGCTCCGGCAGAGGTCTTCAACAGCCTTCTCCAACGCGAGTTCGCCGCCCTCGACGCGGAACAGCGCCGGTAGAGTGGTCGCCAGGAAATCGCCCCATTTCACGTTGCGCAGCTTTTCCAGCCGCCAGTTGGAGATGATCGGATGGCGCAGCTTCAACGTGTGGCTGTTTTTCGGCGTTTCCTCAAGGATATTCCCCTCGCGCCCGATATAGCTATTGAGCGACATCACCAGATCCTCGCGAATTGGGTCGATTGCGGGGTTGGTGACCTGCGCGAAAGTCTGCTTGAAGTAGTTGAACAGGAGCTGCGGCTTGTCCGAAAGGCACGCGAGCGGCGTATCGATGCCCATCGATCCGATCGGCTCTTCGCCCTTGATCGCCGCCGGGTGCAGGATCGTCTTCAGGTCTTCGTCGGTGTAGCCGAAAGCGCGCTGGTGCATCAGGATGGTGGCGTGGTCGGTGGGATAGACGTTGGTTGGGCTGGGCAAATGATCCAGCGTGATCTGATTTTCGCGAACCCACTGCGCGTAAGGCTGCCGCGCGGCCAGCTGCTTTTTCACTTCCTCGTCTGAGATCAGGCGCTTCTGCTCAGTATCGACGAGCAGCATGCGGCCAGGAGCAAGCCGCCCCTTCATGCGAATATCTTCCGGCTTGATCGGCAAAACGCCCGCCTCTGAAGCCATCACCACCAGGCCATCCGATGTAACCAGGTAACGGCCAGGCCGCAAGCCGTTGCGATCAAGTTTCGCGCCGATCACGCGTCCGTCGGTGAAAGCAACCGCCGCGGGGCCGTCCCACGGCTCCATCAGCGACGCGTGGTATTCATAAAACGCCTTCACATCATCGGGCATGGAGGCATCGTGCTCCCAAGCCTCCGGAATGAGCATGGACATCACGTGGGGCAGGCTGCGGCCAGACAGTGTGAGCAACTCGACGGCATTATCGAGCATGGCGGAGTCGCTGCCACCCGGAACGATGATGGGAAGAAGCTTTTCGATATCGGCGCCGAACAATGACGACGCCAGCACGGACTGGCGCGCGTACATCCAATTGGCATTGCCGCGCAGGGTGTTGATTTCGCCGTTGTGAGAAATGTAACGATACGGATGGGCGAGCTTCCAGCTGGGAAACGTATTTGTCGAAAAGCGCTGGTGGACCAGGCAAAGCGCGCTGGTGAGCTCGCGATCTGACAATTCCTTGTAGAACTGGCTAATCTGTGGAGCGAGCAAAAGGCCCTTGTAAACAATCGTCCGCGAGGAAAGTGACGGTAGATAGAAGAAATCCTTCTCTCCAAGATCGGACTCCGCGATCAACGCTTCGGCCTGCTTGCGCACCACGTACAGCTTGCGCTCCAGCGCATTCTGGTCCATGTGGGGAGCGCGCCGGACAAAGAACTGCTGAATATAGGGCTGCGTGTTCCGCGCAACACGTCCAATCATATCCCCGTTGATGGGGGTGTCACGCCAGCCAAGCACCGTAAGCCCATGCTCGCGCGCAATCTTCTCGAGAACCCCCTGGCACAGGATCTGCTCCTGGGGGTCAACCGGCAGGAACACCATCCCCACGCCGTATTCGCCAGGGGCTGGCAAAGTGAAGCCGATGCGCGCGCATTCACGCTCGAAAAAAGCATGTGGAATCTGGATCAGGACCCCTGCGCCGTCGCCGGTCTGCGGGTCGCACCCACACGCACCGCGATGCGTCAGGTTGATGAGGATCTGAATGCCCTTGAGAACAATGTCGTGCGACTTATGGCCCTCGATGTTAGCGACAAAGCCAACACCACAGTTATCGTGCTCATTCTGAGGGTTATAGAGGCCCTGGGCGGGTGGCAGGCCCTGAAAAGGATCGGTGGTCGACTTTTTTACCCGATTGTTCATGCGTAATTCCAGCTAGCGGCCGCCTACACGATCGCTACCGCCAGGCCAAGCCTCCGCTCCCGGCCCTCGACGCGTCATCGAGGGTGATCCGGCCTTTGTTTCTGGACCCCCTAATATACAACGAATGTCTCGAATTAGTTGCTGGCAGGCCAGATTTCGGGATCGGACCTTTGGATGCAATGTATTTGAATGAAAAATGCATTCGAAACAAGCTGGTTTTTGCTGCTAGGGGCCGTAGAAAAGGCCCCCCGAGGCCAGAACGCCCCGGGCCAGGAGAAACCGCATCGGATTTACCCTCTCGAGGCGGCTAGAAACGCTTATACCGTGAAGGAGCTGCCGCAGCCGCAGGTGCTCTTGACATTCGGGTTGTTGAACTTGAATCCCGAGCCTTCCAGAGTCTCGATGTAATCGATCGAAACACCTTCCAGGTACATCTCGCTCATCTGGTCGACCAGAACCTTTAAGCCCTCGAACTCGTACACGTTGTCGCTGTCTTTGTTGACCTGATTCTCAAAGGCCATGTGATAGCTGAAGCCCGAGCAACCTCCACCCACGACCGCGACGCGCAAGCCGGCCGGTTCCGGAGTCTGCTGTTGCAAAATCTCTTTTACCTTGGTCACTGCGGTCGGTGTAAGTTGAACCATTTGATCCTCCTGCGGATCGCGCAAGGAAAACAGAAGCGCGCCATAAATCCACATCCAGTATAACAGATTTCATCCAATGCCGGAATATGTGATGCGTATCACTCGTATCACCGTATCACGGCGTATCACACCGCAAGCGAAACCCGCTATGTGTTTGGATGCGTGTCCCCTACAATAGTTTCATTGATGACCCACACGATCACCCTCATTCCCGGCGATGGAATCGGCCCGGAAGTCTCCCAAGCGGTGCAACAAATCATCAAGGCAGCCGGCGTTAGCATCCAGTGGGAAGAGACCCAAACACGCGCATCGCTTGAGCGGCACGCGATTGACTTCATGCACTCAGGGGTGCTCGAGTCCATTCGCAAAAACAAAGTGGCGCTGAAGGGCCCGCTCGCAACCGCCGTGGCAGGCGGCGCCCCCAGCCTCAACGTGGGTTTGCGCAAGGCCCTAGACTTGTATGCGAACCTTCGGCCGGTCAAGAACCTCGAAGGCGTGGAGACGAAATTCGAAAACGTCGATATGGTCCTGGTTCGGGAGAACACCGAAGACCTGTACTCGGGGCTCGAACACATCGTGGCTCCGGGTGTGGTGGAAAGCCTGAAAATCATCACCGAAAAGGCCTCCACGCGAATCGCGCGCTTTGCCTTCGAATATGCGCGCAAGTACGGTCGCAAGAAAATCCACGCCATCCATAAAGCCAATATCATGAAGCTTTCCGACGGCCTGTTTCTCACATCCGCCCGCGCCGTCGCGCCGCAGTATCCCGAGATCGAATACAAGGAGCTGATCGTCGACAACGCCTGCATGCAGATGGTGCTCAACCCCAGCCAGTTCGATATGCTTCTGCTCACGAACCTCTATGGCGACATCATGAGCGATCTTGCAGCCGGCCTCGTCGGCGGCCTGGGCATGGTGCCCAGCGGAAACATCGGCGAGGGCATCGCACTGTTTGAGGCCGTGCACGGGACCGCTCCGGATATCGCCGGCCAAGGCATCGCAAATCCCACGGCACTGTTGATGAGCGCCATCATGATGCTCGAACACATCGGTGAGGACGCTGCCGCGCGGAGCATACGGAATGCGCTGTTTCGGGTCTATCGCGAGGGCCAGACGCTAACACGAGACGTTGGCGGCACCGCCACCACCGCCGAATTCACCGACACACTCATCCGTGCGCTCGAGAGTTAGACTCGCCGCAAGCCGCAAAATCCGTGGATTCGATGCATTCCGTTTGAAGTATTCCAATCCTTCCAATCCGAGACATTGATTGCTGAACGACTGCTCCAGACCGCAGGATGAGGGTCGCTTTGCCGGACTGCAGCGGCAGGGGCGCTGGTGCCACTAGTCAGATGCCACCAAAGCGGGGGCCTGTCCCTTGGGGCAGTAAGCAGTTCGCAACGAAACGCGGGCATCAGCCCTGGTCTTCCGCGCTCCCTTGCTAAGCTTTCTGACAGGGAGAACTCATGCCAGACCCCGTCGCGAGCAAGAGGATCTATCGCCTATTCAGCTGGATCAGTCTCATCGGACTGATACTCGTGGTCCTGCTCGTGCTGCACAAGTCTCCCGCGCCGGACGTGCCCTACGATCCGGCCGCAGCCAAGCGCGTCGAGCAAAAATTTGTCGCCGCCGATCAGGCCAAAGCTGCCGGCCAGCCAGCCCAGGTGCAAATGGATCGCACGGAGCTCAATTCCTACCTCGCTCAGAATCTGCAGCTCGATGGTTCGGCGCCAGCCAATCCAAACTCAGCTGCCGGTTCGGCCATACCTCCGCCCAACACCGCGGGCGTTCCCCAGACGGCGACTCCGGTCGCCAGCGTTGCAAACGATGTAGCGGCAGCTCTGGCCAGCTCCGATCCGCAATCTCTCGAGCAGGTGCAGTCGTCGGTGAAAGACGTAAAAGTGGACATGGACGGCGATCTCGTGAAGGCCTACGTGGTGTTCGATTTTCATGGCAAAGACTTATCGCTTGAGCTCGACGGCCATCTGGGGGCGCAGGACGGCTATGTGAAGTTCGAGCCCGTGGCGGGGAAACTGGGATCGCTCCCCCTTCCGCAGTCGACGCTCGACTCGGCTGTAGCGAAGATGATGTCTTCGCCCGAAAACCGGGAGAAGCTGAAACTCCCAGAAGATGTCAGCGACGTGCAGATCGTGAACGGCAACGCTGTGGTGTCCTACAAATGACGACCCGGTCGCAGTATTCATCCTCGCGGTAACTGCACCCCACATCTCAGCGACTAGCCGGCCAACGGAAACTCAGGATTAGGCAGGGGCGCCGATCGGCGTGTAGGCCAGATACAACAGCCAGTAGATAATCACCCCGTGACCGATACATAGAGACATAGGGGCAATCTCCAGCGGACGAGAGATTCGACCGCCATCGCGTGATCGTGACGCGCGCGTTGCGCGCATGGAGGTGGAAGCAGACGTAAAAGGCCAGAAAAATCGTGAAGGAAACGAACGCCGTACTCGTGCAAATGCGATGCGGCAGGATCTTCCCGCGGCGAATAAAACAAAATAGCCGGCGATCAGGAAAGCAGCCGAGGTGGCGTTGAGCGTTGCGTTGACGGCCGGAAGCGGCAGGGGAATCATTGTATGGAAAAGCTCAACTGGGGTTCTTCAGGCTCATTGAGCGCACAGGAGCCGCTCAACGGATCAACTTGTCGACAATCATCCACGTGAGCAGCAGCGGGATATGCGCCACGGTGGCGTGCATCAGCCACTTGGCGCGCACGTTTGTCCGCGAGCGGTTCGCCCAAAGCCCCACTTGCAGCAGGACCATGCCCAGCACGAGCGCTCCGAAGAAATAGCGCATGCTGGCCATGCCCAAAAGCGAGGGCAACGCGCTCACCCAGACCAATATCGCCGACGTGCATACGATCTGGCGGAAAGTGGCGTCGCCTTGGGGGTCCACTGTCGGCAGCATGCGAATTCCCGCGCGCGCGTAATCGTCGCGATAGATCCAGGCGATGGCCATGAAGTGCGGGAACTGCCAGAAAAATAGAATTGCGAACAGCACCCACCCGCCCAGCGAAAGCGATCCGTGCGCCGCAGCCCATCCGATCAGGGGCGGCAGCGCACCCGGAACCGCTCCGACGGCTGTGGCCCAGGTCGTGCGCGTCTTGAGCGGGGTATACAGGCA
>Ga0187863_10003141_pt1 | contig 12330 bp, 9 predicted proteins | sample June2016WEW_11_1_FD_132975 | JGI IMG/M metagenome (GOLD analysis project Ga0187863, IMG submission 132975) | Peatland microbial communities from SPRUCE experiment site at the Marcell Experimental Forest, Minnesota, USA - June2016WEW_11_10 | ecosystem: Environmental > Terrestrial > Soil >...
AGCATGTACATGCTCCAGCCGCCAGCACTGGTCCCCTGGCAGAGGAGTACCCCCTCAACGCAACCAGCCCCGTTGACCCCACCGCTCACTCCGGCCCCGGCCCCGGCATCTCCGTCACCCGCCGCAACAGCCCCGGCCCCGGCAGCTGGGATCTCCACGTCCGCGGTAATGCTGTGCGCCCGGTTCAGCAACCGCGGCGACACCCAGGCTGGCACCGTCTGCGTGCCCGGGCGGTACACGTACCGGTCACGGGGCACGGCCACCTGCGGCCGCTCGACCATCAGCCGGGCCGCCCCGCTGCCGTCGATCGGGAGCACGTCGTACCTGCCCGCCTCGACGTACCACTGGGCGATCATCTCGACGAGCCGGTCGCGGTGTTTTTCGGCCAGGTTGTGGTTCTCGGTGGGGTCCTCCGCGATGTGGTACAGCTCCCAGCGGTGCGCGTCCAGGTCGGTGAGGTCCTCCGCGGTGATCGGCACGCCGAAGCCCTGGCCCGCCTCGGCGAAGGACGGCCCCGGCCACGGGCACACCGCCCGCCAGCCCTGATGATCGATGGCCCGGTGGCCGAGCATCTCGAAGTACTGGGTGGTGTGCCGGCCCGGTGCGCTCGCGTCCCCGAACGTCTGCGCGAAGCTCACCCCGTGGATCGGTGACTGGGTCACGCCCCGGATCGTCTCGGGCGGCTCGGCCCCGAGCGCGTCCAGCACGGTCGGCACGATGTCGATGATGTGCGCGTACTGGGTGCGCACCTCGCCGCAAGCCGGGATCCCGGCGGGCCAGTGCACCACGAACGGGTCGGCGGTGCCGCCCCGGTAGGTCTCCCGCTTCCACCGGCGGAACGGCGTATTGCCCGCCCAGGTCCAGCCCCACGGGTAGTGGTTGAACGTGTCCGGGCCGCCCAGCTCGTCGATCGAGCGCAGGCTCTCCTCCAGCGTCTCCGGGGCGTTGTTGAAGAACTGCAGCTCGTTGGTGGTGCCATGCACCCCGCCCTCGGCGCTCGCGCCGTTGTCGGAGACCAGCATGATCAGCGTGTTCTCGAACTGGCCGGTCTCCTTGAGAAAGTCGAGCACCCGGCCGATGTGATGATCCGTGTGCGACAGGAAGCCCGCGAACACCTCCATCATCCGGGCGGCCAGCCTGCGGGCGTCCGGGGAGAGCGAGTCCCAGGCGGGCACGTCCGGGTCATGCCGGGACAGCTCCGCGTCCGCGGGCATGATGCCGAGCGACTTCTGCCGGGCGAAGACCCGCTCTCGGTAGGCGTCCCAGCCGTCGTCGAACTGGCCCGCATACCGGTCGGCCCACTCGCGGGGCACGTGATGCGGGGCGTGCGTGGCCCCCGGGCAGTAATGCAGGTAGAACGGCTTGTCCGGGGCGACCTGGGCGGCGTCGGCGAGGAACTTGATGGCCCGGTCGGCCAGGTCGGCGTTGAGGTGGTAGCCCTGCTCCGGTGTGGCGGGCGGCTCGACCTGGTGGTTGTCGTAGACCAGGTCGGGATACCACTGGCTGGTATCGCCGCCCAGGAACCCGTAGAACCGCTCGAATCCCCGGCCGAGCGGCCAGCGGTCGAACGGGCCAACCGCGGACTCGAACTCCGAGGGCAGCAGGTGGTACTTGCCGACCAGATACGTGCTGTACCCGTGGGCCAGCAGCATCTCGGATAGGAACCCGTTCTCGAACGGGACCCGCCCGTTGTACCCGGGATAGCCGGTGGCGATCTCGTTGATGCCCGCCATCGCGTTCGCGTGATGATTGCGGCCGGTCATGATGCACGAGCGGGATGGCGAGCACAGCGCCGTGGTGTGCATGTTCGTGTACCGCAGGCCGCCCTCGGCGAGCGCGTCGAAGTTCGGCGTGGCGATCGGGCTGCCGTAGCAGCCGAGCTGGCCGAACCCGGTGTCGTCCAGCACGATGATCATCACGTTCGGCGCGCCTTGGGTGGCCCGCACCGGCTGCGGCCAGGCCGGCGACGACTGGTCCGTGGTCCGGCCGATGACCCCCGGGAACGCGGTGCCCGGCTTGTACTCGATCAGCCCCATTTGGTGCTCCTCCCGCGGCGTGGGGCGTGGCCTCCTCCGACAGGAGACGCCGCCGCGAGCCTCCGGGCATCACCCGCCCGGAGTGACGCGTCCCTGAGGCCCGCACGCGGTCCCGTCCCCATGGCAATACAGGCCGCGCTTGACGATGTACTGCACGACCCCGTCCGGGACCAGGTACCAGACCGGCTCACCCGCGGCGACCCGCTGCCGGCACTCGCTGGACGAGATGGACAGGGCCGGGATCTCGACGAGACTGACCTGGTCGCTCGGCAGCCCGGCGCTGGACAGGTGGTGCCCGGGGCGGGTACAGCCCACGAAGTGGGCCAGCTTGAACAGGTCCGCCGCGTCCTGCCAGGACATCATCCTGGACAGCGCGTCCGCGCCGGTGATGAAGTAGAACTCGGCTTCGTCGCCGCGGATCGCCCGCAGCTCAGCCAGCGTGTCGATGGTGTAGGTGGGCCCGGGCCGGTCGATGTCCACCCGGCTGACCGAGAACCGCGGGTTCGACGCGGTCGCGATAACCGTCATCAGGTAGCGGTCCTCGGACGGCGAGACCTTCCGGTCGTCCTTCTGCCAGGGCTGGCCGGTCGGCACGAACACGACCTCGTCGAGGTCGAACGCGTGCGCCACCTCGCTCGCCGCGACCAGGTGACCGTGGTGGATCGGGTCGAAGGTGCCGCCCATCACCCCGAGACGCCGGGCCCGGCGCTGGGCGGGCTCGCCGGGCTGCGCGGAACCATGGGCCGCCGCGAAACTACGCAAACCGGACACGTCAGATTCACCATCCCTCATGACGTGACTCTAACCGGCGGGAGTCAGCGCAGCCCGGGGGCTGGCGGCTCTCCCCCGGCCCACCGGATCACCCGCACGGCCTTGCCGACCTCGCTGCGCGGCACCGCCCCCGGGGGCAGCAGCCTGACCGTGATCCGCACGCCCAGCGCGTCACGCAGCCGTACCTCGATCTCGCCCTCCGCCGGACCCGGGGCCTCCGGCCGGTATTCACACAGCGCCACCAAGTGGTGCTGGGCCGCCCGCTCGTCTACCACCAGCAGGTAATCCGGGCTGAGGGCGGTGTCCTCGAGCAACACCCGCTCCACCTCGCTGGGGTAGAGGTTCACCCCGCGGATGACCAGCATGTCGTCGCGCCGGCCGGTGACCTGGCTCATCTTCACCAGGGTGCGGCCGCAGATGCAGGTGCCCCTGCGCAGCGCAGCGACGTCCCCGGTCCGGTAGCGCAGCAACGGCATGGCCTCCCGGCTCAGGCTGGAGAACACCAGCTCCCCCGGGGTTCCGTCGGGCACCGGTGCGGCCGTCAGCAGATCTACCGCCTCGACCAGGAAGTGGTCCTCGTTGACATGCAGCCCGTCGGCGGCCTCGGCGCACTCGGCGGCCACCCCGGGCCCGATCACCTCGGACAGCCCGTAGATGTCGAGCGCCCGCAACCCGAGCAGCTCCTCGATCCGGGCCCGCAGCTGCGGAGACCACGGCTCGGCCCCGAACAGCCCGGCGCGCAGGGACAGCCCGTGCCCTGGCCGCAGTCCGGCGTCGGCCAGCGCCTCCCCCAGCCGGACGGCGTATGAGGGCGCGCAGGTCAGGATGTCGGGCTGCAGGTCGCGGATGAGCGTGACCTGCCGCGACGTCATCCCGCCAGACGCGGGCACCACCGCCGCGCCCAGCTCGATCGCGCCCTGGTGGATGCCCAGGCCGCCGGTGAACAGCCCGTACCCGTACGCGTTGTGGATCACGCTGCCCGGGCCTGCGCCGGCGGCGGCCAGCGCCCGCGCACACATCCGGGCCCAGAGCCGCAGGTCAGCCCGGGTATAGCCGACCAGTGTGGGACGCCCGCCCGTGCCACTTGAGCCGTGGAACGCGACCACCTCGCTGCGGTCCACTCCGAGCATCCGCAACGGGTACGCGTCCCACAAATCCTTCTTCTCGGTCATGGGGAGCCAGGGCAGGTCGCCAAGACCCAGAGCGCTACCGGCGGTGACCCCGGCCGACCGGAGTCGTTCCGCCTGAACTCCATCGAGGGCCAGCAGCCGGTCCACCAGGGCCCGGAGTCGTTGCTTCTGGAGTTCGGCACGCAGCTCGGCAGGCATGGACTCGGCGTCAGGCTCGAACATCATCGTCCTCTTCCTGAACGGTTGTCCCACGGCATCGGGAACCTCATCAGCTTCCCATAACGGGCCGTTCTTGCCGATGATCGCTACTCAGAGTTAGTTCATGACTACGTTTTGACGCGTCGGCACCCAATCCGCTGACCGGGGGTGCCGAAGTCCCTATCAACGGACCCACCACGGGGTGTGTCCAGTCTTCCCTGGAGGAAGCTTCATGATCGGTACGAAACGGCTCAGAATGCTGGGCACCCGCAAAGCGGGGATCGGCCTCGTCGGCCTGCTGACTGTAGGCCTGGCTCTGGCGTCCGGGACGGCGTTCGCCTCCACCTCGTCGTCCTCGTCGAGCATGTCCGGGATGACCTCGGCGAGCTCGTCCCACGCGGCCAGGGGCTTCACCAAGGGCTTCTACGACGGGCACACGGTGCACTTCTACTACAGCAAGAACTTCAGCTGTAAGCGGCCGCCGGCCAGCACCGCGTCGTCGAAGTGCGAGGGCGGGACCAACTACACCCAGACCCCAGCCAGCAGCTTCGACCCGCTGTACGTGATCGTGCCGCTCGGCTTCACCCCGCCGAAGCGCACCCTGCAGTGCCCCGCAGGCACCTGCATCGACCACCCGCACACCATCGACCTGACGTCGGTGCTGGGCAGCGGCACGGGCAACCTGACGCTCCCGGCGCACAGCCACATCGTGGCCACGAACAACAGCCACCAGTCTGAGTGGTGGAACGTGGACATCGTCGGCGTCAAGAGCCTGAGTGCCTGGAACAAGCTGATCCGGGGCAAGAGCGCCCACGAGCTGCAGTACCTGCAGCGGCGTCACCCCGCGCAGGTGACAGGCAACATCCCGACCAACCTGTTCCTCTACTTCGCCGTGCTCAGGTAGCACCTAACCGGCGCTGGCCGCGCCTGACCCTGGGCGCGGCCAGCGCCCCCCAGCGCCCCCCAGCGCCCCCCACCGCCCTCCGACCCCCCCGGCCCTCCGCCCCCCACCGTCTGCATGAGAGGTGCCTCACATGGTTAACCAGCCCATGGACGCCGTCCGGTCGCCGGACCAGACCGTGGCCACCAGGGTCCGCGCGCTGCGCAGCTGGCGCGGGGCCGTCGGCCTCAGCGGCGTGGCCGCCGGGGCCCTCATGATCACCGGCGCGTTCCTGCCCTGGGTCACCACGTTCGCCGGGCTGATCGGCATCCCCGGGGTCCGCGGCAGTAACGGGCGGATGCTGGCCGCAGCCGGAGCCGTCATCGCACTCGCCGGGATCGCCCATGCCGTACGGGGCGGCCGTTGGTCCCGCTGGGTGATCGGCCTGGCCGGGTTCCTGGCCGCCGGGTTCTCCGGCTTCCTGCTCCTCCAGCTCGCGGCCAGCCTGCGGTCGCTGAGCACCGACTCGATGGTGGCCGGGCATAGCGGCCCCGGCCTGTGGATCAGCGCCGCCGGATCGGCGCTGGCCTTCACCACCATGTTCCTGCCCGCCTCGGCCCAGCAGACCCTGGTCCGCCGGGACGACGCCTCCCCCGGTCTCGGGGCCTGGGCCGCCGACCACGACTCCACCGGCCTGCGGCGCGGCATCCAGATCGCCCTCGGCGTCCTGTGGCTGGCCGACGGCGCGCTGCAGCTCCAGCCGTTCATGTTCGGCCGGGGCTTCGTGAACCAGATCCTCATGCCCGCCTATATGGGCAGCCCGTCCGGGGTCACCGGCCCGGCCCTGGCGTTCACCCGGCTGGTCCTGCACGCCCCCGCCGCCTGGGACGCCGCGTTCGCGGTCACCCAGCTGCTGCTCGGTGCCGCGCTGCTGTGGCGGCCCGCGGTGCGGGCGGGGCTGGCCGCCAGCATCGTCTGGGCGCTGGCCGTGTGGTGGTTCGGCGAAGGCCTGGGCGGCGTGCTCAGTGGTTCGGGCAGTCCGCTCACCGGCGCGCCCGGCGCGGCGATCCTCTACGCTCTGCTGGCCGCGCTGGCCTGGCCGACCCCGATCCAAACTGCGGCGGCCGGCCGACGGCCGGACGGCCCCGTCGCCGCGGGCAGCCCGCTCGGCCTGACCGGAGCCCGGGTGGCGTGGCTCGTGCTGTGGGGCAGTTCCGCCTACTTCATGCTCCAGGCCAGCAACCGGGCGCCGGACGCGTTGCGGAGCACGTTCGCGGGCCTGGCGTCCGGCGAGCCTGGATGGATCGCCGCCATGGACCGCGGCGTCGCCAGCGCCGCCGCCGGTCCTAGCCTGGCGATCAGCATCGGCCTCGCGGTGGTCTTCGTTGCGGCGGGTTTGGGGGTGTTCTGGTCAGCCACCACGCGAGCCGCACTGCTGCTCAGCGTCATCGTGGCCGTGGCGATCTGGGTGCTCGGGGAGAACTTCGGCGCGATCGCGACCGGGCGGGGCACCGACCCCAACACGGGCCTCCTGCTGGTGCTGCTGGCCGCCGCGTTCTGGCCGCTCCGGCGCCGCCCCGCCGCGGCCGTTTCCGGTGATCACAGCCCTGTTCCGGCCCGGGTGGAGGAGGAAATGGCGTAATCCCGGTGGCCGGGGGGCGCGGCGCGCCCGATTGGTGGGGCTAGGCCGGCTGGCGCGGCCCCGGACACGGCCTAGCATGGCTGCATGACCACTGTGCCGGATCGTGCCCGCGTCCGTCTTCCCGGGATCAGCTCCCGTGCCTACGAGCACCCCGCTGACCGGACGGCGCTGGTAGCGCTGCGTAAACTCACCGGCTTCGACGCGCTGCTCAAGCGTCTGGCCTCGCTGTTCAGCGACCGGAACCTGCGCTTGATGTTCCTGGCCAGCTCGGTGCGGGCCTCAAACGAGCAGTACCCGGGCCTGTACCAGCTGCTGCTGGACGGCGCCGCCATTCTGGACCTCCCCGAGGTTCCCGAGCTCTTCATCACCCAGGACCCGCTGCCGAACGCGATGACCCTGGGCTCCGACAAGCCGTTCATCGTCATCACGACCGGCCTGGTCGACCTACTGGACGCCGAGGAGCACCGCTTCGTGATCGGGCATGAGCTCGGCCACGTACTGTCCGGGCACGCCGTCTACCGGACCATGCTGTACATCCTCACCTCGCTGGCTGCCCGGCTGGCCTGGTTCGCCATCGGCTACATCGGCCTGAAGGTGATCATCGCCGGGCTGGAGGAGTGGTACCGCAAGTCCGAGCTGTCATGTGACCGGGCCGGCGTGCTGGCCAGCCAGGACCCGGGGGCGGCGCGCCGGGCCCTGATGAAGATCGCCGGCGGCTCGCGGATCTCCGAGCTGAGCCCCGACGAGTTCCTCAGGCAGGCTCACGAGTACGACGCCGTCCCGGACGTACGGGAAGGCTTCCTCAAGATGCTCCAGATGCTGGGCACGACGCACCCGTTCGCGGTGGTGCGGTTCGCGGAGCTGGACCACTGGGTCGCCGAGGGCGAGTACGCGGCGATCCTGGCCGGCAACTACCCGCGCCGTGAGGACGACGCGGACGCGTCGGTGCAGGACGAATTCATGGCCGCGGCCAAGTCCTACCAGGAGTCCTGGAATCGGAGCTCGGACCCGTTCATTGGGCTGGTCAAGGGAGTCGCGGAGACCGCCGTCGGCACCGGCCAGTCGCTGTTCGGGAACATCTTCGGTCAGCGGGGCGGCGGCAGTGGCGGCAGTGGCGGCGACAACTGAACGGCTGGCTAACTTACTGGCCGAAACTCAGCGGGGGGGTCCTGAGCAGGACGAGGTCGTCGCGGTGCACGATCTCGCGGTCGTACTCCGGGCCCCGCTGGGCGGCCAGATCGTGGGTGGAGCGGCCCATCATCGCGGGGATCTCGGACGCGTCGTAGTTGACCAGGCCCCGGGCGATCACCCGGCCGTCCGGGCCGCACAGGTCCACCGGGTCGCCCGCGTCGAACCCGCCCTCCACGCCGGTGATCCCGGCGGGCAGCAGCGACGCGCGGCCACCCCTGATGGCCTTGGCCGCACCCTCGTCCAGCAGCAGCCGTCCGTGGCTGGCGGCCGCGTGGGCCAGCCACAACTGCCGGGCCCGGGGCGGCCGCCGACCGCCGGCCGCGAAGTAGGTGCCAACCGGGCGGCCCGCTAGTACCTCCCGGGCCGCGGCGGCGCCGGCCACCACGGTCGGGATACCCGCCTCGGTCGCGATCATGGCTGCGTCCACCTTGGTGACCATCCCGCCGGTGCCGACCAGGCCCGTGCCCCCCGGACCCGTCCCAGCCGGGCCCGTGCCCGCCGGACCCGTCCCAGCCGGGCCCGTGCCTGCCGGACCTGTCCCAGCCGGGCCCGTGCCTGCCGGACCTGTCCCCGCCGGGCCTGTCCCAGCCGGGCCAGCGCCAGCCGTCGGGACGCCCGCCGTCGGGGCGCCGGCCGTCGGGGCGCCGGCCGCCCCAGCCCGGCCCAGGGTGACCCCGGCCAGGTCGGCGCGGCTGCGCACCTCGGTGATCCGCCGGGCGCCGGGCTGCCGCGGGTCGGTGTCGTACAGGGCGTCCACGTCCGACAGCAGGATGAGTGCCCCAGCCCGGACGACGTGCGCGACGAGCGCGGCCAGCCGGTCGTTGTCGCCGAACCGGATCTCGTCCGTGGCTACCGTGTCGTTCTCGTTGACGATCGGCAGGATCCCGAGTTCGAGCAGCCGGCTCAGCGTGCGCTGGGCGTTGCGGTAGTGCGCGCGGCGCATCAGGTCATCGGCGCTCAGCAGCACCTGGCCTGTCCGGACCCCGTGCCGGCCGAACGCCGCAGTGTACTGGGCGACCAGAAGGCCCTGTCCCACGCTCGCGGCGGCCTGCTGGGTGGCCAGGTCCCGGGGGCGGCGCGGGAGCCCCAGCGGGACCAGGCCGGCCGCGATGGCGCCGGAGGAGACCAGCACTACCTGGCTTCCGCCGTGCACGCGGGCCGCGAGCGCCTCGGCCAGGGCAGCGATCCGGTCCTCGTCGATCCCGCCTCGCCGAGTCGTCAACGATGAGGATCCCACCTTGACCACGATCGGGCTGGCGTCCGCGATTCCCGGCCACTCCCCCGCCACAGGCCCGTCCCCCGCCACAGGCCCGTCCCCTGCGGAAGCTCCGTCACCCGCGGAAGCTCCGTCACCCGCTGCAGCCCGGTCGCTCAGCCCAGCCACGCCGCCCCTCCAGCCACACGAATCACAGAAACCTCACCAGCCCGCACCGACACCGGGCGGGTGTCGTGATCAGACGATTGGTGTCGTTATAGCGACACCAATCGTCTGATCACGAACGCTTTGGGTGGCCGGGCCGGCCCCTCAGTCACACCAATCACAGAGGCCTCACCGAAGCCCCGCCTGGGCGAGATCGTGGACGGAACGGGTCGCATGGCAACCCTTTCCGTCCACCACAGGTAAAGACTCATGGCGCGAGCCGGCGGTCGGTGCCGCGCGGACCGTGGCCGCCCTGGCCCGCGGGGATGTCGGGATCCCAGTCGAACACCACGGCCTCGTCCCCGTTGCCAATCATCACCTCGGCGCCGTCCTCGGCGCCCGCTTCGGCCAGGGCCACTTCCACGCCGAGCTTGGCCAGGCGGTCGGCGAGATAGCCGACGGCCTCCTCGTTGGCGAAGTCGGTCTGCTGGACCCAGCGCCACGGCTTGTCGCCCCGGACCAGGAACGAGTTCTCCCCGGCCCGCTCGATCTCGAACTCCGGGCCGGCGGCGGGCCGGGGCCGGATCACCCGCCGGGTCGGTTCCTCGACCGGGGTCGCCGCGCGGATCTCGGCGACCACCGCGGCCAGCGCGAACGCCAGCTCGCGGACCCCTTCCCTGCTGGCCGCGGACACCTGGCACACGGTCAGCCCGCGGGCGGCCAGCACCGGCCCGGCCTGCTCGGCCACCTCCCGCGCGGCGGGCACGTCGATCTTGTTCAGGACCACGATCCGGGGCCGGTCCCGGAGGTCCGCGCCGGTCACATCCTGGTAGGCGTCGAGTTCGGCCTCGATCACGTCGAAGTCGGCGACCGGGTTCCGGCTCGGGTCACCGCTGGTCTCCGGGGCGGTGCAGTCCAGCACGTGGACTAGCACCGCGCAGCGCTCCACGTGCCGGAGGAACTCCAGGCCCAGGCCCTTGCCCTGGCTGGCCCCGGGGATGAGGCCGGGCACGTCCGCCGCCACGAACTGGACGTCACCCGCCTCCACCACGCCCAGGTGCGGGGTCAGCGTGGTGAACGGGTAGTCGCCAACCGTGGGCTTGGCCGCGGACAGCGCGCCGATCAACGAGGATTTGCCCGCGTTAGGGAAGCCCACCAGGCCCGCGTCGGCCACCGTCTTGAGCAGGAGAACCAGGGAGCACTCCGCGCCCGGCTCGCCGCGCAGCGCGAACCCGGGGGCCTTGCGCTTCATCGAGGCCAGCGCCGCGTTGCCGAGCCCGCCGTGGCCACCCTCGGCGGCCACGAACCGGGTCCCGGACCCGATCAGGTCGGCCAGGACCTCGCCGTCCTGCGCGGCGACCACGGTCCCGTTCGGTACCCGGATCACGAGGTCCTCACCGGCCGCGCCGTTGCGGTTCGACCCAGACCCCTGCGTGCCGTTGCCGGCCTTGCGGACCGGGCGGCGGTGGAGGTCGAGCAGGGTGGCCACGCTGGGATGGACCTCGAGGATCACGTTGCCGCCGCGGCCGCCGTTGCCCCCGTCCGGGCCGCCCAGCGGCTTGAACTTCTCGCGGTGGACCGAGGCGCAGCCGTGCCCGCCGTTGCCCGCCTTGATGCGCAGGACCGCCCGATCCGCGAACTCTGCCACTGCCCCTCCTTCCGGTGTCACACCCCCCAGCCGCTACGGGCGGGGGCCAGGTTGTCTCCCGTTCATTCGCCAACGGTCTGTCCGTGGCCGCCGGATCCTGCGCTCACATGCATCAGGGGCGGACCGCCACCGGTCCGCCCCTGATGCCTACGTCTGACGAATCGCCCCAGGCGGACCCTATTCCGCCGCCGGGGAGTCACCCGGCTCGGCCGCGATCACGCTCACCGCACGGCGACGGCGCACGCTGCCGAAGGTGACCTTGCCCGCAACCAGCGCGAACAGGGTGTCGTCACCGCCGCGGCCGACGCCCGGGCCGGGGTGGAAGTGCGTACCGCGCTGGCGCACGATGATCTCGCCGGCGTTGACCTGCTGCCCGCCGAAACGCTTCACGCCCAGACGCTGCGCCGCGGAGTCACGGCCGTTCCGGCTGGACGACGCGCCCTTCTTGTGTGCCACGTCAGCTCAGCTCCTCTTCTTCCCGGCACTGCTCTTCGCGGCACTGATGCCGGTGATCTTCAGCTGGGTGTAGTGCTGCCGGTGGCCGAGACGCCGCCGGTACCCGGTCTTGTTCCGGTAGTGGATCATGTTGATCTTGGGGCCGGCTACCGAGCCCAGGATCTCCGCCGTGACCTCGTAGCGGTCAAGCTCGGCTGCATCGCTGATGACCTTTCCGCCATCAACGACGAGCAACGCGGTCAGCGTCACGCTAGAACCGACGTCACCAGTCAACGTGTCGACGGTGAGCACGTCGTCCACCGCCGCTTTCTCCTGCCTGCCACCGCAGCGCACGATCGCGTACACCGAGAACTCGCTCTCTGCCTTCGCGGCTAGGCCGCGGCCTCATGCGGCCTGGGCCGCTCTCTCGTCAGGGCGGGCCAGGCCGCTTAGCCTGGTCCGGGTGTTTGCCTGGCGCGGACCCACCGCGCCCCCCGCTGCAGTGGCTAGCACCAAACGTGACTAGCGCCTGCACTGGGCGGGCACCGGACGGGGGCCTGCCTCGCACACTGAGCGTGGGGCCGTAAGACCCCGACCGCTATGTGCACCGACCACTCAGGTTATCAGAAAGGCGGGTGCTCCTCGTCCGCGGTAGCCGGGCCTTCGTCCGCAGGACTGCTAGCCGCGTCGGCGGGACTGCTGTCTGCGGGGCTGCTGTCCCCGTTGGCGGGACTGCCGTCTGCGGGACTGCTGCCCGGGGCGCCGGAATCGGCCGCCAGCGCGGCGTCATCGATGGGGGGAACGCCCTGCTCCGTGTGGCCCGGCTCAGACACGAAGTCTGAGGCTGCCGCGGGGTCCGAGGCTGGGGTGGGGCCGGAGGCCAACGAGGCTTCCGCTCCGGCCGGAGCATCGCCCGCGGCGTCGGGCGCCCCCTGAGGACGGGTCGCTGCGGAGCGCCGCCGGCGGCGGCCCCCCTGGCGCTCGCTGGTTCCGCTGCCGACCAGCACCGTAGCCGCCGGCTCGGTCACGGCTGGCTCGC
>Ga0187863_10003143_pt1 | contig 12322 bp, 9 predicted proteins | sample June2016WEW_11_1_FD_132975 | JGI IMG/M metagenome (GOLD analysis project Ga0187863, IMG submission 132975) | Peatland microbial communities from SPRUCE experiment site at the Marcell Experimental Forest, Minnesota, USA - June2016WEW_11_10 | ecosystem: Environmental > Terrestrial > Soil >...
CCGAGACCACCGTAAGGAAAGCGACAGCGCCCGATCTTGAGGTGGGCCTGATCTGCGCGGATCGCGACGGAAATCGCATTCGTATCGACCGCGTCGAGCATGCTGGCTTGGGGGCGGTTTCCTACCATTTTCTGAACGATGAGCTGCGCGTGCAGGAAGGTGTGCAGGAACGCTCACTCGAGCGTTTCCTGGCGGAAGGTTGGTATATGGCGGGGCCAGGAAGATCCTTGTAGCGGTGCGGGGGACAACGAGGATGGGTCACGGCTAATGCGGCAGGTAGCCAGATTCCATGGGGAGCTTCCCGTCAACCCTAATGACATTTACGCGCTGGGTGATGGAATGTTCCTCGACGAACCCAATCGCTCCTGGGGTGGAGGCAACGGCGTCGATCACGTCGGCATCCGTGCTCACCATTCGAGCCGTATCGTTGTGCGCCGCCAGCATGGCTTTCACCTCGGCTTCACTCATTTTGCTTAGGTGCTGTAGCGTGGCCATCTCGCCCGGCGAAGAACTGTGCAGCACCAACAAGACGTTATTGCCGTCGGGCCATTTTTTGACTTCCCCTTTGAAAAGTTTGGCCAGATGGGCGGATGTGATGTTCTGCACGGGGACGTCTTTGTTGACCACGACTGCCATGTGGTGCGCAAAACATGGAGTCAGCGACAACGCCACCCAGGCAACGAGACAGAGAACAGGCCGGCACTTCATAGAATCCAAGGGTACTGCGTACCGTCGGCAGGTTCTTGTCAACAATTTGTCACAACGGTGACGGGGGTAACCAGTGCTGGTAATTGACAGGAGGCGCTGGAGGGCGCGCGCCGATCAGAACCCCATTTATCAGAACCCCATGATGTTGTAGCCACAATCCACGTAGATGGTCTCGCCGGTGATGCCGGAACTGGCGTCGGAAGCGAGAAAGACGCCGGTGCTGCCGACTTCAGCGACTTTCACATTGCGTTGCAGAGGGGCGCGCTCGGCGTGGCTTTTGAGCATGTCTCCCAGGCCGGAGATGCCGCGCGCGGCCAGGGTTTGGATGGGGCCAGCGGAGATGGCATTGACGCGGATGCGGCGGCGGCCGAGATCGTGGGCGAGATAGCGGACGGCGCACTCCAGGGCGGCTTTAGCGACGCCCATGACGTTGTAGTGAGGGACAACTTTTTCCGCTCCGTAGTAGGTCATGGTGATGACGCTGCCACCGTCTTCCATGAGCGGGGCGGCGGCGCGGCAGACGGCGATAAGGGAATAGACGCTGACGTCGTGGGCCACGCGAAAGCCCTCGCGGGTGGTATCGACGAAGTCGCCTTTTAACTCGGCGGCAGGCGCGAAGGCGACGCTGTGCACCAGGGCGTGGAGCTTGCCGTAGCGAGCTTTCAGTTTATCGAAAAGCTGTGCGATTTCTTCGTCTTTTGAAACGTCGCACATGAAGGCTTCGGCGCCGGGCAGGGACAGAATCAGGTCTTTGGCTTCCAACTCCATGCGCTCGTTCTGATAGGTGATGGCGAGGTTGACGCCGGCGGAGTGCAGGCCTTGCGCAATGGCCCATGCGATGGAGCGCTTGTTGGCGACTCCGAAGACGACGGCGGTGCGGCCTCTGAGGTCCTCGAACATGAATGGAAGCTCCTGCGAAAGAGAAAGGATAACAGCATCGGTCGGGACGCGGGGAGTTGCGTTTCTTGGCAGCGGCCCGCAGTTTTACTGTGCCGGTTTCGAGGCTGGGGTTGGGTTGAGAACGGTGACGGTGTTTGCGGCGACCACACTGCCCGCATGTTTGTGCGGAAACCTGTGTCGACGAGCATAATGCTTCGCCGGTCGGGGCTTTGGCGCGGGCTGATGGTGCGCATCCAAATAGGTGACGGTGTTGGGCGCGATCAAGCCGTCTGCGTGGCTACGCGACGGCCCGGTCTTGCCGACGGGCGTTCTCTGGACGGGCGTTTTCTCGACGATCGTTTTCTCGACGATCGAGGCCTTAACAACGGCGGTTCCGGTGTTGGGCGCACGCGACTGCTTGTGCGGGGGATCGGAATCCTCTGCCGATTTGATTGCTGGCGGGATCGGCGACTTGGAGGGTTGGTCGGCGGTGTTCGCCGGATTTTTTTCTGGCGACGTTACTGCGGGAGATTGGGCGGAAGCGTTTTCGGTGCGGCGGAGGCCGAAGCCCAGCCCCAGAACCAGCGATGCGATGCTGGCAAACGCCAGAGCAGTTCGCCACTGCGAGCGCGCAGGGCGAGCGCGCCATTGCGGCTCCTCACCGGGCGATTCTTGTTGCGGCGGCTCCGGGTTCGGTTGGGTCGCTGTGGGTTGGGGAGTGGTTGCCGCGATCACCGGTGTCGTTGTCGCCGATATCGTCGACAGGGTAGGTACCTCTTCGGCGAAGAGGTTGAGCCCCTCCGCAACTGGTTGCAATGGTGGCGATGCCTCCGCGAGCAATTGCACCGGTTCCATTTCCACTTCCATGAGCGGTGCGACGTTGGGGTCGGCGGGATCCTCCGAAAGGTGAGCGACTTCGTCGGTCTCGGGGATCCGGCGCTGGAAGTCCGCCATGGGAGCTCGCAAATGATGAACAAATTCAAGCGACTGCGAGCGCGCGCCATGGCGCGCTTGCACGGTTGCGACCAGCCGATCACCGGGATCTTCTTCGACGCGCAATTCCAAATCGGCGAGGTCGTTGGGGAGAGCGTCGGGCGAAACAATTTCGACGGTGTAACCGCGGGCGAACAAGTCCATCGCCAGCTCTCGCGAGCAGATCTGAGATCGTGTGATGATTCTGGCCAGTGGCATAAATCGTGTTGCCTCGGCGTTCCCTTGCCGCACGGTTGAGGCGCAGCGTTGAGCTGCGGTTAGCGGTATTGCTCCAGAACCTGAACGGCGCGGTTCAGGGCAGCCGCCAAGGTTGCAATCTGCTGCTCGGTGCGGCGAAGATCCCCACGATCAATCGCCTCGTTCACCCCCGGAATCACCACGGCTGCGTACCCGGTGTACTGTCCGGGGGCGTAGATGGCGTGGTGAAACCACACCCGGTTCGGCAGACCCTCTGGAATCAATAGCGCCCGCTCTGCTTCGCGAAGTTTAGCATTGATTCGATCCGGCTGGGCGGGCATTTTGCGTTGTTTTTGTAACATTCTTGATCCGGCCTCCTGGAGGCGGCGCGCGCCTTCCACCGCGGCAGAGAAGTCGGGACTCTTGTCTCCGAAGCGATCTTTACTCTTGAACCTGGCGCTATCGAGGTAGGCGAGGATTTCTTTTCCGTAGTTTTCGTAATCGTAGGGAAGCACGTCGGCGTCAGCCATGCGCAGGACTTCCAGGCCAAAGATGCGGGACATTTCTTGCTCGTAGAGGAAGTCGGGATCGCCGAACTTCTTGAACCAGGCGAAGTTGTCGAAGGCCGAGTGATAGACACCGTAATCGCCGCTGGAACTGATGTCGGTGGAAGGAACTCCCAGATGCTGGAGGAATACGGTGTAGTCGGAGCCGCTGCCGAGATCGCCCACCGGGACGTCGTTTTGCGCTGCGTTGGGCGGCGGGCGGAAGGTGGCGGTTTCCTGGGGATGGTTGCCCTCCGCGTTCGGCGCGGTTGCCTTTTTCCATTGTGCGTAGACGGTGGCGCCTTGCGGCGAAGGCACGGACTTGGCAATCTCGCGAATGAATTCCTTTAGCGTGGGAACTCCGGAGGCTCCGAATTTTTTGCCACTGACGGCCACATCCATATTGAAATAGGCGGCGGCGTTCGCCAGTTCGCGGGCGTGGTCTTCGCCCCACTCGGTGGAACCAATCAGTCCTTCTTCTTCGGCGTCCCAGCTGGCGATGACGATGGTGCGCCTGGGCTTCCAGCCGGACTTCAGCAGTTCACTCAAGCCGTGCACGGATTCCAGCATGGCGGCGGTGCCGCTATTGGGATCGACCGCTCCATAGACCCAGGCATCGCGATGGTTGCCGGCGACGACCCATTCGTCGGGCGAGGAAGCGCCGCGAATTTTGCCGATTACATCCCAGACGGTGCGGAACTGGTAGTCCTGCTTGAGGTGCATCTTCACTTTAGAAGGACCGGGGCCGACGTGGTAGGTGAAGGGTAGCGCGCCTTGCCACTCGCGGGGCGAAGCGGGGCCGGCGAGATGCTCGAGGATGGGCGAGGCATCGGCGTAGGACAGAGGGGTGACGGGAATCTTCGGCAACTGCTCGGACTGGGTGGGAGAGATGCGTTTCGAATCGGGCAGAGTGGGGATGGACGCTACGCCTGGCGTGGTTGGGTCGCCGGGGAACTGAAACATGAATCCGACCGAACCGCGCTGGACGCCGCTGGCTGGACGCCACGGGCCATTGGGATAGGCATCGCCGCGGTAGTAGCCATCGTCTTTCGGGTCGGAATAAATGATGACTCCGGCAGCGCCGCGCTCTTGTGCGACGAAGGCTTTCACACCGCGGAAGTTTTCTCCGTAGCGGACGATGACGATCTTGCCGCGGACGTCGACGTTCATCTGTTTCAACTTGTCGAAATCGGCGGGGGAGCCATAGTTGGCATAGACAACTTCGGCTTCGGCGTCGCCGGAGGGCGACATGCCGTTGAAGGGCATCACAACGCGCGGGTCGTCCGGCAAGGGATCGCCGTCGACGTGCTCGCGGTGGGGGCCGTGCATCTCGACCCCGGGGGGCGCGGTCATGTCTACGCTAATTTCGGCGGGATAGTTGAGCCATACTTTGTATTGGACAATCTCGGTGTCGAGTCCGGCGGCGCAAAACTTTTGCGCTACGTATTCGGCGGTGGCTTTGTCTTCGGGAGAGCCAGCGATGTGGGGCGCCTGGGTAAGAATGCGGAGGTGCTCTTCGGCGAGCTTGGGGTCGGGCACGGCCATGAATTTTTCTTCGAGTTTCCGCTCGGCGGGAACGTCGCGAAATCCGCTGATCGACCAGTTGTCGGGCTGGTCTTTGTTCTTGTCGTTCTTATCTTTGTTTTTTCCGCTCTGATCGACGGCCTGCAGGTTGGAGGCAATCAGCGCGAAGAACAGAACTGCACCCGAGAGAAGTTTCATGAAGCTCCTTGTGGGCAGCGCCGAGTCCATCAGGCAGGAAGGTCCGGGCGCAACCCAAACGCAAAATGAAGATTGTATCGTGTGGAGGGAATGGCTGTTGGAAGGGTTACACTAATGAACAATGGCGAAATATTCGACGACGCGTTTTTCCGATCGGGTAGAGAATTACGTCCGCTATCGGCCGGGATATCCGACGGAAGTTCTCGAGTTGCTGCGCGCAGAGTGCGGACTGCAACCGGCTCACATCGTCGCTGATATTGCTTCGGGCACGGGCGTATTTACCCGGCTACTTTTGGAGAACGGGAATTCCGTTTTTGCCGTCGAGCCCAACGCGGAAATGCGCGAACGGGGCGCCCACGAGCTCGAACATTATCCCCGCCTCGAGTCGGTCGCGGGAACGGCGGAAGAGACGACGCTGCGATCGGGTTCGGTGGACTTTGTGACGGCGGCACAGGCGGCACACTGGTTCGACCTGGCTCGGGCGCGAGCGGAATTCGCGCGCATTCTGAAACCGGCGGGATGGTGCGTGTTGATCTGGAATGAACGGCGCACGGCGAGCACGGCCTTCCTGCGCGAGTACGAGGAATTGCTGCTGACTTATGGGACTGACTACAAGGAAGTGAGACACGAGCGGACGACCGCGATCATTCATGAATTCTTCGCGCCGGCGTTGTGCAAAGAGCGTGTCTTTAACCTGCGCCAGCAATTCGACTACGAAGGTACCGCTGGGCGGTTGTTGTCTTCTTCGTACGCGCCGCTGGAGGGTCATCCCAACTACGCGCCGATGATGCGGGAGTTGGAGCGGATTTATCGCGCCCACGCCAGGGAAAATATGGTGGAGTTCGAATACAACACGCGGGTGTATTACGGCAAGTTGGACGAAGCGCAGAATTTGTAATTGGTGATTTGTAATTGGTGATTTGTAATTTGTAATTTAACGGCGCCGGGTTTTAAATTGCCAATTACAAATCGCAAATTAAAAATTGCCGGTCCCTATGTCTGAGCAGAAGTCTTTCCATATGTCTCCCGAGGAGTTTCGGCGGCAGGGGCACGCCGTCGTGGACTGGATCGCCGACTACCAATCGCGGGTTGAAAGTTTTCCGGTTCTGTCGCGGGTGCAGCCGGGGGAGATTCGTTCACAACTGCCGGCGGCGGCGCCGGAGCGCGGCGAAGGCTTCGAGCAGATTCTTGGCGACATGGAGCGTGTTGTGCTGCCCGGCATCACGCATTGGCAGTCGCCCAATTTCTATGCTTACTTTCCGGCGAATGCCTCTGGGCCGGCGATTCTAGGCGACCTGCTTTCGGCGGGACTGGGCGTGCAGGGCATGCTGTGGTCCACGAGTCCGGCATGCACGGAAGTTGAGACGCGGGTGCTGGATTGGCTGGTGCCGATGCTGGGCCTGCCGGAGAAGTTTCTTTCGACGGGCAGCGGAGGGGGAGTGATTCAGGACACGGCGTCGAGCGCGTCGCTGTGCGCGTTGCTGGCCGCGCGCGAGCGTACGACCGGGTTTGCCAGCAATCGCAAGGGCTGCGATGGGCGGCTGGTTGCGTATTGCTCCACGCAGACGCATTCTTCGATTGAAAAAGCGATGAAGATCGCCGGGATGGGATCGGACAATTTGCGGCACATCGAAGTGGACGAGAACTTCGCCATGCGTCCGGAGGCGCTGGCACGACAGATCGAGTTGGATATGAAGGCTGGGCTGGTACCTTGCTTCGTGTGCGCGACGGTGGGAACAACGTCTTCGAACGCGGTCGATCCGGTCCGAGAAATCGGGCGCATTTGCCGCGAGCGCAAGCTGTGGTTGCATGTCGATTCGGCGATGAGCGGGACCGCGGCGCTGTGTCCGGAATTTCGCTTCATTAACGACGGCGTGGAGTTGGCGGACAGCTATACGTTCAATCCGCACAAGTGGATGTTCACGAACTTCGATTGCAACGTGTTTTATGTCGCCGAGCGGAAGCATCTGATTGAGACGCTGTCGATTCTGCCGGAGTATCTACGCAATCAGGCGACGGAATCGGGGGCGGTGATCGATTATCGCGACTGGCACATCCAATTGGGGCGGCGGTTTCGGTCGCTCAAGCTTTGGTTTGTGATCCGGCATTATGGAATTGAAGGCTTGCAGCATCATGTTCGCGAACACGTGCGTCTGGCGCAGGAATTCGCAGGCTGGGTGCGAAGCGATTCGCGCTTTGAACTGGCGGCGCCGGCGCAGCTGAATCTGGTTTGCTTCCGGCTGCGGGCGGGAGAGCATACTAATCAGGATCAGGCGAATCAAGATCGGGCGAATCAAGCGCTGATGGAGCGGTTGAATAACAGCGGCGATCTTTATCTGACGCACACCAAGCTCGACGGCAAAGTCACGTTGCGGTTCTGCGTGGGCCAAACCAACACGCAGGCGCGGCATGTGGAGCGGGCGTGGGAGCGCATTCAGGAGGAGGCGGGGAGGGTTTGATCGGGTTGCCGGCTTATGGAAGTTCTGATTCAGTGTCGGCAAATGGCGTAAACCACAGGGACACGGGGGTGCACGGAGGAAACCGGGACTTAATCAGAGTTTCCTTAGGAGGCTGCGGAAGGAGCCGTTGAGAGCGCCAGAAGATCCCCTCAGGCGCTGAAGCGCGGACACATTTCAACGACTTAACGGCACGAGTAAACTCGTGCCCTTCCCGTTCATGCCCGAGCATGGGTTCGGGGTGATGCTTGACGGGGCAAGCCCCGTCACCACACGGTCTACTCGTGCCGCAAGGCTTCGACTGGCTCCATGTGGGCCGCTTTCCAGGCTGGCCATAGGCCGGCGGTAATTCCCACCAGGGTCAGGATCACGAACGCGGTCAACATCACGCTGCTGGAGGTTTTCAGGAAGATATCGCCTTCGTGATTAGCGGTCTTGTACATGGCGGAATAGAGCGGCATGGGGGGAATGGCATGGGCGAGGACGACGGAGACCAGCATGCCAACGGCTCCAGCGGCGAAGGTTAGCACGAGGGCTTCGACGAGGAATTGCCAGGCGATATCGCGATTGCGAGCGCCGAGGGCTTTGCGCAGGCCGACTTCTTTGGTGCGCTCGGTGACGCTGACGAGCATGATGTTCATCACGCCCACGCCTCCGACGCCGAGGGTCAAGGTGCCGATAAAGCCGAGGATGAGTTGGAGCGCGAGTCCGAATTGCTGGATGTCTTTGGAGTCGTCGACGGTATCCCACTCGGGAGTGGATTTGTCGTCCTTGGGATTGAAATTGTGGCGGCGAGCGAGGACTTCGCGCACTTGTCCGAGGGCGGCTTTGTGGAGCAGGGGCTGGACCGCTTGAAAGACGATCATTTCGGGATCGCGGCGGTCGTTGATGTCACTCATGCTTTCGAACGGCATGAAGAAGTTTTCGTTGTCGGGGCCGTTGTTGGATGAATCCTGGATTTTGAGGCGGAGCAGGCCGATGACTTCCCAGCTGCCGCCGTTGATGGTGACGAATTCGCCCACGGGATCGCGGTTGCCGAAGACTTTTTTTGCGGCGTTGGGGCCGACAATCAGCACGTGGCGATGCTCGGTAAAATCGCTTTCCTCGAAGAAGCGGCCTTCGGCCACGTTGAGTTTGCGCATCTCGCCGTAGGGATACTGCACGGCTTTGCTCTGCACGGTGACGACACGGTCGCCGTATTTGTAGGCGACGGGGTCGTCCCATTCCGCGCTGACCATGCTGACGAGGGGAGCTTCCTCGCGGATGGCTTCGACATCCTCATACTTGAAGTGAATGCGCTTGCCGGCGCGCTGGCCGCCGGCCTGCATGCTGGTCTGGCCTTCCCAAACCATGATGACGTTGTTGCCGATGCCGAGGAAGGCGTTGAGGACGCCGGCGCTGACGCTTTGTCCGTAGCCGAGGAGAAGGACGACGGTGGTCAAGCCCCAGACGATGCCCATCATGGTGAGGATGGAACGCAGGCGGTTGCGGGTGAGCGCGTCCCAACTTTGCTGGATGAGTTCCTTGACCTGCACGCGTTACTCCTGCCGCAGGCACTCGATGGGGCTGAGTGCGGCGGCGCGTTGGGCCGGATACATCCCGGCGGCGATGGTGATGATTCCCAGGGTCAGAAGCGAGGCGACGACGGCGACGGGAGAAACGATGGGATGGGGGACGATATCGGGCAACTCCACGTTGGCCACGGCGAGACAGATGCCCACTCCGATGGCGAGACCTAGAGCGCCGCTGACGATCATGAGCGCGGCGGATTCGGCAAAGAACTGGTTGCGGATGTCGGCCGCGGTTGCGCCCAACGATTTGCGCACTCCGATTTCGCGGGTGCGCTCGGTGACGGCGACCAGCATGATGTTCATCACGCCGATGCCGCCGAGAGAAAGCGTCATGAGCGCGACCGCGCCGAAGAAGATGGTCATGATGTCGAAGATGCGTTCGACGAGTTGGGAGCCCTCGAGCGTGTCCCAAACAAAGAGGGCGTCTTTGTCGCGAGGATCGAAATTGTGCTCGCGTCCCAGAATGCGATAGACCTGGCGCAGGGCCTCTTCGTGCTGCGCGGGGTCGGCGACTTCGACTACCAGGTTGTTGATATATCCCTTGAAAATGCCGGGACGTTCGGGCGGCGGATAATCGCGTGCCATCGATGAATAGGGGACAAACAGCTGGGTGTTGTCGGGGCCGCTGCCGTAGCTGCCATTTTGTTTTTTCTTTTCGAGGACGCCGATTACCGTGTAGGGCGATCCGTTCATCATGAGGATTTCGCCGATGGCGGCTTTGCCGGGAAACAACTGGTCGCGGCTTTCGACGCCGAGGATGACGACGCGGCGGCTTTCGTTCTCGTCGTCGTCGGTCATGAGACGGCCTTCCTGCACTTTGAGCGAGCGGAAGCGCTGATAGTCGGGCCAGACTCCGCGGACGGGACGGGATGCGGCGTTGTAGCGGCTGACTTCGGACACGCTGCGGCGCAGCTCGGGGCTGACGGTTTTGATGAGGTAGGCTTCCTGCTTGATGAGGAAGGCATCGCGGATCGAGAGACGCACTTCGCGTCCGGCGGCGTAGCCTCCGGCTTGTTCGCTGGTGCGGCCGCCCCAGACGATGGCCAAGTCGACGCCGATGGATTTCAAACGCTCCTTCTGATCGTGGCTGAAGCCTTTGCCGAGACCAACCAGCAAAATGACCGAGGTGATGCCCCAGACGATGCCGAACATGGTGAGGAAGCTGCGGAGCTTATGAGCTGCAATCGAATTGGCCGTCTGCCGCAAGACCTCCCGGATATTCAAGGTTGCTATCGCTCCTTACGTTAGTTGGACCACGTTAGTTGGACCGGCGACGAGTGAAACGGTTAGCCGAGCCGGAGTTCAAATCGGGACGGTAGTGTTTCTTTCGGGTGTTGGGCCTTCAGCGGCGGAGTTGAATGGCTCAGGCGCACAAATCCATCTCACGATGTTGTATACGGCAGGGAAGGATTCGAAGTTCCGCTAGCTCCCGGGCAAAAAACAGGTCCTTCGCTTCGCTCAGGATGACAAAGCTCAAGCTCAGGATGACAAAGCTCAAGCTCAGGATGACAAAGCTCAAGCTCAGGATGACGGCTCTCAAGCTCAGGCTGACAAACCGCAAGTGGGTGCGAGTTGCGGGCGCTCGGTCTGGTTCAGTTGCTCACGCCGACTTCTTCTTTTTTTCTGGCGGCGTAGTGGGAGTCGACGTAGTCGTCGAGGATTTTGATGAACTCGGCGACGATCTTGTCGCCTTTCAGGGTGGTGAAGAGGCGGCCGTCGACGTAGACGGGGGCTTTGGGTTCTTCGGCGGTTCCGGGGAGAGAGATGCCGAGGCTGGCGTGTTTGGATTCTCCTGGGCCGTTGACGACACAGCCCATGACGGCTACTTTCATTTCTTCGACGCCGGTGTGAGTTTGTTTCCAGACGGGCATCTGGTCGCGGAGATAGGTTTGAATCTGCTCGGCCATTTCCTGGAAGAAGGTGCTGGTGGTGCGTCCGCAGCCGGGGCAGGCGGTGACTTGCGGGGTGAAGCTGCGAATGCCGAGCGATTGCAGGATTTGCTGCGCCACGCGGACTTCTTCGGTGCGATCGCCTCCGGGGGCGGGGGTGAGCGAGACACGGATGGTGTCGCCGATACCCTCCTGCAGCAGGACGGCCATGGCTGCGCTGGAGGCGACGATACCTTTGGCGCCCATGCCGGCTTCGGTGAGCCCCAGATGAAGAGGATATTCGCAGCGGCTGGCTAACATGCGGTAGACGTCGATCAGATCCTGCACGCCGCTGACTTTGGCGCTGAGGATGATTTGATCGGGACGGAGGCCGTGACGCTCGGCGAGTTCCGCGGAACTGAGGGCGCTGACCACGATGGCTTCCATCGTCACCTCGCGGGCGTCTTTGGGCTCGGCGAGGCGCGAGTTCTCGTCCATCATTTTGGTCAAGAGCGCCTGGTCGAGGGATCCCCAATTGACGCCGATGCGGACGGGCTTTTGATGCTTGGCGGCGACTTCGATCATGGTGCGGAAGTTGTCGTCGTTCTTGCGTCCGATGCTGGCGTTGCCGGGATTGATGCGGTACTTGGCGAGGCCTTCGGCGCAACCGGGGTATTTGGTTAAGAGGAGGTGTCCGTTGTAATGGAAGTCGCCGACGATGGGCACGCGCAAGCCCTGCTTCTCGAGTCCCTCGACAATGTGGGGGATGGCCTTGGCGGCATCGTCATTGTTGACGGTGACGCGGACGACTTCGCTGCCGGCTCGGGCCAGGGCGGCGACCTGCTTTACGGTGCCGGAAATGTCCGCAGTGTCGGTGTTGGTCATGGACTGCACCATAATCGGTGCATTACTGCCCACGCGGACGGCGGCGATGGTCGCGGTGAAGGTTTTTCTACGCTGGATTTCGGCCATAGGAAGCTTTATTTTAGCAGGTGTTGGCTTTGGCTTAGCTGCTGGGTTGTCAGTCGCGGGCTCCGCTACCTCTGTAGAGCACCCCCTCCGTAGAGCACAATCGCTACCCAATATGGACCGTCGGGATAAGTCTTGCTACGTGCAAAGCAAACGCCCACCGAAGCGCTGTTAATCTTGGGGTCGTCCCCCGCATTTTGAAAGCTGTGAGGCAGTGTTCCGGGATCAAACGTGGTGAAGGTGAAATTGCGAACGTTGTTCGATGGAGCGCCAACGTATCCGACATAAGGATTGACCAGCTCAGCTTTCAGCGAATCCTTCTTAGCCATATCACAGGCCACTCCCCGCAATTGCCGCATCCGGACCACATTGAATGGCATAAGTTTCGCACTTCTGCGCGACTGTTGGAGCGATTCCACCACCAAATTTTCGAC
>Ga0187863_10003144_pt1 | contig 12321 bp, 6 predicted proteins | sample June2016WEW_11_1_FD_132975 | JGI IMG/M metagenome (GOLD analysis project Ga0187863, IMG submission 132975) | Peatland microbial communities from SPRUCE experiment site at the Marcell Experimental Forest, Minnesota, USA - June2016WEW_11_10 | ecosystem: Environmental > Terrestrial > Soil >...
GCAAGCGCGGCGGCACACGCGAGCGGGTTGCCGCCATAGGTACCGCCCAAACCTCCGACGCCCGGAGTGTCCATGATTTCCGCGCGTCCGGTGACGGCAGCGAGCGGCAGCCCATCCGCAATCGATTTCGCGCTGACAAGGATGTCGGGAGTAATTCCATATCGCTCGCAGGCAAACATGGCGCCGGTGCGGCCGAAACCTGTCTGCACTTCATCGGCGACGAGCAGAATCTTGTTGCGGCGGCAGATGTCCTGGATGATTGTGAAAAACTCCGCGGGGGGTGCAACGAACCCACCTTCGCCGAGAACGGGCTCTACAACGACTGCCGCGACTGCTTCCGCTGCCACCACGCGTTTGAAGGTATCTTCCAGGTGGTGCGCGCAGAAAACTCCGCACGAGGGATATTGCAACGAATACGAACACCGGTAGCAATAGGCATAAGGGATGCGATAAATGTCCGTCGCGAAGGGTTCGAAGCCGGCTTTGTACGGATGCGTCTTGCTGGTGAGTGACATTGTGAGCATCGTGCGGCCGTGGAAAGCGTCCTCAAAACAAATAATCGCCGGATGGTGCGTATAGCAACGCGCTATTTTCACGGCGTTTTCGATAGCTTCAGCGCCGCTATTCACCAGAACCGTCTTCTTCGGGAAAGTTCCGGGCACGAGAGAATTTAGTTTCTCGGCTAGTTCGACATACTTCCCATACGGAGCGACGCTGAAGCAGGTGTGCACGAACGCGTCGAGCTGTTTTCGGATAGCGTCCACAACGGCTGGCGCGCGGTGGCCCACATTCACCACACCGATTCCGCCGGCAAAATCGAGAAAGCGGTTTCCGTCTACGTCTTCAATGGCGGCGCCTTCGGCGCGCGCTGCGAAAATCGATGTGGCGTGTGACACTCCGCGCGCGACGGCGGCCTGCCGCCGCTGCATCCATTCCCGTGATTTGGGCCCGGGTATCGGCGTGCGCAACTGAATTGTAGCCATGTCAGTACCATCCGATCGGCTGTTCGTTCAAATTGATGTGGACTTGCTTGGTCTCGAGATATTCCTCGATGCCCCATGGCCCCAATTCTCGGCCGAATCCGGACTGTTTGAAACCGCCCCAAGGCGCCTCGACGTATGTAGGCTGCATGTGATTTACCCAAACAATTCCGGCGCGCAAAGCCTTTACCATGCGAAGCGCCTTAAAGATATCGCGCGACCAAATGGCTGCGGCCAAGCCGTAGGGAGTGGCGTTGGCGATCCGCAGCGCTTCGGCTTCGTCCGCAAACGGGATGACAGCCGCGACCGGGCCAAAGATTTCCTCTTGCGCGATGCGGGCGGAATTATCCACATCGTAAAAAATTGTGGGTTCCACGTAATAACCTCGGGGCATGGATGCAGGGCGTCCTCCGCCGGCCGCAAGTTTCGCTTCCTTCTTGCCCAGTTCCTGATACGAGCGCACTCGGTCGAATTGATCCTTGCTCACCAGCGGGCCCATCTTAGTCTCGCGCTCGAGCGGCGGCCCGAGACGAATTGTTTTTGCTTTTGCGCTCATCGCTTCCACGAATTTTGGATAGATGGATTTTTCCACCAGGATGCGGCTGCCCGCGGAGCACACTTCACCCTGATTGATGAAAACACCGAAAAGCGCCCCGTCAATCGCAGATTCGAAATCCGCGTCGGCAAAAAATATATTCGGCGATTTGCCGCCCAACTCAAGCGTGACGCGTTTCACCGTGTCAGCCGCCGCCTTCATGATGGCTTTCCCCACCGAGGCGCTTCCGGTAAATGCAACTTTGTTAACGTCAGGATGCTTCACCAGCGGCGCGCCGCAAGTTTCGCCGAAGCCGGTGATGATGTTCACCACGCCTGGCGGCAAGCCCGCATCAGCGAGATAACCGGCAAACTCGAGAGCGGTGAGCGGAGTCTGCTCCGCTGGTTTTAGAACGCAGGTACAACCCGCGGCAATCGCCGGCGCCAGCTTCCACCCAGCCATCAGCAAGGGATAATTCCAGGGGATGATTTGGGCGGCTACGCCGATCGGTTCGCGAAGCGAAAGGCTTAGCGCGTTGTCCGGCACTGGATTTACTTGCCCGAGAATCTTCGTGGCCATCCCACCGTAGTATTCGAAGCAGGTGGCCGCGTCAGTGATGTCATACTCGGCCTCGACGATAGGCTTGCCCGAATTGCGCGATTCCACTTCGGCCAGTTTTGGCGCCTCCTTGCGGATGCGCTCAGCCAGCCGAAAAAGGATGCGGCCGCGATCCTGCGCAGTCGTTTGCGGCCAAGCTCCGGAATCAAACGCAGCTCTTGCCGCGGCGACGGCGCGATTCACGTCTTCTTCATTCGCTTCCGGGACTTCGGCCATAATTTCTTCCGTCGAAGGATCTATGACCGGGAAGTATTTTTTGCCGGCGCTCTCTACAAATTCCCCGTTGATATACATCCGATATCTGCGAACGGCGGACTTTGCCTCGCTTGCCATGATCTTCTCCTGCGATAATTGTAATTAAAGGCCGCTGCGGGCACGCGCAGCGTTCTTCCGGCGCCCATACACAAAGAAGAAGAATACCGCGAGACCGATGAAAAACGCCGTGCCGCCAAACATCCAGGATTCGTATGACAGGACGGAGGTGATCTGCTGCGCCGGTGAAAAGGCGAAAATCATGCCTAAAATCGTCATCAGCAGCCCGCTCGAGCCTGCCAGCCAAAGGACGCTTTTGCCGTAGTGTCCCTTCCCTGCCAGCGGATCGGCTGCAATCTTCAGCAGCGCTGCAAAGATATAGAGAAACGGAAGCAACTGCAGCACAACGGCGAGCGACAGCAGCCGTTGAAAAGTTTCCTGCACACCGGAGCCAAGAAAACTGATCAGCACCAGAATCGTGGACACCACAAAATGAACGATCAGCGCCGCGTACGGCGTTCCATAGCGGGGATGAACTTTCCCCAGCCAACTCGGCAGGTATGAATCGAGGCCAGCGACGAAGGGAATACGCGCCGAGCCAGCCAGCCACGCAGAACCGATGCCTGCGATCGAAATACTCAGCATCAAGGCGAAAGGCGCGACGATCCATATTGCGCCGACTTTCTGAGCCATATGGCTCACAGCCTGAACGATTCCCTGCAAGACATTGATGTCATTCTTGCTCACCGCGAGCAGTAACGTCAGCGTCGTGGCAATGTAGAGGAGCCCCGAAAGAACGCCTCCCCATACCACGGCTCCCGGCAGCGTGCGCTCGGGGTCCTTGATCTCGTCCCCCATTACGGAGGCAAGTTCCAGGCCCACGAGTCCAAAACAAATTACACCGAACGAATTCAGAAGGAATCGCGGATTCGCGGGTACGCGAAAATCCGCGGCGCTGACTGTGGTACCAAAACGCAACGCCACAATGATCCCCAGTCCCACCAGCACAGCTGCCGCGATACCGGTTCCAATGCTGCCCAAATTGTTGATCCATTTTCCCACGCCAAGTCCCACTATATTGAGCAGGACGAGACTGGCCAGCAGGCCGAGCGAGGCTGCGACGGCAAAAGTCTTATTGTCGGCGAGAGCCTGATGACTTGGAAACACGAAGACCGACACGCCGACGAAGTACAGCATCACGGTCGGGACGTACATCATGTTATTTGTCCAGTAGCACCAACCCGAAAGGAAGCCGTGGAATTCGCCGAAAACTTCCTTGGCCCAGAGGTACACGCCGCCTTCTCCCGGATAGCGATGCGCCAATTCGATCACGGCAATGCCCTGGGGCCAGAAAAACATGAGCAGCGAAATAATCCAGAGCCAGACCGTGACGCCGCCATTCGCAGCGATACTCGGCACCACGTTCAGATTGAACACCGCGACAACAAAGAGCGCGACGAGATCCCAACGCCCCAGCGCGCGTTTCAGATGCGCGGTTTCGTTCTGCGGAGTGGCTAGCTCTGCCAATTTGCTCCTTGAGGGATGAAGGCGACCTGTCGCGCCAACCTTAGCTGTTACTTCAGGAGAACGAGCCGCGAAAGCCTAGTGCGCGCTGCTGGCCGCCGCATGCGGCTCTTTTTGCGCCTGCGCAAGCGCAGGGGCGACCTCTGCGAATACCGCGAGATGGCGGTCCACATCCGCATCGGTGTGCGCGATCGATACGGTCCACTGCTCGTCCCACCAATAGGGCTGGGCCATCACACCGCGGTTCACCATCGCAAACCAGTAATGGCGCCACAATTCGCTATCAGCCTTCAGCCAATCGCGGTAATTGCGAATCGGTTTCGGGAAAAACATTAGCGAGCCATTTGATCCTGCGCCCACGACGTAAGCTTTCAAGCCGGTCTTGCCGATTTCTTTGTTGTAGCCATCGAGCAATCTCTTGTTCAGCCGATTCACGTGCTCGTAAGCCGCGGGCGTAAGCACTTCCCTGAACATCGCGAGTCCCGCGGCCATAGCAACGGGGTTCGTGTTGTACGTGCCGCCGTGGAAAACTTTATGGTCAGAGATGAGACTCATCACTTCCCGTGTGGACGCGAACGCAGCCAGCGAGAAGCCGCCGCCGATCGATTTTGCCAGGCAAACGATATCCGGCTTGATTCCGAAATATTCGCAGGCCCCGCCGCGGGCCAGCTTCGCTCCGGTTTTGACTTCATCGAAAATCAGCAGAGCGCCGTTCTTTTTAGTAATTTCGCGCAAGGCCTGGTGATAGCCTTCGTCAGGCATCAGGATCCCGACATTCATCATGATCGGTTCGACAATGACCGCCGCAATTTCGCCCGGATACTTTGCAAAAAGGCGCTCGACGCCGGCCACATCGTTGAACTGAGCAACCAGAGTGTTTTGCAGCGTAGCTTTCGTTACGCCCTCGCCGCCCGGCACGGAATTCGGGAAGTTTGCGTCGCCCACTTCCTCGGCTTTCGGTTTTACCGAGACGAGAACGGAATCGTGCAATCCGTGATAGCCGCCCTCCATTTTGATGATGCGGTCTCGCCCGGTGGCGGCGCGCGCCAGGCGCACAGCGTGCATGGTGCATTCCGTTCCACTATTGCTGAACCGCACCATCTCCACCGGAAATCTTTCGCAGATTTCTTCGGCCAGTTCCCATTCGAGATTATGAGGCATTCCGAACATGGTCCCGGTGCCCAGCTTTTCCTGAACGGCGCGCATCACCGCGGGATTGCAGTGCCCGGCCATCAACGCGCCGAAGCAAAGGTTGAAATCAATGTATTCATTGCCGTCGATATCGTGAATATGGCCGCCTTTGCCGTCGCGGACAAAAATGGGGTAGGGATCGTACGCTCGATAGTTACTCGCTACACCCAGAGGCAGCCTTTCCTCGGCTCGCTTATGGGCTTTGCGCGAAGCTGGCGTGCGTTTTTCGTAGGTGGCGATTTCTTTCTGAAGTCCTTCGTGCATGACATCCTCCGTAACACACTTCACTGCGGCCGACGCACGGCCCTGAGATTCGCGCTTTGAAATTACAAATTCCAGCGTCGAAACGTGAATCCGCGCTTTTTCAACTCGTTGAAAAACGGTTCCGGTGGAACAACAATTTCCGGAGCTTGGACTCCCGTGCCACGAATTTCACCACGTCCAAGCATCACCGCGGCAATCGCCGCCGGGAATCCCGTGTCGCGCGCGACCGCCGACAGTTGAGGCCGCGTGGAATGATCCGCCCACATTTCCATAGCCGATGCGATGCGCCGGTTCTTGCTTCGACCCGCCACAACCACCCGTAGCGCCTCAACATCGCGTGCCATTTTCTTCGGCGCCCGCTGTTGCATGAGCGATAACAGGACCGAACGAGGCGCCACTCGCGTTCCGTTTACTGCGACGAGCTCGCGACTTGTAAAGCCTGCTTGATCCAGATCGCGAACAAGGTTCACCAGCCGCGGGTCGTAATTAATCTTGAAAAATACTTCTTTCACGCCTTTCTTGCGGAAACTCGCAGGAAGAGTTCCGAGCTCTGAGTGGATCGAATGGCGCAAAGTAATCGAGCCTATCGGCGCGCGAAATTTTCCATGCTCCGGCTCAGAAAGCATCGGCTTCTCGACGTAGCGTCCTCCTTCGAAAGCAACCGGCGGCATTGTCAGCTCGTCAAGTATCGTTGCTATTGAAAACGTGTAGGCGATCGGACTGTCATAACGCTGCTCGTCGGCTCCAGCGTTGTAAACGCGAATCGAATCCACGCGGTCGAGAGGATCCGCAAGCGCACGTGCCATCACGTTTGTGATACCTGGCGCGCCTCCCACCCCCGCGATAGCAATGCGTCCGATTCGGCGGAAGTCCTTGTCGAGCGAAAACTGTTTGCGCGTCATGTGATACAGACCGCCAAGATCCATATAATTTATGCGAGCAGCGAGCGCGGCACGCATTACGTCCAGATTCCAATTATACTGCGTGCAATTCAGCAGCACATCGTGGCCACGCGCCAGGTGCGCAAGACGATTCAGGTCTCGGACGTCCGCAAAAAATCCACGAGCCTTGCCGCGGCCGAATCGGCGCGCTACTTCATCAGCGCGGCCTCGATCGAAGTCCGCCACAGCAATTTTTTCCACTTCGCGTACACGGCCGAGATCGTAAACCACCGCGCGCCCCATCATCCCCGCGCCCAGAACAAATATTTTCACGAAGCTCCCTGGTGTTTGCCACAATTCGCTTCTACGCAACAAAGCGAGAGCGCCGCTCGCAGCGGACACCCTCGCTCTGCCTAAACCTGCACAATCTTCTTAAAACAGCAACTTCAAACCGAACTGCATCACGCGGGAATCAATGCGCGTCTTTAGGATCTGACCAAACGTAGAGTCCGCAAAGTTTCCGTCAGGATTTGCGAACTGGGTGTGGTTAAAAGCGTTGTAAAACTCAGCGCGAAACTCGGTGTTCCATCTTTCCGAGATTGGCGTCTTCTTCGAGATCACCAAATCTGTGTCACTGATGGGAGGGCCGCAACAGAGAGAGTGCGGCGAGTTGCCGAAAACTCCGAAAGGAAGCGACGAATTCGTAGTAGCGTCCGCAAAACTGTTCGGATTTAGAAAGAAAGGCGTCCCATTAGCGACGTTCGCGGAGCTCTTGGGATTTTCAAACAGGGGTGAACCGACAATAGTCGGAGTGTTAGCGGATTCGAAAAATTCGCTGCTCTCAAGCTCGGTGTCATTCGGATCCCAAACACGGATAGGGAACCCACTCTGATACGTGATAATCGCCGAAGCGCCCCACCCGTCCAATGCCTTGCCTTTTGCCCCATCGTATTTCGGTATGGGGAGTTCCCAAACAGGGCTGAACACGAAGCGATGCTTCGCAGACAGCAACGATGTCCCGCGGGTCGCCTCGAAATTCAGAGGATTCAACTCGTTTTCAAAGGAAGCGGCTTGGTCGATTGCTTTGCTGTAGGTGTACGACGCCTGAAATAACAGGCCATGCGAATAGCTCTTCTCAACGGAGATCTGCAATGCGTTGTAGTTGGAATTGGCGCTCGTGTCTTCGGCGAAGATATTGCTGAAAACCGGCACACCGTCTTGCGGGCAGCCGGTCATCAAGGAGCCGCTTGTCGGTATGCAATTGGGAGAAGAGAAAGGACGCGTGCCGACGAGAGTGATGCCATTGGGTCCCACCACGGTACCGGCAGGAATGCACTGTGGCGTATTTCCGGGAGCGCCCGAGTATGGCAAGAGCAACCCGTTGCACCCACTCTGGGGCACCTTGAAAGGTTGGACGGGCTGAGTTACCGAGGGAATAGTTACGCCGGCGGGAATGAAATACTCGCTATCGGCTCCGAAAGGACCACAAGTATTACCCGGACTTCCTCCCGGACCGGTAAGTACGCTGTTGCCACTGGGATCGTTCGCGGCGATCTGAGCGATGCCAAGGCAAGTCTGAATATTTCCGGCATTTAGATCATGAGATGCGAGCAGATGATGAGCTTGCGTTCCAACGTAGGAGACCCTCAGCATCATGTCCTTGGTGAGTTGCCGTTCCACGGTCAGGTTGTACTGCTCCGCATATTGCGACTTCAAATGCGGCGCGAATTCTCCAAAGAGCAAAAGCGAACGGAACGTGGACCAGTCAACGCAGCCGTTGGGCCCTCCCGGCGTATCCACAGCGCACGGAGTGTTTGGTGTTTGGTGAATCACACCTCCAAACGGATTCGGGCTCACCGTACCGGCTTGCGTGAGATAGGGCAGGTTGAACAGTGGGCTCGACACGAACGAGCTCCCTCCAAACGGAGGTTCCGCGCTGAACTGCTCCAGAACCAGTTGCTCGATCGGATTATAAAAAATTCCCCACCCGGCGCGAATGCTCGATTTACCGGGGCCGCCGAACAGCTTTCCCAGCCAGCCTTCGGTAAAGCCGGGGCTGTAGGCAATTCCGATGCGGGGAGCGAAGGCCTTGTAATACGTAGATGTGAGGCCGCGCGGAACACCCTTATCGCCGGGGAACACCAATCCGAGCGGAAAGATTGCGTTATTCGTGCCTGAGTTCTGGCCGCAATCTCCGGGATTCAATGCCAAATTCGCAGCGTTTTCCTGTGACAGCCAGCAAGGGTACTGGGTGGTGGCTTGTCCCGGGCGGAAGGTCTGCAGCCGATTACCAGTGTCGTAAAACGGCGTATTCAGCTCCCAGCGCAAACCATAATTCAACGTCAGATTGGGCCTTAGTTTGTAACTGTCTTGAGCGAAGAGATACAAAGATGTATTTCTGTCGTTCTCTCCTTGAGCCGCGCCCTGCGTAAACGAGTTGGGAGTTCCCAGAAAAAAAGCCGGGAAGGAATCATTCGCGCCGCCTATTTGATCCGAAACCGGACTGGTGGTGAAAGTGTAGGAACCATTTACATCGAAATAAAGAAACTGATCGAATCTCGCTCGGCGCACATCTCCGCCGAATTTAAGCGTGTGCTTCGAAAACGTCTTCGTATAGTTATCGGTCCATTGAAACGTATTCCCTACCTGTGGAAGTTCCCCTTCGGAGTTATTGCCGATCGCAAATCCGGAGGTCTGAATAAAAGGCACTCCCTCGCGGTTGGGCAGTTGAGTCGTAATACCAAGCTGGCCCGCCTGGGTTGGCGTGATGGGGATGCCGATGCTATTAAGAAGGTTCGCTGTGCTGTTGCTCTGATCCTGAAAACATTCCGCCGCCGCAACGAAGGTGCCGCAAGAATCGTGTAAGCCGTTTGGCCCGGCAAGAATGTTCACGGGGTGGTTTTCGCTCTTCTGGCCCTCGCGAAAATAGTTGAAGCGGAACTCATTAACCGCCGTCGAACCTATCGTCCATGTGTGGCTCAAATTCCATTGCTGCACCCGCGTTCCGAAGATCCCGCCGAAACCCGGCAAGTCCGCTCCGGCAGCCTGAAAATTACTGTAGGGATCGATCGCATGATCGTCATCGAAATAGTAGTAGGCGCTGAATTGCTGCGAATTCGTAATCTTGTGGTCGAAACGAACTGTGAATTGGTCGCTGTGCTCGTTCAGGTTGTCCAGCACGGCCACGTTTCCGTTAGAGTCGGCGATGGCGCTAAACTTTGAAACATACTGGTTGTATAGCGCAACCGCTGTCGGATCGAAACAAGAGGTGGGAATCTGATTGTTCGGGAATATCGTGGCATATGCATAGCCGTTTGTCGGAGGCGGAGCAAATAGGTTAACTCCGCTATTGGTTTGCACCGCTGCACCGCAGGCTCCGCCACCCCGGCTTCCGAGGATTGCCGCAAACGCCGGATCAGTGATGGCACCGGAAAAGGCATCAGGTCCCAATGAGCCATGCGACTGGCTGAAATCGCCGTTTACTTCTTCTGGAAACGGAACATTCGTGACTCCGGAACTGAGGCCTTGGATCAGCCGATTCCCTTCATACGATCCGAAGATAAACGTTCGGTCTTTCTTGATCGGGCCGCCTAGCGTCGCGCCGAATTGGTTCTGCTTGTAGTCAGGGACCGTAGAGTCGAAATAGCCTTTTGTATTCAGCACGTCATTGCGCAAGAACTCGTAAACATCTCCGTGAATCGCATTTGTGCCGGACTTCGTCACAACGTTTACAACAGAACCCGAATTGCGCCCATATTCAGCATCGAACGTGTTCGTCAAAACCCGGAACTCTTCAATCGCGTCCGGTGAGGGTTGTATCGCTGGAGAATTCACAAAAATATCGTTGCCATCGCCACCGTTCACCATGTAATTGTTCGAACGGCCGCGCCCGCCATTCACCGAAACAACTCCCGGGTTGTCGCTGCCGAGAAAAAGGTCGGCCCCCAACTGGGATTGAACGCCAGGTTGCAATTGAAGAAGCGCATAGGCGTTGCGCGACTCCAGGGGAAGCTCGCGAATGGATGCATCAGTCATCACGCCGCCCAGTTGCGAGCTGGTGGTCTCCACTTGGGCGGCGTCCGCTTCCACGGTTACAGTTTCGGTGGATCCACCAAGCGTCAGAGCGATGGTCACAAGGTTCACGTGGCCGATGGTGACTACAACGTCTTTGGCTACGAATTTCTTGAAGCCGGCCGCTTCAGCATCTACGACGTAAGTTCCGACGGCCAGCTCGGGAATGTCGAATGCTCCGTCCTTATCGGTCTTGACGGTGCGTACAGAATCCGTTCCAGTCAGCGTCACCGTTATAGTCGCGCCCGGAACGACGGCGCCGGTCTGGTCTGTGGCCGTGCCGCGAATTGTTCCGGTCGTTTGTCCCCAGGACGCCGCGCTCCAAAGCAAGCTCATAAACACAAATAGACACACCCGCGCCCGTGTTTTTGAAGTCATCGCCGCTCCTCTAGGAAAACCTGAGGCCACCCGACCCCCGAGACGCCTCACCCGATATTTTTTCGGTTGCAGCTTCCCGAAAAACCTTACTATAATCCGCGAACCTTAGAAGAAGGCCCAAGGGTTGTCAAGGGGAAACTGATTTTGAGGCCGGCTCAGAAGCGCGCGAATGAGAAATCGCGTGCACACGGGTATTTGCGCATCAGTGACGTCGCGCGGATCGTGGGCGTTTCACCATCGATCCTTCGCTCGTGGGAGAATCTCGGGCTCGTCGCGCCCACTCGCACACACAGCCGGTACCGAATCTATACGCACGCAGACGTTCGCATTCTAAAACGCGCTCAATTCTTCCGTCGCGCGCGGGGCATGAACGCACCCGCCATCGTCCACCTGCTTAAAACTCACAAATTGTTGCCGCACGCCGGCGAACGGCCTAAGGCCAGCGCTGTCGGCCCGCGTTTGCGCCGTTTGCGATTGCAGAGGAAGGCCTCGCTTTCCCAAGTGGCGCGCGCGACCGATGTTTCGGTTGGATTCCTCAGCGCGGTCGAGCGCAGCCAAATGACTGCGTCGGTCGCTACTCTTCGGCGGCTGGCCCGTTTCTACCGGGTGAATATCTTGTCGCTTTTTAATCCTTCCGACGTGAATCCGGGCCGGGTAAAACCGGCGGACAGAAAAGTTCTTGAAGCCGGGCCGGGCGTGCGCATGGAACTGCTCTCTTGGGGCAATGCCGCCATGATGGAACCTCATCTGTTTCGCATCGCTCCTTCGGCAGGCAGCGGAGAATCGTACGCGCATGATGGGGAAGAATTTCTATACATTCTGCGCGGTACCCTTGAAATCGTGTTGGATGGGGGAGAAAAGCACAGACTGGAAGAAGGAGATAGTTTTTATTTCGAAAGCAGCAACGGGCATCACTGGAAGAATCCCGGCAAAAAAGAAACGCTGGTGCTGTGGATCAACACGCCACCGACGTTTTAAGTTTGCAACAATCGAGAAAGTCGGAGATTTCCTTGAAGCGAGAGTCGCGAATCCGAACCCTGAACAACTTTTCAGTCCTGCTTTCACTAGCCACCGCCGCCCTGCTTGTTTCCGCTGCAGGCTGTGCGAAGAAAACGCCGACGCTCAGTCTTCTGGTATGGGAAGGCTACGCGGACCCATTATTCGTGAAGGCCTTTGAGGAATCGCACCATTGCAGAATCACTGCAGCATACATGGGTACCAGCGACGAGCTCGTCGCCAAGCTCCGCGGAGGCAGTGCGAGCAATTACGACGTGATTTCACCATCGAGCGACGTGGTGACGTCTATCGCGGCGGCAGGCTTGGCAGCCCCGCTCGATCTCTCCAAACTGCCATCCTATTCACAGCTTTCCGACCGCCTGCGCAACGCGCCGTTGGTCCGCATAAACGGTAATGTCTATGGCGTCCCCTTCGTGTGGGGGCCTAATCCCCTTCTGTACGACACGACGTTCTTCAAGACGCCGCCCGATAGCTGGTCCGTGCTCTGGGATTCCAACCTAAAAGGAAAAATCTCCGTCTGGGACGATTTATCAACCATCTGCATGGCGGCGCAGGTTCTCGGCTACGACAAGCCGGACCCAGGGCACCTGTACAACCTGACGGATCAGGA
>Ga0187863_10003145_pt1 | contig 12317 bp, 4 predicted proteins | sample June2016WEW_11_1_FD_132975 | JGI IMG/M metagenome (GOLD analysis project Ga0187863, IMG submission 132975) | Peatland microbial communities from SPRUCE experiment site at the Marcell Experimental Forest, Minnesota, USA - June2016WEW_11_10 | ecosystem: Environmental > Terrestrial > Soil >...
CAGCGAGGAATCGAACGTGGGACGCATTCTAATCGTCGACGACGAACCGAACATGCGGCGGATTCTCGCCTCAAACCTTCGCCTCGATCAGCATCAAGTCTGGGAAGCCAGCGGAGTCGAGGAGGCGCAGCATAGTCTTTCGGCGAACGATTTCGACGCTGTCATCACCGATCAGAAAATGCCCGACGGGGAGGGATTGACAGTCCTGAGGAGCGCACACGAAAGCGATCCGACGTTGCCGGTCATTCTTCTCACCGCGGTTGCCAGCATTGAACTTGCGGTCGAGAGCATGCGCAACGGAGCTTTTGACTTTCTGACGAAGCCCTTTCAGCCTGAGGTGGTCCGCTCAACTGTAAGGCGTGCCTGCGAACGCACTCGCCTGGTTCGAGAAAATATCCTGCTGAAAGACGCAGTAGTTCGTCTGGAAGGGACCTCCGAAATCTACGGGGACAGTCCCGCCATGGGCGACGTGCGTGCGCGCATCTCGCGGGTCGCCCCGACTCATGCCACCGTGCTGATCACGGGTGAGACAGGGACTGGCAAGGAAGTCGTGGCTCGCGCGATTCATCGGAACAGTCCGAGAGCGTCAAAGCCCTTCGTTGCAGTGAACTGCGCCGCTTTCACCGAGACCCTCCTCGAAAGTGAACTCTTCGGCCACGAAAAAGGAGCATTCACGGGAGCAGACCGTCAACGTCAGGGATTGTTCGAGGCGGCTCACGAGGGCACACTCTTTCTCGATGAAGCTGGAGAAATGTCTCTCGCGGCCCAGGCCAAGTTGCTGCGCGTTCTCACCGATGGCCAAGTCTTACGCGTCGGTTCGACTCGACCCAGGCGTGTGGACGTCCGAGTGCTCGTGGCGACTCATCGCAATCTTGAGCAGCGAGTGAAAGAGGGACTGTTTCGTGAGGACCTCTTCTACCGGTTGGCGGTCGTGCCGATTCATCTTCCACCTTTGCGCGACCGTCATACCGATATTGCAGGTCTGAGCGATATCTTCTGTCACCACGTTGCCCTGGAACTTAAGATGGCGCGCCGTAGGCTCACTCCGGAAGCATTGGACAAACTTCAGCACTATCGCTTCCCGGGAAATCTACGCGAGTTGAAGAATATGATCGAACGCGCCTACATCCTGACCAGCAATCCTCAAATCGGCGCCGACGATCTGCCGCTGCTGCAGAAAGAAGGAATCGCAAACGGGAACGGCGGCGCTCATGACAGCGGCCTCTCGATTCCCTTTGCGGATTCTTTTGATTTGACGGGTGTGCTTGAAAAAGCCGAGAAGGAACTGATCCTGCGAACGCTGAACGCGACTCGCGGGGCGCAGGCCGAAGCTGCCCGGCGTATGGGACTTTCCCGCAGTGCCCTGGCCTATAAGCTCACCAAGTACAGCATCCGCTCCGCGGAGTAAGCCCCGACGTTTATCTGCCAGGGATGCCGTAAATCTGACATGAATCTGGTGGCGGCGGTAGGACTCGAACCTACGACCTACGGATTATGAGACCGTCGCTCTAACCACCTGAGCTACACCGCCACGGTGTCACGCAAGCTGCTGCAAACGCTGGGCTTCCGTTTAGCGGAGTACCGCTGATACGACACGGTACTGGCTGGGTTGTCGATGCAATTCTAGGTATGTGCCACTAGAAGGGTAGCATCTGCCTGCGCTCAGAATCATTTTACGTCAGAGCATACTTGAACGGGAAGCGGTACAACTTCTTCCTCCCATGGAGCTAGGTTGCAAGACCTTGCATCATCAGCGAGATATCGTCTTTCCGCCGCTTTTTTCGATAGAAGAGGACGCTGCCTATGATCTAGAATGACGGGGCGGCGAAGCATCACCGTCTGTTCCCAGCCTGTTGGTCTCCCCTTGAAGCAAACTTTTCGTGTCGAAGCCAGTCTCCCCGATTTTAGCGCTGGGTTTCAGATCACAACAGCCTAGTCCGCAGGAGTTGCGGGATTCTTATGATCTTCCGGCCAATCCTTCGGGCCTTCCTGCTTCCTTGTCTTGTCGCATCATGCTCTTTTCTTCCCGTTCTTTCACAATCAGTCACGGTTAGCGCGGCTAGTCTCACCTACGAGAACCAGGCTCAAGGTACTTCCAGTTCAGTCCACAAGGTCACCCTGACAAATGGGCAGACCTCCGCGATTACTCTCAGTAGCATCAGCACCAATCTGGCGGACTACTTCGAGACCAACAACTGCCCATTGAGTCCGGCGACGCTGGCCGCTGGAGCAACCTGCACGATCTCGATTACTTTTACGCCCAGTGCCCAAGGAACGCGCGATGCAACTCTCACGGTCGTCGATGCTGGGCTTTCGAATCCGCAACTGATAACCCTGAACGGAAAAGGGACAGGGCCCATTCTCGAGTCTATTTCCGTCACACCCGTCACTGCCTCAGTGATCGTCGCGGATACGCAGCAATTTACGGCCACGGGAACTTATAGCGACGGGTCGACAAAGAACCTGACCACAACCGCCAGCTGGACTTCGTCGAGCACATCAACCGCGACGGTAGGGGTTCATACGGGACTCGCGAAGGGCGTCGCTGCGGGGACAGCCACCATTACGGCGACCTCCGCTAAAATCAGCGGTTCGGCGACGTTGACTGTCTCCGCTGCAGTCTTGACTTCCATAGCAGTTACACCTTCTACGCCGTCGGTTGCAGCGGGAAAAACTCAGCAATTCACCGCAACCGGAACGTACAACAACGGCACGACCAAGAATCTGACGAGCACGGCCACGTGGACGTCGTCGACGACCTCAATCGCAACCGTTAGCAGCAGTGGATTGGCTACGACCATTGCCCAGGGATCGGCTACGATTACGGCCACGTCAGGAACGATAAGCGGATCCGCAACCTTGACGGTGACGGCCGCGGTACTGACATCGATGGCTGTTACTCCCAGTACAGCTTCGATCGGTGTGAGCAGCACGCAGCAGTTCACGGCGACGGGCACCTACAGCAACGGCACCACGCAAAATCTAACCACCACTGCCAGCTGGACTTCGTCCGCAACGTCGATCGCAACCATCAAAATTCACACCGGAGTGGCGACTGGTGTCAGCGCTGGAACTGCAACCATTTCCGCGAGTTTGGGGACGGTTCACGGCACCGCGACATTGACAGTGACGACGACAGTCTTAACTTCGATATCGGTTACTCCCAGCCCCGCATCGGTAGCTGCAGGCAACACTCAACAGTTCACCGCGACCGGGAATTACAGCAATGGCACCACGCAGAACTTGACTACAACCGCAACGTGGACATCGTCGAACCTTTCGGTTGCAACCGTAGCCAGTGGAGGCTTGTCCACAGCGATCGCACAGGGAACAACGACGATTACGGCCTCGTCAGGCACTATCAGCGGATCGGCAACGCTCACTGTCACTCCTCCTGCATTGATTTCGATTTCGATTACCCCCGCGAGCGCATCGATCGCGAAGGGGACGGCTCAGCAATTTGCGGCCACCGGAAACTACAGCGATGGCAGCACGCAGGTCCTGACGAACACCGTCACCTGGAGTTCGTCGCTGACCTCTGTGGCCACGGTTACCGCCGGCGGTCTTGCCACCGGCACCGGCGTAGGCGCGTCGACGATCAGCGCCACGTCCGGAACGATTACTGGGACTGCGGTGATCAATGTTGCAGCAGCCGTTCTGGTCTCCATCGCCGTGACGCCTGCGAACCCTTCGTTTGCCTTGGGCACAACATCGCCATTGACGGCCACCGGTACCTACAGCGATGGGAGCACTCTCAACATAACGAACTCGGCCACTTGGGGCAGTGCCAATACGAATGTCGCTATTGTCAGCGCTCAAGGCATCACCACCAGCATAGCTTTGGGCAGCGCCAGTATTACCGCTACGTCGGGCACAACTACTGGCTCGACCACAGTTACGGTCACAGCTGCGACACTCATTTCGATCGCGGTGACCCCCGCTATTCCGACTATTCCGCTTGGGGCAAGCCAACAGTTCACGGCAACGGGAACTTTCACCGATGGCAGCACGCAAAACATAACCGGTACGGTGGAGTGGAGCTCCGGCACGCAGACTGTGGCGACCATCACCACGGAGGGTTTAGCCACAGGCCTGGGGCAAGGCGCTGCAACGATCACAGCTGAGTCGGGATCGGTGACCGGTTCAACCACGCTAACGGTTACATCGGTGACGCTGGTCTCGATTGCGATCACGCCGGCGGTAACGTCGATCGCGATGGGTACGATTCAACAGTTCACCGCGACTGGAAACTATTCCGATGGCAGCACGCAGAACCTGACCGGGACCGTGCAGTGGAGTTCGAGCACTCCAACAGTGGCGACGATTAATAGCGCTGGCACCGGGGCAGGTTTGGCTACCAGCCTGGGCCAAGGGTTGACGACGATAACCGCATCTTCCGGTTCCATCACTGGATCGACCACGCTGACGGTGACATCGGCGACACTAGTGGCGATCGCGATCAATCCATCCTCAGCAGCGGTCGCCCCGGGCACGACTCAGCAATTCACCGCTACAGGAACGTTCACGGATGGAACAACGCAGGATCTCACCCAGAGCGGAGACTGGAGTTCGACCGTCGCTACCGTCGCGACGATCAGCGATACGACAGTGACGGCAGGACTGGCGAGCACTCTAGGAGCAGGAACGACGACCATCAACATTACTGCGGGCAGCGTGAGCGGCTCGGCGACCATGGCGGTGAACCCGGTGACGTTGGTTTCGATTGCGATCAATCCGCAGAACCCAACCATTATTTTGGGCATGACAGAGCAATTTACTGCCACCGGCACATTCACCGACGGCAGCACGCAAGACCTGACCTCGGTGACGATATGGACGTCGTCAGCCGCGACCGTTGCGACTGTCGGGAACGCGGTCGGCAGCTACGGACTGGCTACAAGTTCCGGACAAGGCGCTGCAACGATTTCGGCAACGTCAGACTCGATCAATACCTCCACGACGCTGGCGGTGACGACAACCAGTCCAACATTGTTATCAATTACTGTGACTCCGCTGACTGCCAGCATCCCGCTCGGAACCGGGCAACAATTCACCGCTACTGGCAATTACAGCAATGGGAGCACACAAAACCTGACGAGCGCGGTCACGTGGACATCAACCGTTCCCAGTGTGGCTTCAGTCAGTAACAGCGCAGGAACGCAAGGTCTAGTGTCAGCGGTCAGTTCTGGAACATCGTCAATTACGGCCACATACGGCTCTCTGACTGGCTCGACGAGCCTGACCGTTACGGCGGCAGCCCTCGTTTCGATCTCGCTGTCGCCTCAATCCCCAACGATTTCGTTGGCTACGAATCAGCAGTTTACAGCCACAGGCACATATACCGACGGCAGCACGCAGACGATCACGAATTCCGTGACCTGGAGTTCCGATATACAAGCGGTCGCAACGATCAGCAATTCCACAGGGAGCCAAGGGCTTGCCACGAGTGTCGGAGTGGGAACGGCGACGATTTCAGCTTCGGAGGGATCGGTGTCCTCATCGACGGAACTCACGGTTGTCCCTCTCGCGGCTCCGCAGACTTGGACTCTCCACGGTCCTCCCGGCCGGCGATCGCATTCCGCAGTCTACGATCCCATAAGTCAGCAGATGATCATTTTCGGAGGCCAGCAGACTGCCACAAATACGAACCTGAATGATGTGTGGCTGGGAGTAACTTCGACGACTCTAAGTGACAGTTTCACTGTGGAGTCACCATCCGGCACTGCGCCGCAGGCTCGATATGGCCATGTCGCCAGCTATGACTCGGTCAATAATCGCATGATGATCTTCGGAGGAAATCTAGGACCATCTTCGTGTGGGAACGATGTTTGGATTCTCTCCGGCGCGAACGGACAGAACGGCACTCCCGCATGGAGCAGTACCACCGCTTCTGGCGTTCCGCCCGTGCCTCGCGTCTATGCGGACGGTGTCTACGACCCCAATACGAACTCCTTGATTGTGTTCGGCGGGAACGATTGCACCTCGAATTACTTTAACGATGTTTGGGTGCTCAGCAACGCCAACGGATTGTCGGGGGCACCGACATGGACCGAACTCATTCCGTCGGGCACGGCTCCGCCGGCTCGTGAAAGCAGCACCGCCGTCTACGATTCAACCAATAACATCTTGATGGTCTATGGGGGAGATGCCGGCGGATCTCCGTTTGGGGACTTCTGGGTGCTCTCCAATGCAAACGGAACTGGTGGCACGCCGGTCTGGACGCAACTGCTGCCGACCGGAACGGCTCCTGCATCACGTACCGGCCACACCGCCGTTTTCGACAGCGTCAATGACCGCATGACGATTTTCGGAGGCACCACTAGCGGCGGAACTACTCTGAGCGACGCGTGGGTGCTGACTACGGCCAACGGAATAGGTGGCACGCCGGGATGGATTCTAATTCCGGCGCAAGGTACAGCTCCGAGTCTGGCGTATCACACGGCCGTCTTCGATTCGGCGAGAGATAACATGTACGTTTTTGCGGGGATCAGCAGTCAGGATAAGCTGCAGGCCAACAATCACGCCTTCACCTTGGACGGAGCCAACGGAATCTCCAGCACGGGAGAGAAGTGGTTTCTTGGCGGGCCGGCGGTTCGGTACTCGCACTCCGCTTTTTATGACGCTTCCACGAACGCTCTGTTTGTTTTTGCCGGCCAACATTCCTCCATTAACGTGAACTTCAACGACTATTGGATGGAATCTCCCGCGATTGGATCTTCAAACATTCAATGGACCGTGGTCACTAGCAAAGGAAGCAAGCCCAGCGCGCGCTTCGGACACACCGGGCTCTATGACAGTGGAAGCGGCCGGATGATGGTTTTTGCCGGTGCCACGGGCTTCCCGGCGCCTTGCGTAAACGACTACTACGTTCTGGAGCAAGCAACCGCGCAGGATGGAACCTGGCTTTCGATCACGCCTGCGGGCACGGCTCCGCCGGTTCGTACCCGTCACGCCTCGGTCTACGACAGCAGTACGAACACGTTGATAATTTTTGGCGGCTACAACTGCAGCAGTACCTATTACAACGACGTCTGGATTCTTAGCGACGCGAACGATTTGAACGGACAGCCCACTTGGATTCAACTCCAGCCGACGGGCGGCCCGCCGTCCGTCCGGGAGAGTAGTAGTGCGATTTACGACCCCACGACAAATTCCCTGATCGTGTACGGCGGGGATTCGGGAGGCGAGCCCGTCGGAGATATTTGGATCCTCTCGAATGCAAATGGTTCTGGCGGAGCTCCCGTCTGGACACAACTCAACCCAGCGAATGGTGGGCCCGTCCCCAGATCCGGGCATACTGCCATCTACGACAGCCAAAACAACATAATGACTATTTATGGCGGTTTTGACGGAACGAATATTCTTGGCGATGCTTGGGTTCTTTCGGGTGCCAACGGGCAAGCCGGCTCTGCGATCTGGACGCAGTTGCCCTCCGGGCAGGTTCGCCGATTTCATACTTCTGAATACGATCCGGTATCAGATCAGATGATTACATACGGCGGAGCGTCGGGAGTTACCCCTCAGGACCCGTCGTCAGATGTTTACACCATGACCGATGCCAATAACGTTCCCTGATCGCTTATGACGCATATGCGCACGTTTCGTTCTATCCGTCGCCGCTGGAATTGGATTTCGAGTAGGCAGATTTTTTCACCCTTGACGTGTTTCCGGCCCCGAATCACAATCTCGGCTTCGCACGTAGTAGCTTCGAAAACGGTGGTCCACAAAAGCGTGGTAACGAGCGAGGCGTAGGGGTTGGGATGGTCCGTAGTTTTTCGAAGTGATGTTCAACCAGCATCCTTAGTCGAGCGAGGTAAAGATGACGAATCGAAGAAATGAAACGGGAACTAGAAAACTCTTCGCGCAGCTCTCGGTTGTGTGTGTGGCACTGATAGCAGCTGTTCCTGGATTCGCCGGTACCTCAGCAGCAGTGTTTCCCACCGGTCTGACTTTCAGCCCTCAAACGTCGGGCACCGTTAGTGTGGCGCAGACCGCGACGGTGTACAACATCGGTTCGACACCCATCACGGTGACTGGAGTTACAACGTCCGTTTCTCAGTTCGTCGCCACCGGAACCGTCCCGGTTACCATCCAGCCCTCGCAATGGGCCAATTTCACCGTGACCTTCAATCCAAACTTGGCTAAGACTTTTAGTGGAACGCTGACCGTTACCATAACTGGCTTCCCTTCGCAGAAAGTTACATTGAGCGGTGTGGGAACGAGCACTACGGCGATCGCGTCTTTGAACGCAAAGTCCTTAACTTTTCCGAGTCAGACCCTCGGAAGCGCGAGCCCAACCCAAGCCGTGACGATCACGAATACCGGAACTACCTCGTTCAAAGTCTCGGCCGTAACGCTCACCTATCCTTTTTCCCAAACTGGTTTTTCGGGAGTTGCCACGACGATCGCAAAGGGGAAGTCTCTCACGATGCAAGTCAGCTTCTTCCCAACCGCGAGCGGCGTAACGAACGGGACGATGTCGATTGTCTATGACAGCCTGCCTCCCGTGGGACTGAGCTTGTCCGGGACTGGAGCCGCGCCCTCTTCACTGGCAGTCACCAATTACCCCACGCTGCCCAGTGCCACTCAGAACGCAGCGTACCAAGACACATTGACCGCGCAAGGAGGAGCGCCCCCTTACACCTGGACTTTAGCTTCGGGTTCTTTGCCGTCGGGACTGACTCTTGCCAGTTCCGGTACGATCACCGGCTCGCTGGCGTCGAGCGTAACCACGGGGAGTTATTCATTCACAGCGACAGCTACCGACAGCAATCTGGCTACGTCGAGTGCGACACTGACATTGCCCGTCTACGCTCCCACTGGTGCGGAATGCAATAACATTATCTTCAACGCGGCCGACGGCTCAGGGCCGCTGGTCCCCATCAACGACTTAGGGACTGGCTATTACCTGGGAGTGGAAGAGGGAGGTCTCTACGCCAACGGGAGTAATGTTCGTCCTGCCGGTCACGATGCTTCTGGCGTGAGCATCGCTCAAGCGATCCAGCCTCTCGATAGCAATGGCAATCCGAGTCCAACCGGGAAGGAAGTGTTTATTTCTATCGGAGAATCGATTGCCCAGCAGCCGTTCATCGAGTTCATGATCCTGGCGAATGCCGATCCGAGCAAGAATCCGAACCTCGTGATAGTGAATGGCGCCACTGGCGGCGCGACTGCCTCGGATATGGCCTCCCTGAAAAGTAATTTCTGGAATGTAATCATCAATAACGACCTGCCGAACGCCGGAGTAACGCCGCAGCAGGTGGTCGTTGCCTGGATCAACGACGTGAATGGCGGACCGTCAGGAACGTTTCCGACGGACATGACAACGTTGCAGGGCAATACGGAATCGATAGCCCAGAACCTGCTCACCAAGTTTCCGAATATCAAGCTCGCCTATTTCTCCAGCATTAATTACACCGGCTACTCGAACGGACTGAAAAACTTGAGCAACGAACCTTGGTCCTATGAGGCCGGCTTCGCTGTCAAGAATGCGATTCAAGATCAAATCAACGGCAATGCCAATCTGAATTTTGATCCGACCCTTGGCCCGGTGCTGGCCCCGTGGATCGATTGGGGCCCCTATTACTGGGCGAATGGCCTTTTGGCTCGGAGTGATGGCTTGGAGTGGACCTGTCAGGATCTGCAAGCCGATGGGACTCATCCTTCGATTCCCGTGGGGCGCATCAAGGTCTCAACTCAGTTATTGAATTTCCTGAAATCCGACGACACTGCGTCGATTTGGTTTCTAGCCCAATAAAGGCAAGACGCTGAGGGATCGGACCGATCAGGCCAGCGCGCCAGCTTCAAACCGTCGCCTCTCCGACGGAAATACCCTGCGCGTGATAAAAAACTATCTGACCGCTTATGAAAGCTATTGCCGTTATCCCGGCTCGACTCGCTTCCACTCGCCTGCCGCGCAAGATGCTGTGCCAGATCGCCGGGAAACCGTTGATCGGCGTCGTATACGAAGCCGTGCGTTCTTCGCCGCTGCTGGCCAATGTTATCATCGCGACCGACTCCGAAGAGATCATGGCGGCCTGCCGGGAAAACGGATGGAGCGCTCAAATGACTTCTTCGTCGCACCGTAGCGGAACCGAGCGGGTGCATGAGATCTCCGGCCGCGAGGACGCCGACGTTTATCTCAACGTACAGGGAGACGAACCGCTCGTACGCCCGGAGCAGATCGCGTCGCTGTTGCGAGTGATGGAGAATCCGGCAGCTCAGGTCGGAACCTTGATGACCCCAGCCGGGGCGATCGATATCCCCAATCCAAATGCGGTGAAAGTCGTCACCGATCTAAACGGCCGCGCGTTGTATTTTTCGCGTGCAACTATACCGTTCGACCGTGACGCCGTGGGGCCACGCTACTTCAAGCATCTGGGGCTCTATGCCTACCGCAAGTCAGCATTGGACCAGTTCGTGACCCTGCCGGAGTCTTCGCTGGAAAAGAGCGAGCGTTTGGAGCAACTGAGATTTCTGGAAAACGGAGTCGCAATCTATGTCGGCGAAACTCCACATGACAGCGTGGGAGTCGATACGGAAGAAGATCTGCAGCGGGTAATTGAAATCTTGAAGCGGCGATGACCTTCGCCCTCCCACTATTTGCTCTTCGATCGTTCTTCAGCGAGTCGCTGGTGAAGTCGTTCCCGCGCGTTTTGGGAGAGTTTCCGGCAAGCGCCTGAATCAACGAGTGGGTCAGGCTTCGCTCCTTCTGCCCGCGCCTTAACGCGATCCCACAGAGCTGATATTTCTGGGTGAACAGTAATCAGGACATCGCACGGTGTCGTATCCAGAAACGCAAAGCTCTTCTGAAAATCATCAAGCACGTGGGGATACTCGCGGCTTATGGTGAATCGAAACGCGGGCGCAGAAACCGGCGTAAGGCTGTCGGCATAGACGATGTCGTAACAAACATCGCCCTCGCACGATTTCCATGTCCAACTCGTGCCGCCAGGGGTGTGTCCCGGCGTTAGATGTGCCGTCACGGAAATCTGCCCAACTCTCAGAGTCTCTCCGTCATGCAACTCTTCCACATTCTGGACTGGTGCTATTGGACGCACCGCACCGAATTGCGGATCGCCTGGCCCTACTCCACCTTTCCGCATCACGGCCGCGCTCCACTTGCTCGCGATCACGCGTGCGCCACTCATGCGTTGCAGTTCGGCGATGCCACCGGCATGGTCGAAATGCACATGCGAATTCAGAATGATTTTCACATCCTGAATGCGAAAGCCGAGTGATCGAATGTTTTCGGCGATCTGCCGCGCCGACTCCGGCAAAGCGCCATCGATCAAGATGTGCCCGCTCGGTGAGGTGATCAGAATCGAGCTGAGGCCATGCGGGCCGACATAATAGGTATTACCGAATATGCGAAACGGCTTCTGAGGGAGATTCCACTCTGCGCATTCCCTGCACCGAGGAGAAGAGTTCTGGCCAATCGCCGTACCAACCAGGGCCGCGAGCGACAGACAAACCAAGATCCAAGGTGGAAGGGTGTTCGGCTTCACATTTGTGGATGCGGGTGCTCCGTGCGCCCCCACTCCTCCGCCGCGGCCAGGCGCCGGGAAATCGACGGATGCGAGTGGAAGAACCACTCTACCCACTTCGAAGGAGTTCGCTCCGCCAGGTTCTGTTCTGCGAGTTTGTTCATCGACGAGATAAATGGTTCGACGCTGGCGGTCGTTTCGAAGGCATAGCGGTCCGCCTGCCGCTCGTTGAATCGCGAGTAGGCATTCATCGCCGGCATCAGAACGAACGACAGCAGAGCAGAAACCAGTGCTAGCAGCGGAAGATTAGCGAAGTCCGACAATTCTTCGAACATATGCTGGTCAACTGCATAGTGCAGGGTCCAGTTGGCAGCCCAGAATCCAAACAAAGTGATCGCAGCCTGCACGAAAATGCTCTTGAGGATATGCCGGTGCACGTGATGCCCGAGTTCGTGGGCAAGAACCGCCTCGATCTCTTCGGGCGTGTAGTTATCAAGAAGAGTGTCGGCCAGGATGATGCGGCGCGTATTGCCCAGCCCGGTGAGAGCAGCGTTCGCCTTCTTGCTCTTCTCGGAAAGCTTCCAGCGATATACACCCCGGACTCGCGTTCCGGCGTGTTCGCTCAACACGACCAGGCGCCGCCGCAAGTCTTCATTCTCCAGCGGCTCGAACTTATAAAAGATCGGAAACAATACCACAGGCGCGAGCTGCGCCAGCAAGATGAACAGGCCCATGAACAATGCCCACGCCAGCAGCCACCAGTGTTGCGGCCACTGCCGGATCGTGAAGTACAACAGCTCGACCAGGATTCCACCCAACACCAGTCCGACC
>Ga0187863_10003147_pt1 | contig 12310 bp, 6 predicted proteins | sample June2016WEW_11_1_FD_132975 | JGI IMG/M metagenome (GOLD analysis project Ga0187863, IMG submission 132975) | Peatland microbial communities from SPRUCE experiment site at the Marcell Experimental Forest, Minnesota, USA - June2016WEW_11_10 | ecosystem: Environmental > Terrestrial > Soil >...
CTCGAGGTTAAGGCGGTCCCAGTTCCTCGGCGCTTTGGCGAGGAGCGCATCGAGGTAGACGGGGTTGTAAAGAACCTCGCTGGCTGCTTCAGTACCTCTGTCCAGGATTCCGGCGACGATAATCACAGGCTGGCCGGTCACGTTGTCGTGGATGCGAGCGACGACAGCGTAATCGGTGATGAAGTTCCGGTACGCCAGATTCCCGGCGAGTCCCCAGGCGGTCTGCTTCGGATTCTTGCGATCAACGAGCATCTGGACGCCGTCCCGAGCCTCAAATCCGAAGCGGAGCTTTTCAGTGATGCGCAAGGTCCATGGATTGTCGAATGCCCCGATCAGGACGATCGGCCCCTCGCGGAGCTGGGCGAAGCTCGTCTCCGAGGCCGGGAGGACGCGGAAGGCGCCATGCCGGGGAACCAGTGGAACGATGGTGCGCGCGAGACTGATCACATCGGATACGACGAAGCGGCCGGACATGCGGACGGGCGCGTCCTGTGCGGGGGCCACCTGCGGAGGACGAACCGCTGCCGGCTCACCGAGGCAATAGGTGACTGGGCTGCGGCTGGAGGCGATGGGCTCCCAGAAACGGTCGATGTTCGAGGGTGGTGAAGTGGGGTGGTAGCGGCCAATGGCAAATCCGATTAGGGCGGTGAGAACCAGCGCGGCGGCAGAACGCAACCAGAAGCGGCTCCGGCTGGTCGAGGAAACGCGCGGAGCCTCGGCGGCGGCCGGAGCAGGATCGAGAACGGCCTCGCGGATCTCGATATGCGACGCGGTTGCCGGGGCCCGCGCTTCGGGCTCGCGGAAGGCGGGGACGTATGAACCCGCGGATAGCTCGATGACGAGTTCGCCAGCGTGAGTGGCGTCGTAATAATACTGGATGAGGCGCTTGCGGACCTCGGCAGCAGCCATGCGCACAACCGGGTCGGCATTGGCGTCATAGTCGGGCTCGCGGCCGAAGGCCTCGATGCCGATGGTTCGTTCCTTCAGCTCCGCGGCCTTGCCCCTTAGAGTTTGCTCGACGGTGTAGGCGAGCAGAGCCGGGTAGCGCTTGCTGTTGGTGAATAACGGATGGGCCAGCAGACGGCGCAATTGGGCCCGCACTGCCGCTCCGTTGGAGGAAGCACCCTGGTCCCCGCGAGCGGTCTGGGTCGGCGGCAGCATCCCGACCGTATTATACGTCCCGGGATCGACACGCGTTCATTGCCGGTAAGCGCATCAGGCGGGGGCACTTATGATGACCGGCAAGAAGCGTATCACGTTCGATACCCGATACTCCTTTCGCATGCGCCGAGGTGCGCGTAGAGTATTCTCAGCCAGGAGTGCGCGCACCGGGTATTTGAAGGGAGCGGTCCCGTTCTAATGGCCGATCGGGCGCAGGGGGACCGACACGACGGGGTTTCCAGGCCGCGCCAGATCCAGCTCTCGCCGAAGGCTATGATTCTGAAGAAGGATGATAGACCTCAACGGAGATTTTATGTACAAGTTTCTTCCGCTCATTGGGACGATGGGAATCTTCACCGGCACGAGTGTTCTGATTGCTCAGGAGACGGCACGGCCCTGGATGGATCCGAGACTTCCACCGGAACAACGCGCCGAACTGGCACTAAAGCAGCTTACGCTCGACGAAAAACTGGCGCTCCTGCACGGGAACGGGATGGCCCACGCTGCGGACTGGAAAATGCCGCTCACGGCTCTGACGAATGGCGGCGCGGGATATGTCGAAGGAGTAGAGCGTCTCGGCATACCGCCGCTGGTCATTTCCGATGCAGCGTACGGCGTGAGGGACAGCGGCGCCAACGGAAAGTATTCCACAGCCATGCCCTCCAACCTGGGCGCGGCATCCGCCTGGGACACGGACTCGGCCTGCAAATACGGCGAGGTGATCGGCGGTGAGCTGAGAGCGCAGGGCTTCAATATGACCCTGGGCGGTGGGGTGAACCTCACTCGTGAGCCCCGGAACGGCCGCACATTCGAATACGCGGGCGAAGATCCGCTTCTCGCGGGCACCATCGTGGGCAACATGATGAAGTGCGAGCAGGCCCAGCATGTCGTCGGCGATATCAAGCACTACGCCATGAACGACCAGGAAACAGGCCGTTCGGGTGGCAATGCCGTCGTTGCTAAACGGGCCATGCAGGAGTCCGATCTTCTGGCATTTCACGTCGCCATCTCCATCGCAGATCCCGGCGCCGTAATGTGCTCGTACAACCGGATCGATGGAGACTATGGTTGCGAGAACACGTACATACTGCACGACGTGTTGAAGAAGGACTGGAGCTTCAAAGGCTTCGTAATCTCGGACTGGGGTGGCACCCACAGCGTTGAAAAGGCATCGGCGGCAGGCCTTGACCAGGAACAGCCGATGGCTAACTACTTCGGCCCGAAGCTGAAGGATGCTGTTGACGCCGGGAGGGTGCCTCTCGCGGAAATCGACGACCACGCACGAAGAGTTTTGTACGCCGAGTTTGCATCCGGAATCGTGGACGATCCGCCTCAGAAGAGCGTGGTGGATGTTGAAAGGGGCCTGGGAGTTGCGCGGCAGGTGGAAGAGAATAGTATTGTTCTCCTGAAAAACAGCTCGACGGTGCTCCCCATCAACCCCGCCAAAGTCCACCGGATCGCAATCATCGGCGGGCATGCGGATGTCGGCATGATCTCCGGCGCGGGCTCCGCGCAGGTGGACCCACCGGGGGGCAATGCCATCATGCCTCCAGGCAAGGGCGCAACGCGCTGGAACAGCCAGGTCTGGTTCCCAACCTCTCCGTTGAAGGCTCTCCGGGCGAAACTGCCGAACACGGAGATTGAGTTCGACGCCGGAACCGATTTGAAGTCCGCCGAGAGTCTCGCGAAGCGTTCGGATCTGGCAATCGTATTTGCCTGGCAGTGGGAGAGCGAAGATTCCGATCTGCAGAGTCTGACGCTTCCGGAGAATCAGGACGCCCTGATCGAGCAGGTTGCGGCAGCGAATCCTCACACCGTCGTCGTTCTCGAAAGCGGTACCGCGGTCACTATGCCCTGGCTTGACAAAGTTGCCGGAGTAGTCGAGGCGTGGTACGCAGGCAGTGCGGGACATAAGGCATTGGCCAACGTGCTCGCAGGTGACATCAATCCGTCCGGCAAACTTCCTATGACTTTCCCGAAGAGCGAGCAGGACCTGCCGCGTCCGGTGATTCAGAAACCCGGCCCGAACTACGCTGTCCACTATGATGAAGGTCCCGAAGTCGGCTATAAGTGGTATGAGGCCGAGCACAAACAGCCTCTGTTTGCATTCGGCTTCGGGCTGTCATACACCACCTACGCTTATTCGGGTCTGATCGTCGATTCGACTGCGAAGACCGCGCGGTTCACTGTTCGGAACACCGGCAACCGGGCGGGCACGGAGATCGCGCAAGTCTATGCGAAGCTCCCGAAGGGAACAGACGAGACTTACAAACGGCTGGCTGGGTGGAAGCGGGTTACGCTCGCACCTCACGAATCGCAGACTGTCACGGTTGCGATCGATCCGCGGGTCCTGCAGACATTCGATGAAGCGAATGAACGTTGGAACCTCGCGCCAGGCGACTACGCGATCCTCGCCGGTACATCTTCCGACAACACGCCACTTTCAGGAAGTCTCCAGGTTCGCTAAGCGGATGTCCTAACCCGGAGAGCGTTCACTTGTGAGGACGGAAAAACGCTCAGATTCACGCTTGGCAGGAATGAGCTGGCGTACTGGAGCCCGCAAACCAGGAAGTGTGGAACCGGGTGCATTCGATGTTTGGGAAGGTTTCGACGGCTCAATTACACTCTGAGTTTCTGGTAACTGAGTAGAGGCGAGGTCCAATGCGGAATGTGAGGCTTTTTGCCCTCAGCAGGATTGCCGCGATGGCCGGGATTCTGGCCTGGGCGGGGGCTGGAGCGCAAGTTCAGACGTCTCCGGAGTGGAACGGATCGGTGCGCGATGGCGCGGGCGCGGTTGCGGCGAAAGCCGAGCTGGTGTTGCAGGGAAGCGGCAACCGTTACTCAACCGTGGCCACCGAGAGCGGAAGCTTCCATTTCGCCGCGCCAGGGAAGGGTTCGTACGAGCTGACGGTGAGCTTCGGAGGGCGGTCGTTCCGAATGGCGGGCGCGGTCGCGCTGCCGATTGAGGGTAGATCGAGAGTCACGCTGCGGGCCGATGGCTCGATCGCGCTCGAACTGGAAAGCCCAACCCAGGCGAGCGGCGGCGAGACGCTCAACAGCAAATCTGTGACCGCGATTCCGCTCAACAAGCGGGACTTCAGCCAGTTGCTTCTGCTCGCGGCCGGCACTATGACGGATACGAACGGGGCGACGAACTTCACGCAACAGTTCGCGGTGAACGGGCAGCGGGGCGTGGAGGCCGTCTTCGCCATGGATGGCGCCGATTCGAGCGATCCGGAAATGGGCGGCGCGACGATGTCGAACTTCAACGTGGATGCCGTGCAGGAAATCCAGTCGCAGTCGGGCTGGATGCCGGCGGAGATCGGGCGCGGGGCCGCGGGATTCACTAACATCGTCACGCGCTCGGGCGGGAATGGGCTACACGGGTCGATTTTCGAGTTCCTGCGCAACTCGGCGCTGGACGCGCGGAACTTCTTCGACCGCCAGACGCCGGAAAGCCCACAGCGCATCCCGCCGTTTCGCCGCAATGAATTCGGTTTCACCATGGGTGGCCCGTTAACCTTGCCCGGCCACAGCGGCCACGACAAGACATGGTTCTTCGTCGAGTATCAGGGGTTCCGGCAGGTTCTGAACACGACGCAGGTGCTGGCGGTTCCGACGGCCGAAGAGCGCGAGGGAATCGACACCACGGCATTCCCTGGAGATACGCTCTATGTGCCGGTGAATCCGACAATTGCGAGCATCCTGAATCGCTATCCATTGCCCAACGACCCGAGCGGCGCATTCGGCGCGCGCACGTACGCAACGTCGTCCAAAGTGGTGACCGATGCCGATCAGCTTTCGGGCCGCATCGATCACCAGCTCACCTCGCGCGACAAACTGTTTGCGCGTTTCACCTGGGACAACCTGACCGGACCGACCACAAACCCGGACCAGACGGCGATCGATCCGGCGTTCGCCGTCACCTACATCGATCACCAGCGAAACGCGGCGCTGACGTGGACACGCACGCCGTCGGCCAGTTTTACCTCCGAATCGTCACTGAGCTTCACGCGCACGACGCCGCACTTTCCGACCCCGGACCACACCGATCCTTCAATCGTATTCGGCGACGGACTGTACGAAGCGTTCGACGCGGCGGGCGGGACCGTCACGGCATCGTTGGGCAATCTCTTCATGGGCCGGCAGAGCTTCGCATGGACGACCTCGAAACACTCGTTCAAGTTCGGAGGCGAGTTCCGGGCCAATCGAGACACCACGTATTTCGGCACAGCCCCGAACGGGCAGTATGTTTTCGGCGGCGGCGCGGCCTATGCGACCACCGCCATTCGTTCGGCAAGCGGAGCACACGATATCGCCGTGGGGCAGCAACTGCCGGACACACTGAGCGCGTTTCTGGAGGGCAGCGCGTTTTCCTACTCGGTTGCGGTGGCGCCGCCACAGTTCCCGCAGGGTGACCAGATCGGCGTGGCGGCAATATCGCGCTACGACATGAACCTCTACGCGCAGGACACATGGAAGATTTCGCCGCGCCTCGTGCTGGATTACGGCTTGCGGTACGAGCTCTATTCGCCCATCACGGAGCGGGCGCACCGCACCGCCAGCCTCGATTTCATTAATGGACCGTCGGGACCCGAACAGCTTTACATCATCAACCCGGAGCCCACGTATGGGTGGAGCGGCAACAACTGGGGACCGCGCATTCAGCTTACCTGGGAGGCGGCGAAGGATTTCCGGATCCATGCCGGCGGCGCATTGACAACCATTCCGCCCAATATCTGGCAGGATAATCTGCTCACTGGCGCGGCGCCTTATGTCGACTATCCGCGCATCACCGCGGCTCCGGGCGCTCCGCTGCCGATTGGAACAGTCATCACCCCCGCAGAGCTTCCCGGTGTGTTTACGCCAAATGGGGTCGATATTCTCGCGTCCGGCAGTTCGCAGGCCGTCCCCCCCAACACGGTCTGGGACGTGAACCGCTTCGATCAGGCGCTGGCGGCGCTTTCGCCGAGCCACCTGATCAGCCCGCTGAATGCGGCGGCGATCGCGCAGGACTTCCGCAATGCGTATCTCGGAACCTGGTCGCTGAGTTTGGAACGTTCGTTTCACGGTTTGAGCATGAACGCAGGGTACGTGGGCACGGCAGGCATCGATCTTCCTGCCCTTGAATTCCCGAACGCATATCCCGGTGCTACGGCAGCCTTTGCGCCCTACACGCAATTCAACGCAGCGGGGCAGATTACGGGCGGCTTCGGAACGGATATGCTGATGACCAACCGCTCGCACTCCACCTATCACGCGTTGCAGTCGTCGGTGCAGGGCTCGCTCGGGAAGAGTGGTCCTCAGATTCAGCTCAGTTTTGCCTGGTCGAAATCGCTCGACGACACCAGCAGCCCGGTGGGGGCGGGGATTGGCAGCACGTCAGGCGCGACGGCGCTCGCGCTTCCGCAAAATCCGTTCGACACCAGCGCGGACAAGGGGCCCTCCAACTTCGATGTGAGCAGGGCTTTCACCGCGACGGCGGTGCAGGATCTGCATGCGGAGCGCGCACCGGGACTCAGACTGCTCGGCCCGAAACTGACAAGTGGTTGGCAGCTTCTGAGCATTTCGACGCTCACCAGCGGACTGCCGTTCACGGTCTATTCGGGCGTGCAGCAGACGGGGGCAGGTTCGCTGGGCGCCGACCGGCCGGATCAGATCGGCACGCCTGATTTGTCTACCGGCCGATCGATCCGCGAAGACTACTTCGGTCTTGGAGCGGAGAACGCCTCATATTTCGTGATCCCGATCAACGTGCCGGGAGGAACCGGACCGAACGGCGGCGTGTTCGGGACGCTGGGGCGGAATACTTTTCGCGGACCGGCGCTCTTCGACTTCGATTTCGCGCTGATCAAGGACACGACATGGGAGGCGGGCGCATTGCACCGATCGATGAACCTGCAATTCCGCGCTGAATTCTTCAATCTGTTCAATATCGTGGACTTCGGGCTGCCGTCGAACATCCTGACGGGATCCGGCTTCGGGATCATCAGCCGTACGGCGAACAACTCGCGACAGATCCAGTTTTCCCTGAAGGTGATGTTCTGAGGCAGTCGGGCTGTAGCGTTCCCGAGAGCAAGCGCGCACTGGATGAGCTCCTTTTCTTCGCCTTCTACCGCTGGAGCTTCTCAATTATGAAGGGTGGAGTTTATCGAGGGCAGGTCACTGGCGAGACTGCTGGAGCTGTCGTCGGCGATATCATCAAGAACATTGAGGCCGCACGCCAAATGACAATCCGCTTCAACGAGACGATCCCGCGTTTCTGCAGCCGGCGGGAACGCTGGTACACCTGACGATTCAGAGCGGAGACAGGATACGAAAGATCGATGTGACGCTGAGGGACCTTCCATCACTACGCCGAGATAACATGCCTAGCGGCGGCTTGCACGTTCGCCACAGGACGTGATAAAGCCACTGGCGGAGAGGGGGAGATTCGAACTCCCGGAACCCGTAAAGGTTCAACGGTTTTCGAGACCGCCGCATTCGACCACTCTGCCACCTCTCCGCGATGAGACACCATTGTAGCTTACATGGGTGGATGCCAGGAACGTGAAGAATCCAGTGAGCCGTTCTGTCACCATTTTGGCACCATTTCCCCCTATATGCCAACCGCCCACTTCCTCGTCTCGCGGTTGGTGTGCGCATGCCGCATCGTCACCGTCACCGTCACCGTCACCGAAGAATGACCCGGCAGTTCCTTCACTCTTACCAGATCCACGCCCTTCCGTGTCAGCCGCGAGGCGAAGGTATGCCTGAACGTGTGCCAAGTCACGTCCCCAAACCCGGCCCAGCCAGAGATCTCTACACTGCTCTCCTGTCTCCGGGGTGTAAAACACGTAATCGCACCTGGGAGGCCATGGTGCACTTTGGTCTCGATCCTGACAACTTGTCGGGAGATGACCGACATGGCCTGAACACAATAACTTCCAGCAGGCAGACTTGCCCACCCTCGGGACACTCCAATCCGGGGCGACTAGTGGCTGTTGACCATGCCCTCAATCCGCGGATTTTTGTTCGTCGCGTCCCCGCAGGTATTATCCGCTGCGCCAGTCGACTGCGCCAGCTCTTCATACAACGTCAACACCTGTCTTGCGGCCGATTGCCAGGAAAAGAGCCGGGCACGCGGCGGCGCCAGTTCTCTCAAGGCCTCACGGCAACCATTGGGCTCCGTCAGCCGCCGTATCGCCGCGGCAATCTCCTCGACATCGCACGGATTTACGAGCAGACCAGCGGTTCCCACGATTTCGGGCAGCGATGTTGCCTTCGAAGCGATCACCGCCGCGCCCAGACTCATGGCCTCCAGGACCGGAAGACCGAATCCCTCGAACAGGGACGGGTACACGAAAGCAAAACAGTTTTCGTACAGCCACTGCAGTTCGGAATCGTCGAGATACCCCGTCAGGATGACGTCTGTGCCCGCTTTAAGGCCAGTCAGAGTCTTCTCAAAATCCTCCATCAGCCAACCGTGGCCGCCAACTAACACCAGCGGGAATGTCGATCCGGCTTCCGCCTTCACCTTTCTGTACGCTTCGATCAAACGCCGGTGGTTCTTGCGCGGCTCGAGCGTGGCCACGCTCAGCCAGAAGCTATCGGGCTTGAGTTGGCTTAGCCGTGCCGGCCTAGGCAAACCAGAACGGCTTTCGAAGCGGCTCCCGGGATACACAACCACGATTCGATTCTCCGGGTAATGCGGAAACGTTCGAAGAAAATGGCTGCGGCTGTACTCGGAAATCGCGATGATCCGGTCAGCTCGCAAACTGGCATTGAACGTACCCTGAAAACAGCCCGCCCGGTTGGCCTCAGTAGTCCAGGCCGGCTCCTCCAGGTACCCCAGATCGTACAACGTATACACCAGCCGGGCCTTCCTTAGCTCTGGGCAGAAGAAATTGTTTGCATGAAAAATGTCCGGGGAACCCAATTGCTGCTCGAAATCCGCTGGCGGATTGCGCCAGAAAGCCTGAGAGCTTTCCAGACTTGCAGGCGCCCGGGTGCGCCGGAAATTCGGCCGGTCGACAGAGAAAGTCGACCCGGAACAATCGGGGTCCCAGAAATGATCTCCGACCGCCGGGTAGAGAACATACTGATTCTCGTGATCCACCTCCGACAGTTGGCGGATCAGGCCATCGGCGAAATACCCGCACCCGGCTTTCAAACAGCCAGTCTGGCTGACATCGAAACCGATATTCATTTCTTCACCCAGCCGGGAAGCACGCTCTGAAAACCGGCCTCGACCCAGGTTCTGGTGAGCCGCAACATGCCGGGAGAGACCCGCCGGTTCCAGCGCACGGCAGCCATGATGGAAGTGGCTGCCACGAACACCGGAAAGCGGAAAGGCGCGGTCCGGGGAATCCCATTTTCGTCAAGCACGGCGTGTGCGTAGTTGAACAACCAGCGGTCCGGCACGCGGCCCGAACGTGCACGAAACATGTTGTTGATCTCGCGATGGAATTTCACTCGCGATCCAAGGGTCTTTGTCTCGGCGTACAACCTGGAACCGGCCACCACTTGTCGCAACCTTTCGAACCGGGCTCCCCCAAGTCCGAGGCGAAGCCAGTATTCGTAGTCCAGACAGAAATGCAAACCTTCGTTCAGGACCCCGAACCTCTCAACGACTCGACGGCGGAAGAAGACGGCCGGTTGGCAAAGATAGCACACATCGGCAAGGCGCTGAAGATCCCAGTCTTCGGTTGGATACGCTTCGATAACGTCGTCCTGTTCGTCGATGTGGTTCGCATCTCCGTAAACCACGTCTGCGTACGGATGGGACGCGAGGTACTCGCTGGCGGCGGCCACCATATTTGGATAGTAAATGTCGTCGGAATTCAGCCAGCCGATCACGTCTCCCCGGCAGCGCCGCAAGCCCTTGTTTACCGCATCGGCCTGGCCCCGGTCTGCTTCGGAAACCCAGTGCAAGCGTGACTCGTACCGCCTGAGGATATCCAGCGTCTCGTCCTCACTGCCGCCGTCGAATACCAGGTATTCGAGATCCTCCACCGGCTGATCCAGCACGCTCTGTACGGTGCGCTCGATAAAACGCCCTTGATTCAGGGAGGGGGTGATGATGGAGACGCTAAGCGCCATATTGGTCCGATTCCAGCGAGGTCAGCGTACCGTCCTCGGAAAGAATTTGAGCGGAGCCGAACCGGCAGCCGATCCATCGGGTATCCTGTCCCACTCCGCAAGCGGCAGGCTGAAACTGCGGTTGGACCTCGATCTCGACAAAACCACTACCCTCCGGCAACACGCGCTCAAGCGTCATTGTCTCGCCGCGCGATATCGAATACACCTCGCCAGTGCCGTTCATAACCGGCAGGACGCGGACCTTCGAGGGGCTCGCGGGAGCCCAGTCCGGCGCGGACAGTTCCACCATTAGCTTGCGCGACACCGGGCCTTCGCCGAACGTGACGACAAGATGTCCGGCTGCCCAGCCGTCCGAATAAACACCATGGACGCGTGACGCGGAGGATGTGGGACGTCCGGCCACCTCGTGAAGAATTCCAAGATACCGGCTCGCCATTTCTTGCGGCCCACCGAACAACCGAACCCGTTCGCGACCTTTACTAACCAACTCGGACGCGTACCTCGGGTCGGATGTCAGGCGTGCAATTGCTTCCGCGATCTCGACCGGTTTCCTGGGATCGAACAAGATGGCGGCATCGCCGGCGATCTCGGGCAGGCTTGTGGCATTGCTGCACAGAACCGGCTTGCCCGCCGCCATTGCTTCCAGCACGGGCATTCCAAATCCCTCATACAAGGAGGGAAAAATCAGAGCCAGTGACGACCATAGCAACGCCGCGAACTCGCCGTCCGGAAGGTAGCCCCCAAAGACCACGTATTGATCGAGCGCCATGCTTCTGGCGGCCTCGCGTATGTACTCCATCCTCCCACCGGGCGCACCCGTAAGAACCAGCTTCAGCCTGGATTCCGGATGCCGCGCACGATACATCCCGAAAGCCGTGAGCAGCATTTCGTGATTTTTGTGCGGCCAGAAGTTGGCCGGGTAAATCACGAATGCGCTGTCCTCCAATTTGTGCCGATCCAGAATCTCCTTCGTCTCCGCTGGCGAAGGTTGGGCAACCCGGTTGGGAAGTGCGATGTGAATCGTCTCCACACGATCCGGGCTGAGTGCGGCGTTTTCGAGCACCGTATCCCGAACGTAATCGGAGATGCAGACGAGTTTGCCGGCGGCGAAACACGCTTCGTGAAAACTCCGGTCACGCTGGTCCCGTTCGCTGGCAGGAAAGAAACGTGGATAGTAGACATGCTGCAGGTCGTAGATCACCGACACGGTGGGCACCCGGGGGTCGAAGAAGAAGGGAGCCGTGAAGGGGCAGAACAAGACGTCGGCGTTGAGCTGCCGCAAAAGGCCGCCGGAGACCGGACCCGCCGCCCGGTACACGCGCTTGAGGCGCCGTAGTATCGCTGGAGGCAGGATCTTACCGAGCCGTTGGCGCATCCTCAGAACGAACGCCGCGCGCGACGGCCCGACGCTACGCCCCTGGACGCAAAGACGGCGCATATTGGGAGAATCGAGGAACGCCAGTTCATCGTGGCTCGCTTCCGACGTCAGCAGGATGAACTCGCAGCTTCGCGCAAGGCGGCTGAGCTGGCGGAGCAGCTCGATCGTCATCACCTTGGCGCCACCGTTCTCACCGCCAGGCAAAACCGGCGTGAGGTCCACGACCACCCGTTCGAGAGGCTTCACCTTTAGTTGCTGCGCTCGAGCCCTTCCGCAGGGCGCCACGCGGGCGATTGCCCGGCTTAGCCACTCCCACAGTCCGAAGTGGCGCAGAAGCCGATACACGTAACTCACTTGTAGCCGCTCCAAAGCCTCGCGCACGAATTGGAGATCGCGTTGCACGCCCTCCAACGCACGTTGCTTCGAAGCCAGGTCCGAGTCGAGTTCTCTCACGCGTTTCTCGCGTTCGGCCAGAGTGCCTTCGAGCTGGCTGGCCTCTGCTTTCAAATCATTGCCCCTGGCTTCGACGCTCGCGACGCCAGCCTCCAGCTCATGGCGCTGGGTATCAAGCGCCTCAATTATCTTGAGCCGGTTGGCGCGGTCCGCTTCGGACTCGGCCAACTGTTTATGGAGTCCATCGATGTCGGCTAGTCGGGCTATGCCATCGGCATCCAATTCCGCCAATCGCTC
>Ga0187863_10003148_pt1 | contig 12302 bp, 4 predicted proteins | sample June2016WEW_11_1_FD_132975 | JGI IMG/M metagenome (GOLD analysis project Ga0187863, IMG submission 132975) | Peatland microbial communities from SPRUCE experiment site at the Marcell Experimental Forest, Minnesota, USA - June2016WEW_11_10 | ecosystem: Environmental > Terrestrial > Soil >...
GCATGCCGAGCAGGGTATGCGGCGACTGGTGGGTCAATTCAACCAGGCTGTGCAATTCGTCGGGCGTGAGAATCATGCCGGCCCAACCTAACAGAACCCGGCGGCAAAAGGAAATGTTCTTCCAAGCGGATGGCTACCCCGGCGCCAGGATTCGCCCGATCTGTTGCGCGTGGACTTCCAGCAGGCCGTCGGTCCAGACAACGAAATCAGCGCGGGCAATTTTTTGATCAATCGGCCATTGAGCGGCGATGCGTTGTCGAATCTGGTCAATGGTCCAGCCACGTTCCAAAAGCCGGTGGTGCTGATGGGCCGCCGAACAGGCAACGCAAACGGTCTGGTCGAAGTGCGATTCGGCTTTGGTTTCAAACAGCAACGGAATCACGACCACGGCCAGCGCGTGGTTTTCCGTGCGCCAGGATTCAACCTGGGCGAGCCAGCCTTCGCGAATGCGCGGATGGAGAATGCTTTCCAGTTTCCGGCGGGCGGCGGGGTCGGTGAAGACAATTTGCGCCAGGGCCTCGCGGCGCAATTGGCCGTCTGGGGCAACCACATTTTGGCCGAAAACCGTCTGAATCTCCACCAGGGCCGGCTGGCCGGGCTCAACCAACTGCCGCGCCAGTTCATCCGTGTCCACGAGCTGAGCGCCGCGCTCGCGCAAAAATCGGGCGGCGGTAGATTTCCCCATCCCAATGCCGCCGGTTAAGCCGAGAGTTTTCATTCGGGTCGGCGCTTGTCAGCACCGATGATTCATTAACGAATCGGGGATTTTGAAATCAAGGGGCAACCGCGCGATAGAACTGCGCCGGGTTGGTCCGGTTGGATGGCAGCGGAATGATAATGGATCCGCCGACAGCGGTATTCGTCGAAATATTCTGCCAATGGACCAGGTCCGTTGATATCTGGATGACGTACTGCTGATTGCTCTGTCCCACCAGATTCACAGACAATCCGCCACCCGCCTGCAGCTGCAATTCAAGATGCGCCGGCGCGGCGTTATTCAAGACGGTCCCAATGGGCAGGTTCACGTCGTCAAGGAACGCAGCGTCCATGCCCAGACTGATGGTCTCGTCCTTGGCATAGGTCCATTCCAGCGTGTGCGTGCCATTGGTCAGCGAGAAGGAATAATTCGCCCAGCCGATTTCCCCCGACCATGGCTGGAGGGCCACGCCGTCCACATAGAAACTCAAAAAGTCGAAATTCGCTTCCGAACTGACTTTGAAATCAAAAGAACCGACGCCGTTGGTAAAGCTGGTGGTTAGAATCAACGAACTGCTCTGGTCGTTGCTAATCACCCCGGAACGGGCGGCGTATTGCCCCACGTCAACCACGTTGGTTTGAACAAACCAGGGTACGTCGCCGGCGGTTGTCCATGGAAGATGCGACAGGTCCCCGGATTCGAATCCGTCGGTAAACTGTCTGGCCGTAAAATTGGCCGTTACGGTCAGGTTGCCGGTCACCGGAATCGACAAGGGATTGTTCGGCGCATTCACGCTGCCGCTCCAGGTACCGAACTGATCATTGTGATCGGGGAAACCTGTGAGCAGAACGTTGGCACCGCTCATAAAATCCGCCGAGGCCGACGGCAGAATCACTACGCCGCCCAAGGTGTTGGAGGTCTGCAATTGAACGGTCCCGCCGCCGGACGCGGTCACCGTCAAATGATAGATCGTCGCCGGGCCAAATGAATAACCCAGGGAAATGGCCCCCGAGGCACCCTCATAACCGTCCACGAGGATATAATAGGTCTGGCCCGCCCTGACGGCCTGTGAGATATAGCTGAAACCACCCGGCGCGTTGCTGTAAGCGTCGTCATTGCCAACGATCGTGGTGAGGTTGGCCACATTGGTGCCGGTGTACAAGCCCAGGATCGTATCAAACGAGGAATTGGTCGTGTTCAAGGTAAACACACCGTCTGACGGCGGGATAAACGTCCACCAGAGCGATTTGCCGCCAGGGTTGCCAGCGGGGTTGGGCTCGCCGACTTCCTTCGTGGCGGCGGTATTGGTGGCCAGGATGGTGCCGGAGTTACCGCTCAACGGAATGGCATTGACAAAAAAGTCATTGGCGGGCGGCTGGACCAAATAATTCACTTCCACGGTCACGGTTGCGGAAACATTGCCCGCCTGGTCCACCGCGCTGGTCTTGATGAGGTTGAGTCCCGGCTGCAACGGCACGACGGCCATCCAACTGGTGGTTCCAGCGGCAGTCAACTGGGTGCCATTAACGGTCACGAAAACCTGATTGACGCCGCTGGGATTCACCCCGGGATCGGTGGCCGCACCAAAAACGGCCAGAATGGGGTTAAAAACCGTCAAACCGCTCTGGGGATAGGACACGGATACAACGGGCGCATTCGTATCAGGCTGGCCGCCCGGCACGACATTCAGCGCGACGGTGCCCAGCGAGTTTGAACTTGTACTGGCAACAGCCAGGTAATAAGTCGTGCCAGCCTGGGCACTGAAGTTCAGTTGTGCCGGTTTATAAAGAATCAAATTGCTGTTGGTGGCCACCACGGATTGGAGGCTGGTCAAAGCGCCACCGGTGTAAACTGCCAGGGCGTTGTCCACTTTGCTGCCGATGGTGTTAATGAACACATTCGTGTCGGCGGCGGGTGTCCAGGCCCACCATAGTGAACCACCGTCGTTTCGAAAGCCGTCGTGTTTCGGTTCACCCGGTTCCAAGGTGGCAAACCGGTTGTTCTCGACATACGACGCGCCCGTGATGGGAACCTTGGTTGCATTGGAGAAATTGTCATTCGGCGGCGGGCCGACAATGGTGTAATTGATGACGTTGGTGATTCCGATTTCTCCCGGTGCGGTAGCCCGCACGGTCATGGTGAGCGGGTTGGCCGCGGCGGGCACCGACAGGGAGGCGCTGTAAACAGACTGGCCGGCGGCGTTGGTGAAGGTCAAACTGGCAATGGAAATCCCCAGGTTGTTGGTCACTGCCCCCGTGATCGTGGCATTGGTGACACCGAAAACGTCACTGACAGCCACCGAAATGGGCTGGGCGGTGGATTGCAAGAGGGCCGAACCCGTTGGAGGATTCACGCCGATTTGCAGGATGCCCGTGCGCTTGCCAATCAGATCCGCGATCAAGCCGGCTCCATTCGGCGTCCCCCAGCCGGTGCAGAGGTCATAACCAGCTGCGGCGGAAAATTCGGTGGGGCTGTTGGGACTGAAATTGTTGCCGGTCGTGATGTCATGAAAAGCGGAGGTGTAGTCCGACCCCTTGCCGATCGCGTAAATGGCCGGGTTGGCAAAACCGAGGGATGGGTGACCGGCTGCGGTAGCCTGTTGATTAACCAAGGCCGCAAAGGCGGCCCACAATGGTGCCGCGCAACTGGTACCGCCCGTGCCCGGCTCCTGTAAACCATTGTCTGCAATGACGTAGATATTGTCCGCGGTGAAGGCCACATCCGGGACGTTCCGCATGGTCGTGGATCCCTGATTGACCGACATATTTATGCCTTGTTGCCAGGAGGGGATCGGGTAGGTGGTGCTGATCCCGCCGCCGCTCCCGATACCGGCACCGGCAGCGCCAAATTCATTGCCCCAATTCCAAACCGTTTCCGATACATACGCCCCGGCGGGTCCGCTGGTTGTCAAAGTCGTCCCGCCGACCAGTGTAACATTCGTTCCATCCTCAGATTGAAATATTCCCGGATAGTATGCGTCTTCGTCGCCGGAGGCTTGGAAAAAGGACTGGCCTTGCGCAGCAAATTCCTGATAGAACTGTCCATATTGCGGGCTGTCGCCGATCAACCAGGAAGAACTGATCTGCTTGGCCGAGTTGTCCAAGGCGATGCGGGCCAGCATATCGCCATCGTATGCCGTGGTATCGCTGGGAGTTTCATAGACGATGATTTTGGACAATCCCGGGGCCATGCAATTGACCATCTCGATGTCGAGGGCCACTTCCACGTTCACCCCGTCACCGGCCGCGGGCGCGGGTTCGGATCCTTCAACCAGCACGCGCTGCAACGGAATACCGGGCAGGCCGGCCAAGGCGACATACCTGGTAATGTCCGCATCGAAATAATCCGCGCACTCGAAGAGAGCAACCGTTTGTCCGGTACCGGTCAGCGACACGCCCGGAGTGTACGCATCTCTGAAATCGTATCCGAAATACGAGCCGGAACCGTCCGGCGCGGAACCCGTTAAGGATTGGCTGGCCAAAGGCAAACCGGTGGGCGGTCTTTGAATGAAAAGCGGACGCGGCAGGACATAGTTATTAAGGCCATTAACGTCCAAAACAGGAAGCGAAGCCGGGACTGAGGGTTCAACATCCGGCGCGAAAAAGGTGCGGTGTTCCGTCGGGTGATGATAAAGGCGCATCGAGACATGAAAAGCCCTTTGTATGTCCGCCACGGCTCCGCTGACATCCACCAACATGCGATTGGAGTAGGTGCCGGTAACCGTAAAGCCATTTGTTTTTGCAAAGGCGAGGACCGCTTGATAATCCTGTTCCGACGGGCCGAACATCTCCGTGAATTGTTCCGGCGTCAGATAGTGGTGATAATTGGGGCTGGCCGGGTCATAAAGCTGTTGAAGCAGGGCGGTCAGCGCATCCTGGTTGCGCAGGGGCAACCCGATGGCCAGGTGCAAACGTTGCGTATTGGTCAGACTGCCCGCCGGTTGCAGATTCAGTTTGGCAACGACGCTCAGGACATGACTGTGCAAAGTCTTCAACCCTGCCGCCTGGACCCGCCCGGTGGACAAAAGAGACAACGCCAAGCCCGTCACCGCCAGAAAACCCCTGAAAAACTTTTTGTTCATAGGCTCAAGATTTTAGTTGGCTGTAATCACACAGGCTTACCTGTTGATGTGCCGCCGTCATGGGTGACTCACACGATAATACCGCTGGCTGGAAACCGCGTTGGTATCCCAAACCGTAACGGTGGCATTTGTAGATGCCGTATTCGTATAGTTCAACAGCGGCTGCCAATTTGTGCTGAACAAACTCGGGCTATACTCGACCTGATAAGGGATGTTGGTCTGTGCCACCCACGTGATGGCGAACGCCTTCGCAGGCGGCGGATTGGTTTGGACCATTGAACCAACCACGACAAAGGGAGGAGCGCTAAACGGATTGGGATCAAACCCGTTCGGGATGCCGTTGCCGTTCGAATCTATACTCAGACTGTAACGCAACGCATAATTGACCGCGACCGTCTGGCCGTTGATGATGACATCCACGGAGCTGTTTGGCCCGGCGAAACTGCTGACCCAGCGCAAATGCCCGTTCAACTGGCCATTCAAGACCTCCTCCGCTTCTTGCGGGACCTGTCCGCTTCCGCCGTTGGCAATCACGTAATAAGACTGGCCATTGAGGGGACTGTTGGTTTCCACTTCCTGCTGTGGAATCCCGTTGCTACTTAAGACGGTGATACTGGAGGGAAGCTTCGCAGCGGCATAATAGATGACCAGATTCGGATCCACCTCCAGCATCTCCGTCAAATTGGTGATGTGCGAGAGATCGAGCAGGTCCACATATAGGGCATTGCTTACCCCGGCGCCACTGAAGTGGAACAAAGGCGGGAACGACGCAGAACCCTGCGGCGACAACACCAACGTGCCCAGGGCGACATCGTTGGAATAACCGGCCGGTGTCGCCCCCCGATCTTGACCCGCCCAAACCGAATCCACTTCCGCCCCATTGAAGGCCTGGCTGGCAAGCGCGGTACCCAGCAGATCGCCGGTGGCCGGTTTGACCCATAAATTAAATCCGGACCCGCACGTCAGCGTGTTGGGGAAGGACGCACCCGAGTCATAGAGCGCGTTGGTGAGGCTGAAATTCAACTGGTTGCCAACCGACAGCGTGGAATCATCCAGCTTTAACAGGCCGCCGGAGAAATCCATGTCCCGGCCGGAAGTGATGCTGGCATTGTCGATCTTGCCGTTTGCGGTGATCACAAAGTATCCACCTGGCGCGCTCTCGCTCCCTCCGCTCAGATAGAAAGCGCTGTTGATCGTCTCACTCCCACCAACACTGATGGCCCCGTTGTTGACAAATGCGGCATAATTGGTGGGCCCATCATCCCCGAAATGGGCATCCTGTGGAACGATAAGGGTGCCGTTATTGGTGAAGTAAAGCAGAGACGGCGCCCGCGTGCTGTTCCAGTTTTGGACATTGCCGGAAAGACTAAGCGCCCCTTGCAAGGTCAGGCTTTGGCCGCTGAACAAAAACGTGTGCACCACGTTCATAGAATCGCTGATCACGGCATTGGTTTGCAAAATCAAATCCTGGACCAGCACCGGCACCGTCGAAGCCATGGCCGTGGCGTCCACCATCAACACATGAAAGTCCACTTCGGTGAAGTTGGTGAAAGCCGTGTTGGTCAGGCTGCCGTCGGTATTCGTGCTATAATTGGTAAATACCCCCGTGATCATGCCATTGGTCCAGCGACCGCTCCACGCGTAAATATTTCCGTGCAATCCGGGCAGGGTCGAATTGGTGGCCAGGTTCACCACTGTAACGTTGCCACCGGTCGAACCGAGGTTGAAACTCAGGTTTTGACAGGACACCACTGCACCCGTGCTGCCTTCGAAATTGTTCGCCTGAATGACGACCTCTGCCCCCGAATTGGTAATGGTCGTCTGGGTGAGGTCCAGATTGGTGGCATTGATAATAATCCGGCCGGGCAGATTCGTGACCGCCGCACCGAACGGGTGTTGCACCAGATCGTCGATATAGGCGTCGTACCCCGCGTACTCGGCCTGGACCACGAGGTTGGAAAAACTGGCCGGGTCATAGAAAAAGTTGGTGGCGGGCGGACCGAAACCGGTAGAGCCCGACGCAAACGTCCCCGGATCCAACCGGGACAAAACATAATTGGCCGGGCGGAAGGTCGGGTCGGTACAGGGAGACTGGGGATTGTTGCCGAGGTTTATAACCACGTTCGGCAGCAACCCTCTATTGGTCCTCGATCCCAAAGCATCCGCCAGGTAAAGCGTGCCTCCCAGGCTCGATGTCAATTTCACCGTAATCGTGCGGAACAAATTCGAGACGTTGTCGCTGTCGGCTACAAACCTGTCGTCCGGGATGATATTCGGGTCGCTGACCGCGACAAACACCGCCTGCCTGAATATTTTGACGGGCAGATTGGTCATGACCGGTTGCAGGGTTATATTTGTATAAACAACATTGGTCAGGTACATCGCCCCCACGATATTTGTGGAATCGGCCAGAGTGGGAGCAAACCCCAATTCAGCGGCCGCGTTTACCAAACCACACAACCCGTTTAAATAGAAAGTGGGCGACAAGCTGACGCTGCCGTTCCATATCGCCGAGCTGTCGAAGGCATAGGGAGTTGTGCTGTTCGGAAACGTGTTGGTCTGTTGCCAATCTTCGTCATAGATGGCCATGTCCGGTCCAAAATTCGTCTGGCCATTGGCGCTGCCCACGGGCGTGAGAGCGCCGATTTCCAGCGTGCTGCGGCGGAGATTCACGTTCGCGCCGGTCAACACCATTTCGCCGCCGGCGCCGGCGATGAGCGTGCCTTTATTGACGAGGTTGGTGGCGGACACCAACAAATAACTGCCTAATGAACTCAAATAAATTGGGTTAATAATTGTTCCGTCACTGGCCTGAATGGTTCCCCGGCTGTCATTGAAGAAGCTGGCGGACAGGCCGCGCTGGCCGGCGCCGGCCGGCCCAAGATCAAATTCCCAGCCCACCGAACCGGTCATGGTGCCCACATTGGTGTAGTTGAGTGTATTCGCGGTTTTATAAGGAGCGGCGGTGGTAATATTCCAAGTGCCCGAATTATAAAAATTCGTCGCGTCCACATTGGGTGGTGTCGTGATGATACCACTGAAACTGGCAATTGAATCCGTACCCATCACCACCTCGGGCGAGAAAATCAAACTGGCCAGAAGGAGCAGCGACTGGAACCGGAACCGCCTGACGAATTGGGGAAAATTGAACTTCATAGGATGCTCATCGTTAGTTAATTGTCAGCGAGTAGGTCATCTGCAACGTGCGCGGCGGCGTGCTGGAATCCGTCATCTGGATAATAATGTTATCAAATGTATGGCTCTGTGTCGGTGTACCAGAAATTACACCCCCGGAGGACAAATTCAAGCCGGGCGGCAATCCCGCCGAATAGGGCGCCAGCGTCCACGCATAAGGCGGCTGGCCGCCCGTGACCGTCAGCGTGACATTGTAAGCCACCCCATTGGTGCCGCTGGGCAAATTCGGAGGCGGCGGAGAAATCTGGACCAGCGCCTCGGCCGCCAGATTTGCGAGGCTGGCGCCGTTCGGATAAAGCACCGGGTCATTGGTTGTTCCATCGAAAGACGCCCACTGGAAAAAAGTGGCAGCGGCCCCGCCCGGCCCGGTTAAAAAGGAGGTGCCGGTATTTTCAAAAATCGGACCAACCTTGTCAAAGGCGATGTACGCGCCGGGATTAATGGTGCCGGGACCGGCGAGGCCCCTTTGTATGTTGGCCGTGTTCAAAAGCGGGGGGTCGGTTCTGCCAAACCAGCTAATGACCGGATCGGCAGACGGCCCCGCCGCCTGATCGGATGCGCCAAACAGGAAATCAGGCGTCGTGACCACACGCTGAAAGGCCCGGGTGACGAGCTGGCCGTTGGTGAAGACCACCATGGTGTATTGGTTGGTAATAGGCGTGAGAAATTGCCCGCTCTGGTAATCGTAATTGTCATCCAGCACACGCAAGAATTGCATGCTGCCAACGCCATGATAGTCCGCGACCGAGTTGGTCACCAGCGTGCAGGGCTGCACCACCAGGGCATAATTCGTGAAGTACGAAATTAGGTTTTGCACGATGGACGAGCCGTCCGTATTGGTCACCCCCGCGAGGGTGTTGGTGACGATATTCACAAAGGTTTGCTGGGTCCGAACGATATTGGGCCCACAAGCGCCGTTGGAAATGATAAAGTAATCCCCCGAAACCACATTGGACTGAAACGACTGGGTGGTGACATTGGTGGTAAACTGACTGCCCACCGGCCAACCGATGGGCGGCCCCACCATGACGGTTTGAAGGGCAAACGAGGTGTTGGTGTAGGTGTGGTTCGTCACCACGTTGCCGAAGGCATAATGGTAAAACTCCACGATATTGGTCGTGTACGTGGTCTGAAGACCGACATAGCCTTGTCCGGCAATCCCGCCAATCGGATAATTGGTGACGTAGTTCATACTGGCCGAGACCACGTTGCTGAAGGAATTGTAGATGAGTGTGGCTTGCAGTCCTGGAAACAAACCCTGCAGCGTGACTGGATCATTGGTCAATGACGCGGCGACCAGGGCGTTGTAATTGGAGGTGTATAGTATTTGTTGCTGGGACGGGCTGAAATTGGTGCTGAAAAGAACACTTCCCGCCGCTTGCGACTCGAGATAACCAGTGCTGGGGGTGTCATAATTGTTGGTGCTGTAGAGCCAGCGCAAACCCGCCACGTCGTCCCGGGTCAATCCGGTGTAAAAAAAGCCGTACCCCAGCGTGCCTTCACCAAAACCCGAGGCGACCGGCGGGTTGTTGTTCAAAGGGTCGGCAGGAATTTCCAATGCGTCCGCACCTGGAGGAGAAAGCGGTGAGGGAGCATCACAGTCTTCGTAGATGTAATAGGTATAAAGTTCGCCGTTAACGTAGGCCGAATATTGAACCTGGTTAAGCGGGCTGCCGGTGATGTCAAAATTTCTTTGAATCACCGTATAAAGCTCGCCCACCGGACAGGGAACAGAGCCGGTATGTTCCCGGTCATGCAACGCCCAGGTATAACGAATCGCATCGGTCAACCCCAACTGTTCCATAAGCTCGGACAGCGTCACCGATTTCAAATCGAGCAATCCCAACGCATTCGCCTGGTAATTTTCACTCTCCGAATTCAAGGGGAATTCCGTCAAATTCGCCAGGTACCGGTCAACGCCGTTCGTCGGATTCAAGGTGATGGCCGGAGCGCCGTTGGTATCGCCCAGAACGCCGTTGTTCGGGCTGTACAAAAACACAGGGGTGTTGGTCTGGCCGTTCAACGCGCCATTGACCAGATCAAACGCCTGTTGCACGGCAAATTCGCCGTTGGCACCAAACCATTCAAAACTTGGATCAAAGGCATAATACATCACCGGCGCGTTGAAACGGTAGCCCTCGCCGAGATTTTTGGGGCCAATGTGATTGGGATCCAGCAGGAACGGGGGCGCTCCGCCGTTTGCCAGCGGATTATAACCGATCTCTGTCACCTGCCAGGCGTCTCCACCGTTGGCGACCGGCCCCAACAACGAGAACGCCCAGCCAGTCTGGAAACCCAATGCCAGACAGCCAACACACAAAAAGGTTTTAATCAATTGCCTCATACTCATTTCACTGGCGCAGGAGCAAAATGCGGTAAAAGCCCGCGGAGCTCTGACCGACAAAAATTGAATCACTGTCGCCCGCCGCAAACCGCGGCGCGCCCACATTGCTCCAAGCCCCAAAGTTCGTTGACATCTGCACCTGATAGGTGAAGCCCGGCTGGGTGTTCCAACTGAGAAACAAGCCTTCCGGAGTGTTGACCAAGGCGCTCCGCAGCCACGTGCTGGAATCGAGCGGACTGCCGCCGCTCAAGAATACTTGAAGCAGGCTCACCCCACCCGATGCCAGGGGTGCGTTTACATTGGCTGGCCAGTTGGCAAAATTGTAACCGTAATATTTTTCCATCCATTCAAACGGGATGCCGTAATAGTTGGCGCCACTCCATGTCATACCGCCGGACGGCAGCGACAATGGCGAGTGGCGGCCGTCTGTCGTCACATAATCCACCTGGAAATAATTGCTGCTGCTGCCGGTCAACCCATTGGCCGATGTCATGGCCCATACATTGCTCGAAGTCAGCGCCGTCGGCGTTACCGCGCCGTTCGCGTAAACTTCATATGTGGAAACCGAAAGGCCCGTCACCGGCGGCCAGGACACGAGCAATTGCGGTTGATAAACGCCGTTGCTCACCACAAACGGCGCATAAACAAACGGCGCTGGCAGCGGTTCCAACGGCTGCTGGGAGTTGACATAACGTTGCCCAAACAGGTCAAAACTATATACCAAACCGGTGAAGCTGCTCCAAATGACCAGGAATTGACCGACGCCGTCCGAGGCGACCACCGGCTGGATTTGAGAATTGACCGTCGTGGTGTTGACACGAAATTCGCCGCCGACCACCGAGCCGCTGCCGCGCAGAAATTGTCCGTAAACCCCTTCCTTCGAACCGTCCTGCTCCAAGCTGGTCCACACGATCAAATAATCCGTTCCCAAGGAACTGACGCGCGGCGAGTATTGGTCGCCATAGAGATGGGAATTTACGCGGAGAACCGTGCTGCCGCTGCCAGCGCCGGCACTGGTAAACGAGCGGGCATAAATGTCCAGGCTGTTGATCAGCGGGCTGGTCATATCGCGCGCGCTCCAGGTCGCCATGAAACCGCCATCTGAGCCGGCGGCCACATCAGGAGTGGCGCAGGGATTCAAATCCGTATTGACGGGGAATTCATCGCCTTGAGCACTGCCGCTGCCGTTGTAAAGCCGCGCGTAAATATCCACGCTGGCATTGGAAGCCGTTGCGGAATTTGTAACCGCGAGTGTGCCTGCCCCAGGGCTTGACTGGACCACTCGTTCCTGTTCCGACACCCAGGCGACAACAAATCCGCCATTGGCCAACGCCGCCACCGTGGGCGTGCGTTGATTGTAAGACGTGAACTGATTGACTAAAAACTCGCCGGTGAGCGGCGCGCCCGACGGCGAGAAAATCCGGCCATAGACATCCTGCATGCTGCTGGAACCCGCTTCATCGAAACTGGCCCAAACAACGACGATGTTGCCATTGGTCAAGGTGGCAATTGCGGGAGTGATTTGAAAATTATTCGAGAAGGTGTTGACCGGCACGTCGCCGGTGAGCCAGGTGTAGTTCGAGCCGAGGAACCGCGCGTAAATGTGCTGGGATGCCTTTTGTCCGCCTTGCCATACAAAGGCCGCGCCGCCACCCAGCAATAACGCCACCCGCGGATTTTCCTGATCGCCGGCGCCCTGCACATTGACCCGGAAGGAACTGCCCGAGCCGGAGAGCGTGCTGTTGAGTTGCATCGCGCTCACCCCCCAGCCATTGCCATCGGTAATGTTGTCCTGCCAGACCACATAACCGCCGCTCGGCGTCACCGCCGCATCGGGCAGCACCTGATCGCCCGGCAGCGACCCGACAATGGCGTATTCGGTTCCATTGGTGGCGTAATAATTCGTCTGCGCGAAACCCACAGCGGGAATTCCGGCGAACAAAGCGCCCAAACACACGATTTTGCGAACGAACGACGACAACATA
>Ga0187863_10003153_pt1 | contig 12293 bp, 6 predicted proteins | sample June2016WEW_11_1_FD_132975 | JGI IMG/M metagenome (GOLD analysis project Ga0187863, IMG submission 132975) | Peatland microbial communities from SPRUCE experiment site at the Marcell Experimental Forest, Minnesota, USA - June2016WEW_11_10 | ecosystem: Environmental > Terrestrial > Soil >...
CTTTAGCGCGTTATTCACAAATAAACGGATATTCGAAATTATTTACTTTTAAGAGGCAGTTTAGTTTCGCCGCGCAGGAAGACGGGGATTTTCTCCAGCGGGGCATCGACTTCGAGCCATTGGCCGCCTTCGAACTTTTTATCCGTCCAGGCGTCGGTCCAGATAGTGCCGGCCGGGAGATAAACTTTGCGTTTCCGGGCTTCGTATTCCAGCACCGGCGCAACCAGAATATCCGGACCAAAGAGGAATTCGTCGTCAATGGCGGCGCTGCCCGGGTCGAACGGGAAATCGAAGAACAGCGGGCGCATCGGAGGAATGCCTTTTTCATGGGCCAGCTGCATCTGCCGGTTGACATAAGGACGCAGCCTTTCGCGCAGGAAAAGGATATCTTTGATGATGCCGTAAGCTTTGTCGCCGAAAGACCAGACCTCGTTGGCGGCGCCGGTTGATTCCGAAGTTAACAGATGTGAAGCCGGGGTGCGCGGTTCGCGGAAACCGTGGAGACGGAAAATAGGGCAGAAAACGCCGAATTGGAACCACCGAACGACGAGCTCTTTGAAATAGGGCGTATTGATATTGCCGTTGTAAAACCCGCCGATATCGGTCGTCCACCAGGGGATACCGCTCAGGCCGATATTGAGTCCGGCGCGGACCTGAGCCTGCAAAGCTTCAAAAGTGGAAAGGATATCGCCCGACCAGACGGCAGCGCCGAAACGCTGGCTGCCGGCCCAGGCGGAACGGCAGAGCATGACATACTCGGTCTCTTTTTCGGCCTGCATCCCCTCAAAGAAAGTCCGCTGGTTGGAATGGGGATACAGGTTGCCGACTTCCTGGCCGGTGCCGAGGTGATAGAGCAGGTTGCCCGGTTCGTTTTCCTCGGCGAGCTCCGGTTCGCAGGCGTCCAGCCACCAGACTTTGATGCCTTTTTTATAATAATTGTCCCGCACTTTGCCCCAGACGAACTTTTTGGCGGCGGGGTTGGTGGGGTCGTAGAAATAGGTGATAATTGGCCCGGCGGGCTTGTTATCGAAGAAAGGCCGCGAAGCCAGACCGCCTTCGCGGTTGCGCACCAGCAGGCCGTTTTCTTTCATCGTCTGGAAGTTTTCGCTGTTTTCGTTGACCGTCGGCCAGATGGAAACCATCAGCTTGACGCCCATTTCGTTCAGTTCACGCACCATAGCGTCGGGGTCCGGCCAGCAGGCGGGGTCGAATTTCCAGTCGCCCTGCAGCGTCCAGTGGAAGAAATCGGTGACGATGATCGAGAGCGGCAGGCCGCGCTTCTTGTATTCCCGGGCGACGGATAAAAGTTCATCCTGGGTCTTGTAGCGGAGTTTGCACTGCCAGAATCCCTGCGCCCATTCCGGCATCGGCGGGGCGTGCCCGGTGATATCGGCGTAACGGCCCATGATTTCTGCCGGGCTATCGCCGGCGATAATCACGTAATCGAGGCAGCGGGAGGCCTCGGCGGTCCATTTGGTGCGGTTCAGCCCCAGTTCGGCCTGGCCGATGGCGGGATTGTTCCACAGGAAACCGTAGCCTCGGCTTGAAAGCATAAACGGGATGGAGACTTCGGTATTTTTCTGATAGAGCCCGACGACGCAGCCTTTCTGGTCGAGGAAGCCGTGCTGGTGCTGGCCGAGGCCGTAGAGGCGTTCGCCGGCATAGGCTTTGAAGCTGGCTTCCAGATGGAAAAGGTCGCTGCCGAGCTGTCGATAGTGGCGCGCGGGATAGGAATGGCCGCCGTGGCGGATGTAAATTTCTTCCAGCAGAACCGAATCGTCAGCGCTGTTCAGGTATGTAACCGCGCCGGTGGGGGAAATTTTGGCCTTGATTTTGCCGTTCTGGATGGTCGCGCCGTCATCGGTGATTTCTATTTTCGGCGCGATTTTGGCGGGGTTCAGTAATGCCCAACGCCGTTCTTCGATGCGGGGGGATAATGTCGAACGGATTCTGAGGCTGTCGTTTTCCCAGGGTTCTATTTGTAAAAGTTCGTGATTTTTCTGCCAGATGAGTTTGCCGTCTTCTTCGCTGAACCGGTTCATGTAAGCCTCCCGAGAGAGTATTTAATAAGAGTATAACACCACGAAGAGAGAAGGGAAAAATCCAAATTACAATAGCCAAACAAATCCTAAAAACTAAATCCGAAATCCGAAACAATATCAAAATTACAATTTCAAAATCTAAAGAGGTAAAGTTGGTTGGATGTATACGTTCACTTCGCGAAGTACCTGCGACGCTGTCTAGGGCATTTCGACGTAAAGTCGAAAGTATTTCGCCTGCGGGCTCAAGATTCCCGTACATTAGCTTTGATGTAATCCTACCAAAGCAAAGTATACATTGACTGCGTCAAGTACCGAAAATGGCTCTTCGGCGTTCGCGGGAAAAACAATAAGGGTGAGGGGAGGGTTTCAAACCCGCCCCCGCGATTGCGCGGGAATGGCAGTAATCGAGTACAGGCAGGGACGCCTGTACAACTATAGTGGTGCCGGATACCGGCTTTCGCCGGTATGGAGATAAAAAGTGGTGGGATTTGCCCAACCGATGGGGAGTATTTTTTTACCGCATGCGACCATCCTACAGTGAATTAACCGCTTTTTCGATGCGAGCGAGGGCTTCCAGCAGGATCACCCGGGGACAAGCGATATTCATGCGTTCGAATCCCGAGCCGGACTCCCCGAACATGAAGCCGTCGTCAAACCCCACGCGGGCCTGTTCCCGCATGAAGCGGCTCAGGGCCTGATTATCCAGGCCTAACCGGCGGCAGTCGAGCCAGAGCAGATAGGTGCCCTGGGGTTTGATGACTTTGATTTTGGGAATCCTGTTCGCGAAGAATTCCATCGTGATTTTGAGGTTGCCGTTGAGATAGTCGAGCATTTGCGCCAGCCAATCGTCGCCGTCGCGGAAAGCGGCCTCCATGGCGACCAGACCGAAAACGTTCGGATCGGGGACGACGGCGGCCATCGCATCGGAAAAACTGTCACGCAATTTCTGATTGGGGATAATAATGCAGGAGGCGTGCAGCCCGGCGAGGTTAAAGGTTTTGCTCGGCGCCATGCAGACGACGCTGTTTTGGGCGAACTCATCGGAAATGGCGGCGAAAGGAGTGTGCCGGTAGCCTTTATAGAGGATTTCGCAGTGAATTTCATCTGAAATTACAACGCCGCCGTTGCGGATGACAATCTCGCCCATGCGGGTGGTTTCCGCTTCAGTCCAGAGGCGGCCGATGGGGTTCTGGGGATTGCAATAAATAATGGCTTTGACGCGGCTATGGGCCATATGGGAACCGGCGGCGGGCCGGAATTTATTTTCCAGGTCTTTGAAATCCATGGTGTAACGTTTACCGTCAAATTTCAGGGCATTGTTCACGATTTTACAGCCGTTCTGGGTGACGACCGAGAAAAACGGGAAATAGACCGGTTGTTGGAGAATTATTTCATCGCCGGGACGAGAAACGGCGCGGACAGCGGCGCTGAGGGCGGGAATGACGCCGGGGGTAAATACAATCCACTCCGGCCGGATTTGCCAGTCAAATTTGCGCTGCATGCGGTTGACAATGGCCTCGATGAGTTCCGGGCCGGGTTTGGTATAGCCGTAAAATTCGTGGGCGGCGCGTTTTTTCAGGGCGGCGACGATGGGTTTAGCGGCCGGGAAGTCCATATCCGCGACCCACATCGGGATAACATCTTCGCTGCCGAACATGTCTTTAACGGCGTCCCATTTGACACAGTTGGTATTGGAACGATCGCATTTCAAGTCGAAGTTGTATTTCATTTGGCTGCCTCCTTGAGACCGGGGGATTTTTTAGATAAATGATTTTTCTCCGCTCTAGTGTGGTGTTTCTTGAATAGTGTAAGCCCTCGGTTTTATTATATCCCGCTGGAAATCGGGATCCAGTAGGTTCCACGTTGTTTCTGGATACCGGCTTTCGCCGGTAAGGATGAGAGGACGATGGCGGTCAGGTTCTTACATCGGGCTTATAACAGCCGAGTACCTGCGGCTGCGGCCTACGGAAACCTGACCCTACAAAACAAGGGATTATTTAATGCCTTCGAAGAGGTCTTTTTCGAGGTGTTTGCCGGTAACGGGCGGGTAATCCCGCATGAAGTAATCCCGCTGTCCGCGGAGGCCGTCAATTAGGCGGAAAATACGGAAAGGGCCGGGACGGGGTCGCCCGCCGCCCTGACTGGCATGACAGGCGGAAGCTTCGTCGCGGATTTCCAGAGATTTATTTTTCAGGCGGACGATCGCATGGACGGGATATTTGACGTCCAGCATTTTAGTCAGGTCGATGTCTTTATTGCGGCCGAATTTACGGGGATTCTGGCCGAGGAGCGGCATCAGTCTGACCGCTATTTTCATAATGCCTGCAGGACGGACCCCGAAATACAGTTTAGCAGGTTGGAACGGCGGGCCGGCCTTGGGAAATTGCGCAGGGTCGCTGGCGGCGTAGAAGGCTTTGACCACGGCATCATGGGTGGCGATATGGTCGGGGTGGCCGTAGCCGCCGCCGGCATCGTGGGTGATGATAACGTCGGGTTTGAGTTCGCGGATGATTTTAACCATCAGCCCGGCGACCTGTTCCACCGGGGCTTTGAACAGCGAATCCGGGTTCTGGTTATCGGGGGAGCCGGTCATGCCGGAATCGCGGTAACCCAGATAAATGACACCGGCCAGACCCAGGACTTTGGCGGCGCATGCCATTTCCGCGGTGCGCAGGTCGGCGATGGTTTGGTAGCCCTGCATGTATTCCGGGTCGACGGTGCCGGCCTCGCCGCGGGTGGAACAGACGTAATAGACTTTGACGCCGGAAGCGGCATATTGGGCCAGGGTGGCACCCATACCGAAAGTTTCATCGTCAGGGTGGGCGCCGAAGAAAACCAGTGTTTTCTGTATGTTCATGTTTTTCTAATCTGCCTTTTCGATAATGATGCGGATAGGTAAATACTACAACAATATTTAAGGGAAATGCTACGACGAGTAATAATCAAGGTTCAAGTATCAAAGAAATACTAAATTTGAATTTCGAAAGCAGAAATACCGGTTAGTTTTTACGTTGAACCGCATATCAGGGAGATGAGTTAAACAAGGCTGGCTTGATGGATTCCCGTACATTCACTTTGTTCAGTACCTTCGGCGTTCGCGGGAACGATAGTGGGAGGAGATTTAGTGTCGCTATGTTAATTATACGATTATAGGATTGCGTCGCCCCGAATGGTTAGAAATGATAAAAAAAGGGGGCCGGGTTTAAAAACCCAGCCCCTGCGTGTTTGGGATTTATAGGAAATCGTTAATTAGAGGTTTACTGCCGCCCAGATGCCTTCCTCGAGCGCTTCGCGGATTTTGCGCGGTTTGACGCAATCACCGATTTCGGCATAATCCATGAATTTGCCGCGGAGGGATTTCCCGAAATTATCATCCGGGGTCGAGCCGGTGGACAGGACGACAGTGTCGCATTTGAGGAACATGGTCACGCCGTCTTCGGTGATAATTTCGACGCCGTCCGGGGTAACCTGCTTATACTGGCAATGTCCATAGATTTTAACGTTATCTTTGGCCAGTTTATCCAGGAAATACTTCTTGAACATCCAGAATTTGGCCTCGATGGCAGGTTCGGGGAAGGTCATGACGACATTGGAGCCTTTTTTCTCGGCCATGAAGAAACAGGTCTCGCAGCCGACATGTCCGGCGCCGATTTCGACGACATTCTTGCCGATTTCCTTCTCGCCGGAGAGAACCTGGCGGCAGTTGATGACATTTTTCCCTTCGATACCGGGGATGGGCGGGACCCACGGGGTGGAACCGACCGCGACGATAACGGAATCCGGGGCGAAAGCCTTAATCGCGGCGGGGGTGGCTTTCTTGTTCAGTACAACCTTGACGCCGGCCTTGGCAACCTGGAGCCGTAAGTAATTCAGCAAATTACCCAAATCACCTTTGTCCGGCGGAACCGCGGCGATAATCAATTGTCCGCCGAGTTCTTTGCCTTTTTCCCAGATGGTGACCTTGTGGCCGCGCTGCGCGGCGATAATCGCGGCCTGCATCCCGCCAGGGCCGCCGCCGACAATCAGGACTTTCTTCTTTTTGGTGATACGCGGCATTTTAGCATGAAATTCCTGTTCTTTGCCGACCATCGGGTTGACGGTGCAGGACATCGGCTGCCAGTCCACCATGACGTCTTCCAGGCAGCGGTCGTCGCAAATACAGGGGGTAATATCTTCGACGCGGCCTTCCTTAGCCTTGGTGGGCCAGAAGGGGTCAGCGATTAAGCCGCGCGCGATACAGATGTAATCGGCATCGCCGTCCTGCAGGATTTGTTCGGCGAGGGCGGGGGTCATGATTTTACCGGTGACCCAGATGGGCATTTTGACGCCGGCTTTTTTGACGGCAGAAGTAATATCCACGTTGCAGCCGTTCGGCATGAAGTACGGCGGACAGGACCATTCCGGGGTTTCCTGCGAGCCGCTGGTGATATTAATCGCGGTGATGCCGTTGGCTTCCATCAATTTACAGAGCTCGACGGTATCGTTTTTGTCCCAGCCTTCGTCGCCCGGCTTGGAAATACGGTCGGAACCCATCAGGCGCATCAGCACGGCAAAATCGGGAGAAGTCTTTTGCCGGGTCAAACGGGCGAGGTCGAGGAGGAATTTGGCGCGGCCCTTGAGGTCGCCGCCGTAAGCATCGGTCCTCTTGTTAAACCGCTTGGAAAGCAATTCACAGGGGAGATAGCCGTTGGCGCCGTGAATTACCACGCCGTCGAAACCGGCTTCCATGATGCGGCGGGCGGCCTCGCCGTATTCCACCGCCAGTTCTTCGAGGTCGGCGACGGTAATCATCCTGGTTTTCTTGGGGATAGACGTGGACCAGCCGGCGAAGGGGTGGGGCAACCCGGAGGGAGAAGCCGAGTCGACTTCATCCATGCTGCCCTGGTGGCTGCTCATCTGCATTACGACTTTGGCGCCGTTGTCGTGGCAGATTTTAGCCAGTTTGGCCATGCCGGGGATGAATTTGTCGTCGTTGACGAGGATACGTCCCGGCTTGCCGCGTTTCCGGCAGCTGGCGCCTTCGATGATTAACAGGCCGGCGCCGCCTTTGGCGCGTTCGGCGTAATAATTCAATTGCTGTTCGGATATATATCCGTAATGGGTGGAGTAGTGAGTGCCGCAGGGGGCAAATATGATTCTGTTTTTCAGTTCGACTTTGCCCATTTTCCCGGGCTCAAAAAGTTTGGTAAATTCAGGCATGCTTCTTCTCCTTCCGCAATAATTTATTTGAGTAAAATATCAACGTGTGGACGTTTTCGGAATAGAAACGGAGAGCGTTCAGAAACGTTTCTTCAATGATAGCACAGTGGTAAAAATGCTTTCAAGAAAAGGGAGCGCAGTGAATCCGAAATACGAATACCTAAACCCTTATCCTTCAGTTGAAGGACCTTCGGCAATATCGAAAAAACAAAATCCAAAGGTGTTGAAAACTGGACTCAATACGGCACTTCGTTATGGATCGCCACGCTGTGCTTAAAAAGCCGAATGAAGCCGGTAGGAGTATTTCATAGCCTGATTTAAGCCAACGAAGGCTTGATGGATTCCTGATCAGGTCAGGAACGACAGTTAGATGTGGCCTAGTAATTGGGTGACTTTTCGTTGACGGCCGGATTCGCAGTGTGTTAATATTCACTGCAATAATGACGGAGAATTGAGTCAGTTTCCCGCTGCCATTTAAAGCCGGTTTTAAGGAGAAAGAAATGATAATTTATGATTTAGTGCGCGGTTCAATCGATATGCACTGCCACCATGCCCCGGACGCGCTGATCGAGGGGCGAATGGACGCGCTGGAGACGGTGAAAAAGGCGCGCGAGATGGGGATGCGGGCCGTGGTTCTGAAGAGTACATATTTCCCGACGGCGCCGATGGCCGATATCATCGGGAAACTGGTGCCGGAGGTGAAAGTTTTCGGCAGCGTCTGCTTGGACAATGAAATCGGAGGGCTGAATTACGAGGCTCTGGAACCGCTGGCCAAATTCGGCACCAAAGTGGTCTGGATGCCGACACACTCTTCCACAAATTCACGGGCGAATATGCGCAGGCTGCCGGGGGTGACGCTGGAGGGGGAAGGGTTTTCCCTGATTGATGCGTCAGGCAACCTGGTACCACAGGTAAACAGAATCCTTGCCATCGTGAAAAAATATAACATGGTGCTGGCGAACGGCCATGTCTCGCCGCGGGAGACGTTTGCCTTATTTGAGGCAGCGAAAGCGATGGGAATAAACAAGATGGTGGTGACACACGGGTTATGGGTAAACGGCAGCGTGAAATTTACGCTGGACGAATTGAAGAAGCTGGGTGAAATGGGCGCCTATATCGAGCACTGCTACGTCGGTTTTTTGCCCACCGATTTCCGGTACGACCCGAAGCCGATGGCGGAAGCGATCAAGTTCATCGGCGCGGAGCACTGCATCATCAGTTCCGACCTGGGTCAGTATTATAACCCGCCGCCGGCGGAAGGCATGAGGATGTTCATCGCGCTCTTGCTGAAGAACGGTTTGAGCCCGGCGGAGGTGGAATTCATGGCGAAGAAGAATTCCGCTAAATTGCTGGATTTGGAATAGGGACTTGTAAAATTACTCGCCCATGCAGAGGATTTAGCTATCAGTCGTATTACATGGTTAAAAATAAGGCAATGTTGGTTTGATGGATTCCTGCTTTCGCAGGAAAGACAATGGGAAAGGAGAGGGCGGGGACGCCCTCTCCTTTTTTAATCAGAGACAATGGATAGTAAAGGTATATATGCCAGCCTTAACCGGTATGGATATACCTGGTGGGAGTTGCCCTCCCCGCGATACTAATTCTCCTTTAATCCCTCCTTAAAAAGGAGGGAGAATAAATAGTCAATAATCAAGAAACAAGTATCGAAAATCAAGAACCAAAGAGTGCGATGGCACGCCTGGGAACGGCAACTGGGATTACAAAAGAGGGCGGGTGAACTCTGCATCAATCAAAAACTGCGTACCTTCGGGAAACCCGACCCTGCAGCAAATTTGGATTTAGTCGGTTTTTGTGTATATTAGCCCCACAAATCCTTGGCAACATCTTCAAGGCCCAGGGAACGCAGTTTTTCTTTATTGGGTTTGGTGGTGAAACGGTCCCAATCAAGCTGTCCCATGTTCCAATACGCCTGGGCTTCCATATCGGCGGTGATGCCGGCAAGCGGACCGGTCGCCTGGGGCGGTTTGCCGACGATACGGGGATGAACAGGCCAATTCAGTTCGACGATGCCTTCACGCAGGTTGAAAGCGTGACGCAAATCGGCGACCCTTTCGCCGGCGCGAAGCAATTCCTGCAGGGAATAATTGAAGCCGGTGACGGCGTTAAAAAATCCGAGCAGGCGGACATCGTTTTCCGGAGATTGAATCAGGCCAAAACTGCTGAGTGTGCAGATCCCGCCCATATTGGTAAGGTGCATACGAAAGCCGGACGGACCGAACCGGGCGTTGTGACGACCGGGGGTGGCGTCCATGAGGAACGGAGCGGCAACGGGGGAGCGGTCCGGGGAAAGCTTGGGGTCATGCATGCCGAGTTCCTGGCCGCCGATGTGAACGGCGAATTTCTCCGAGCCTTTACCGATTTTTTCCGCTGCGATTTTAACGCCGTCGGCCAAAATATCGCCCAATCCTTCCCGTTTAACGATTTTCTGAGTCAATGCGACGATCGCACGGTGGTTACCCCATTTCAATTCAATCCCACCGGTATCCTGACCGGTTAAAATGCCGTTTTCGTATAATTCGATAGCAAAAGCGACGATGGTACCGGTGGAGATGGTATCGATGCCGGCACGGTTGCAAATATCGTTGACCATAGCGATGGCTTCGGTGTTGTGATTGGCGCAAAGGGCGCCGAAGGCGGCAGCGGTCTCGTATTCCGGACGGCGGGAACCGGCCGCATATTGATATTCCCCCTCGCCGGCTTTGATAATGCCTTTGCAGGCGATGGGGCAATGCCAGCAGCCGGACAACCTTTCAACACGGGAGTCAAAAGCTTCATTTTCCAGACCGGAGCGGTCGGGGAGGTCAACCACGCCGACGCCGCCCCAGTTTTTAACCGGGGTATCGCCGCTGTGGGCCGAAGCAAACGTGCCGTAAACCGTGCCGTAACGGTGAATCCGGTCGGTGATAGACATGCCGTCGGTGATGAAAAATGTTTTATAAAAATCCAGCATTTCCCGCCGGAGTTTGTCGAGAGCATCTTTGTCGGCAACAGAGACGGTGCCGGTGCCGCGGGCAACAACGGCTTTTAACTTTTTGGAACCCATGACCGCGCCCAGACCGGAACGGCCGGCTGTGCTGCCATGGTCGGTCATAATACCGGCGACCAGTGACAATTTCTCGCCGGAGGGGCCGATGCAGGCCACGCGGGACTGTTTACCGTATTCAGCCATCAGATTATCTTCGGTTTCGTAGGTGTCTTTGCCCCAGAGATACCCGGCGTCTTTGATTTCGGCTTTGCCTTCGTCGATAAGCAGGTAAACCGGTTCCGGCGAGATACCGGTGAAGAAAACGGCATCAAAACCGGAAAATTTGAGATAAGGGCCGAATTGACCGCCGGAATTGGCATCGCCCCAACCGCCGGTGAGCGGGGATTTGGCGACGACGGTGTAACGTGCGCCGGTGGGAACCGGGGTACCGGTAAAGGGGCCGGCGATGAAACCGAGCATATTTTCCGGGCCGAGGGCAGCGACGCCGGGTTTCTGGCGGCTGTAAAGGACCCTGGCGCCAATGCCATAGCCGCCGATATAATCGCGGCACATTTTTGCATCAAGGGCCTCTTCAGTGATGGTTTTCGAGGAAAGGTCGACAAAGAGCATTTTCCCCATATAGCCGTCAGTCATGTTAAACTCCTTACTTTAGAAAAAAGGTTTGGAATTTGTTTACTAATGTATATCAAATAATGGGACAATAATCAAGGGCGGGTATGGGAGAAGACGGGCGGGCGGGTTATAAACTCGCCCCTGCAGAAGATTTAACTATCAATCGTATTTCATGGTTAAATCTAAGGCATGATTGGTTTGATAGGTTCCTGCTTTCGCAGGAAAGACAAGGGAAAAGGAGAGGGCGGAACGCCCTCTCCTTGATATTTTAATTGAGTAAGTTGCTGCTATTCCTTGGAGTGCGGATACAAATAGGAATGGCCGCCGGGTACTTCTTTGGAGAGCAGCCTGACGGTGGCCTTGCAGGGCGCGGTGATTTCGCCCCGCATGTTCTCCGCCCAGACGTCCAAATCCACCAGATGGTCTTCCCCGTCCTTGTATTTCCTGGTCACCTTGCCTTTGCAGAAGGTGGCGTCCCCGATGATATTCAACTGGCGGATTTCCACATTGAGCTTTTTCAGGAAGCCGTCGTCGCCCATCCAGTTAGTCAGCGCATGCCCGATCCAGGTGATTCTATCGGCGCCGTAATCATAAGCCGAATGAATCCCCAGTTCCCGGGCCACATAATCATCCGTGTTGACCCGCGAGACCGGCTCCAGTCTGTTGGAAGTGGGATGATGGAAGCCGTAGGTTGGATGCTTGCGCAGATACCGGATTAGCTCCCCGTAAGCCAGCGGCGGGATGGCGGCGGAGGCATAACCCTGGATATCACCCAGGTTGAGCGGGCCCTTAGCTACCGGGGTAATCATATCCCCTTCCTTGACGTCGTCCCAGTAGCGGATGGTGGTGCCGCGTACTTCTTCCTTGTCGTAGGTCTCATCCACGATTTTCATCTGTTCTTCGGTAAAACGGTGTTTCTTGATATTGGCGTATTTGCCTTTAGCTAAAAAGGCAGAGCGTTCCACCCGGATGCTCCAGCCCTTGGCCTTGGCGGCGATGTCGCCGTACTGGTTCTTGTAGATGACTTCCACGTACTGGATGACGCTGTGGCCGGCTGCCTTGCTGTTGAATTTCTCCACGACATCGGTCAATTTGGCTTCGGCGGAGATTTTATCGCCGGCCCGGATGGTATGGAAGAATTCCCAGTCGTTGCCGCCGAAGAAGGAATGCACGCCGGGTAAGCCGCCGGCTAAAATGCCGCTGGGCCAGACGACGCTGTAGAGGAAGGTCGGGGGGGCCACCAGGCAGCCGTAGGTGCTCTGGAAGCCGTGGCCGGGGTTATCCCACATTTCGTTTGGGTCGCCGATACCGTGGGCGAAGTGCCGGATGGCATCAATCGAGGCTTCCTCGTTGTAGAGTTTGATGCGCAGCGGCACGCCGATGCGTTTCTTTAAATCTTTTATCCCTTCCGGGGTGATTTTCCCATCTGGTAA
>Ga0187863_10003156_pt1 | contig 12291 bp, 10 predicted proteins | sample June2016WEW_11_1_FD_132975 | JGI IMG/M metagenome (GOLD analysis project Ga0187863, IMG submission 132975) | Peatland microbial communities from SPRUCE experiment site at the Marcell Experimental Forest, Minnesota, USA - June2016WEW_11_10 | ecosystem: Environmental > Terrestrial > Soil >...
GGCCTCGTTGATGTCGTAGTACTTTGCGCCCCAGCGGCGGATGTTGTAAAGCGCGCGCGCCGCGTCGATGTTCCACGGCGAGTTTGCGTCGGTCGAATTGCTCATCTCATGACTCTGAGCGAACTATAAAATTCCCTGCGCAGAAATCAACAAGAGGAATGAAAAATCTTCGAGACGCTTCGGGCTTTGCAGGCCGGCGCAGATTTGCTTTCATCGCGTCATGCCAAAGATTTCGCTTGCGGCCATCGTCGCTCACTGTGACAAAATTCTCCGCACCCGCGACATTGGCGATTACGACGGTGCCGCCAACGGATTGCAGGTGGAAAATCGCGGCACGGTCAGCCGCATCGCCGCCGCCGTGGACGCGAGCCACGCCACGGTGGAACTCGCCATCGCCGCCCGGGCGGACCTGCTGATCGTCCATCACGGACTGTTTTGGTCGCCCGCCCATCCCTGGACGGGCAAAAAATACGAACTGCTCCGGCGGTTGCTGGAGAACAATCTGGCGGTTTACAGTTCGCATCTGCCGCTGGACGCACATCCCCGGCTCGGGAATAACGCGCAACTCTGCGCCGCGCTCGGATTTAAAAATCTCCGGCCGTTTTTTGTGACTCACGGCCAGCCAATCGGTTTCAAGACGCGGCAGACGATTTCCCGCGCCGAGTTGGCCCAACGGCTGGCGCGGGCAACCGATGCGAAACCGCGCGTCATCCCCGGCGGCGCAGAGATTTGCCGGGACATTGGCGTGGTGACCGGCGGTGCGGGCGCCGAATTGAAACAGGCGGCCAGCGAAGGTGTGGACACGTTCATCACCGGCGAGGGACCGCATTGGACCTATGCCTTGGCGGAGGAACTCGGCATCAACGTTCTTTACGGCGGCCATTACGCGACGGAGACGTTTGGCGTCAGGGCGCTGGCGTCCTATCTTTCAAAAAAATTTCACCTGCCTTGGACGTTCCTTGATCATCCCACGGGTTTGTGAGATTCAAGCCTGGCACGGGTTCAACTGGCGGAGGATCGCCGCATTGAAACAAACAGAACCACACACAAAAGAAGGCCCACCACGGCGGCCGCAATGGTGATGTAGAGCGGGCCAAGTGGAAGCGAGAAGTTGAATTCCACCGTGTGCGTTCCCGGTGATAAATAAACGCCGCGCATGAGGTAATTGCAGCGTAACAGCGATTCGGGGTTGCCATCCACGAGCACTCGCCAATTTGGATCATACTTGTCGTTGAGTAACAACACCGAGGGCGCATCAGCGCGTGTGCTGAAGGAAATATCCATTGCGGCATAGCTTTTATATTCCAGCGTGCTGGAATCGGAATTTGTATTGGTTGCGTTGGCGGCGGGCGGTGCCGGCAGGTTGGTGGAAACCAAAACCGTCTCCCAGGCGTCAAAATTGGCGCTTGCTAATGTTTGCAGGGTGGCGTCGTCATTGGTGCTGACCTGCCATTGGGAATACAATTTAGCTCGCGGCAGTGCGCCGGTGAACTCGAAGAGCGCGCAGTCGCCATTTTCGGCTGGAGCCGCCGTCAATTCCGAATACTGGGTGGGATTTTCAATTCCCGGCTTGGGTGCAACGTTAAATCGCTGGACAATGCGGAAGCGGTGTTGCTCCGGATCGAGTTGTTGGTTTAATATATCGAGGAAAGCCGCCGGACCGAGGAGATAGCGGGTGTTGGTCAATTCCCAATGCCGGGCGACGCGGTACGTTGTGGCCTGTGTGCCCAGAGGCGAAAGGGCCGTTTGATAGGCTGCCAAATCCTGAGGCATGCGCGACATCTGAATGACGTCCAGCGACTGGATGTTGTAGAAAGGGAAAAGTTGCTGGGACCATTCGATATTGTAGAGCTCTTCAAAAAGTGATTTGGAGTGCAGGACCGCCACCCGATGTTCATAAGGCTTGTCCTGGAGCAAGCTGATGATGGGATTGCTCGCGTATTTTTGCGGATAATTCCAAAAAACCAGCCAGGGCAGATCGGCGCGTCCCAGATCCAAAACCAGCAATGTGCCCAGCAGAATTCCGCCCCATTTGGCCCGGCGCCCTGCAAACGCGCCGCTCAGAATCAACGTGAGCAAGCCCAAGGCAAGTGCGAAGAACAAGCAAAACCAACCGACTTGACTGACACTAAACGCGGCGATTTGACCGGCCACGCTCTCGTCGGAAAGGCCGACCGTTTTCAAGTAGGCGATCAGGCTCGACTTTTGCACCGCATAAATCAACCAAGCCAGCAGACTGCCGATGAATAACACGACGCAAACGGAAGTCCAATTTCGGTCGAAGCCGCGAACTTTTGTCCACCAGGTTTTAAATTGGGTCAGCAGTGAAGCGGACCCCGCGGCCGGGATTTCCAGATAACGCCGGCTCAAGCCATGAACACCGTAACCAAAAACGATGACGAATGCCCACGAAAAGACAAAGAGGAATTTGACGGGATTGCGAATAGTTGAGAAATACGGCAGTGCATAAACAAGTTGGTAAAACGGCGCAAACCGTCCAAAAGCCAGAAGCAAGGAAACGATCAGCACCGCCGTCCAGAACCAAATAAACCGCTGATGGGCTATGGAAAACACGGAATTTTGTCGGCGCAACGATTGGGCGATGGTCCAGAACGCCACCAAAATAACCAGCACGCCGGCGTAATTACCTGTGCCGCTGAAGCGCAGAAATCCTTGCGGTGGCGCCCCTTGTTCGTCATCGGCGAAATAATGATCCCACGCCGGGTCGCGTCCCACGGCACCCCAATAGTTGCCTCCCGAGGGGCTGTCCATCCGATAACCGAACAACCCGGGTATCGCGATTCCCAAGGTTTCGATTTTGGGAAGACTCCATTCGGTGGCCCAATTCCAGTGTTGTGCCTTTGTCTCCGTGTCCTGTTGAGTGCCAACAATGCCCTTAATCTGGGTGCCGTACAGTGATATTATGGTTTGTGCGGCGAGGAGCGTCGCCAAAACTGCAATCACGGAGATTCTTCCGAAGCCGCGTCCAATTTTTATCACGATCGAGCCCGGGCTGTCTTCCACAAGCGAGTAAAACAGCGTAAAAGCGGCAACAAAAAGACTAAAAATAGCACCAATGTCCGCGGCTTCCATCACGTTCAAACCTACTGCCAATCCAGCCAAAACCAGTCGGCTCCAGCGGAGAAACCACGGTGTCGTTGGTGAATTGGAGACAATCAAGGCTAATGCCAGGAAATCCATCCCAAAGGCAATTTGGTGCGAGGCCACACCCCAGCACGCGTCCGAAAAAAACGTGGATGTCAGCATGGCGGCCAACGCACCCAAGGTCGCCGCCAGTGCCGACAGCTTCAGTTGCTTGAAAAAGGTCCACGCCCCGATTCCCAGAATAAAAAGGCCGATGGGGGCAAAAAATTTTGCGAAACCAACTGGTCCCACCATCCAGCGGATCAACGCTGAGATACTCAGAGGATACTCTCCCGCCGAGAAGCCAATGCTGTTCAAGTCGTCCCACATGCCCGTCATGGATTGGGGAGGATTTAGCCACGTGGCCATTTGGATTCCCAGTGGGTTGTCGTTGGAGAAAAAAACATAGGCGGGATCGAAGCTTTTCCAGAAGAGCAACCCCAAGAGAACTGCCAGCAGTAGCGGCACCCAATGCGCGTGCGATTTTGGTTTTTGAGTCGAGCTGGTGGGTTTCATAGAATGCACTATTCGCGAAACGTGCAGTTACACATAATTTTAACACAGGCGGGTGTCAAGTTTGTGGTTGGCGTTCGTTTATAAGAACCCCCGGACATGGGTTTTACCAACCGGTTTGGCCCACACGAGAAAGTCACGTGTTTGCCTGATGCGAATTCAGTCCAGTGGATCCAGGATGCGAGGTTCGGGGATGGGTAGGATGAAACGCCCGCCGCGTTTTTGATACTCCGATTCACGGCGGACAATTTCCGGCGCGAAATTCCAGGCAAGCAACAGGGCGTAGTCCGGTTGTTCCTCAAGCAATGCCTCCGGTGGGCGGATCGGCAGCCACGAACCCGGCGCGACTTTGTTTTGTTTAAAAGGCGTGTTATCAATAATGAAGTCAAGTTCCTTGGTATTCAGGCCGCAGGTGTTAAGCAGGGTATTGCCTTTCGCGGACGCGCCGTAGCCGATGATGCGCTTGCCTTGCGATTTAAGTTTGCGGATCAGAGCGGGCAGTTGAACGCGGATGCGATTGACGCTTTCGGCAAATGTCATCCAGGTGGAAGGCTCCGCCAGTTTCATGTGCCGTTCCGCCTCCAGGGACTTTGCGATACTTTCATGCACCGTTATTTTTGATGAACGATGGCGCAACTGAAATAAAATCGAGCCGCCGTGGATCTGGTAATGATCAATACGGGACAAGGCGAACGGCGAATCCTTTACCAACGCTGCCAGCGCGCGAACCGAAATGTAAGACAAGTGTTCGTGGTAGATCGTGTCGTATTCCGTGTGTTCGAAGAAATCAACGAGGTAGGGTACCTCGAATGCAATCAACGTTTCCGGGTGTGAAATGGCTTCCAGTCCCGCGAGCAAATCACGCAAGTCGTCAATGTGAGCGAACACATGCCGGCCTAAAATCAAATCCGCCACTCCCCACGCCTTCTTTAGTTTTCCAGCATTGGCGGCGTTGAAAAATTCACCGCGCGTCGGGATGCCGGAATTTACCGCGACTTCGCAGATATTTTCTGCCGGTTCCACGCCGAGAACGTCGCAACCGCGATCCTTGAATTTTTTCAGGAACACTCCCGTGTTACTGGCAATTTCCAAAACCCTCGGCCGCGCGCCCAAATTCCCAACCGACAGCAGATGTGCCGACTGTTCATTCAAATGCGCGTTCATGGTGCGGGATGTGGAGGTAATGTAGGCGTAACGTGAGTAGAGAACCTTCGGATCAACCGTATCGGCCAGTTGTACCAGCGAGCAATCCGGACACAGCACCACACGCAGTGGCAGGAAGGTGTGGTAGTTCTTGACCTCGTCGGGAGACAAAAAGTCATTGGCCAGCGCGGTTTTGCCAAGATCAAGGATAAGCTTGAGATTTCCCGAGCCACAGGCCCGGCAGTGCGTTCGTTCGTGAATCATGCTTGGGGCGGTTGGTAGGGTGAATCGGGATTAAGTTCATGGCGGATTTCATCCACTGGATCACGCCGGCCTTCGCCCTTGAAGAGCAGGCTGGTCACGGTTACGACGGCGCCCGGCACGCTACCGATATTGCGATAGGCGTGAACCACGCCGCGCGGAACGTAAATTCTGGAGGGTGCGTTCGCCCCGGTGTTGATAAACCAGCCTTTGGCTGCCTTGGCCGAGCCGGGGCGGTCGTCCCACAGATAAACACGAAAATTCGATGGGCCGGCAAAAACAAAATAATCGTCCTGGAACACATGTTGGTGCGGACCCCGGGTTACTCCGGGAATAGACCAAGAGCAACACGCCATGACTGGCTTGAATTCCTTTGGAATTTCATCTGAACGATATAATTCGTGGAGACTGCCGCGAGGGTCCGGGAAAACCGGCAGGGCTTCGACACGGACGCCAGAGAGGCCGGAAATCTCAAACACACCGCGCATTTCGACAGGCTGCCAGATTGTGGTCATGTGCCCGCAGGCTACTGGAATTCACTTCATTTGGGCGAGCATTTTCCTCATACCGGGACGCCAAGAGCCAGGTTGGCGACCGAGAATACTGTTTAGCACTTTGTTGTTCATTACCGTGTAGGTGGGGCGGCGCATGGTGGAACTGAAGAACGTGGTCTTCACCCTTTCAACCGGAGGTGACTGTGGGATCAAGCCGGCCTGCACCGCTTCCTCTAGAATCGCTAGGGTCCAGTCGTACCGGCTCACGCCTTCGTCGTTGACCGCGTGAATCAGCCCGCTAGCACCGTGTTGGACAAGTTCAAACGTCCATCGTGCGAGGTCGGACGCAAAAGTTGGCACCGACACCTGGTCGGTGGTGGCCTTTAGTTCGCGGCCTTCGCGTGCTGCGCGCAATACTGTGTTGACGAAGGTTTTTGTTTGCGTTGGATGCCAGCCAAAGACCCAACTGGTACGCAGGACCAGATGTCGGGGAGACGCCCGCAACACGGCTTGCTCGCCGGCGAGTTTTCCAGCGGCGTAATGGTTCAGCGGATTCGGGGTGTCGGCTTCGAGATAAGGAGATTCCTTTTCACCGTCAAAAACGTAATCTGTTCCGTAATGAACGAGCCGGATGCCGCCACGCGTGCAAAGTTCCGCCAGTTGTTGCGGGCCGGTGGCATTGACGGCCCACGAGAATTCGCGCTCGACTTCACAACGATCCACCAGATTGTAGGCGGCAGTGTTGATGACAACGTCGGGCCGGAATTCGGTGAGCCGCCGCGCCATGATCTCGGGGCGGGTCAGGTCAAAATTGCCATGGCTGGAAAATGAAATTTCAAAATCCAGCGGCGCGATTTGGCCCAGCGCGTACGCCAGCAAACCATCACCGCCGGTGACCAAAATGCGTTCCATAAACGGAAATTTACATGAAGCCTACCGGGCAAGATGCGTGTCGTCAATTGACGGCCTTGATTTTTGGACAGCAAACCGCCGTCGCCGTGTGTTCCAGTATGAAACGTGGCCTTGCATTGAAGGACCGTAGTGCCAATGCGCAAAATCGGCTAATATTCCAGACTGATCGGCATAATCATCAATGGACAGCGGCAATTTTGTCCCGCTAAACTGCCGTTGCGATTATGCACATTCACTGGATTGCCAACACCATCGTGCCGCCGCCGATTTCATTGAGCGGAGGAGACCGTATCATGGTTGAATGCATCCGGCGGTGGAGTCAGCAACACAAGGTTACCGTTTATGGCAATGAAGGTGCGCGGCAGTTATGTGACTGGTATGAACTGAGGGGCATAGAACACGTCACCTGGCCGTCGGACCATTTTAAAAAATTCGGAAGGCCGGTCTGGTGGCTCATGCAAATGTTGAAGGGCAACCGTGGCGTGCGCGATATTAAATTTTCGCCAGACGAAAAGCACCTCATTATGGCCGCCTCGGAGTTTCAGCCCATCGGTATTCCCGCGTTGAGGCTTAAAAAACGTTACCCGGATGCACCGCTGGTGGTGGGGCACTATTTTTTCGCTCCGAAATGGTTTTCGAAGGAGCCCGGTCCTGGTTTCATGTTCACAGCCTACCGGCCATTTCAGCAATACATGTATCGCCGGAACTTGAAAGAAGCCGAGATGATTCTGACAACCGTTGAGCAGGACCGGGAAACGGCAATTGCCGACGGACGTTCACCGGAATCAGTTTTCGCTGTGTTGGGCGGGGTTGATCTTTCCATCCCGCAAAGTGTGCCGCAACCGAAGGAAAAAACCTATGATGCCGTGTTCATCAGCCGCCTGCACCCGCAAAAAGGTCCGATGGAATTGATGGAGGTTTGGAAATTATTGATGGTCAAAAAGCCTGATGCCCGCCTTGCCATGATTGGTTCCGGTCCGCTCGAGACGCAATGCAAAGCCAAAGCGGAAAAGCTAGGCCTCGCGAAGAATGTCAAATTTTTCGGCTTTCGGGATGGCGACGAGAAATACAAGATCATCAAATCGGCGCGCGTCGTGGTCTATCCGGCGGTGTTTGAAGTCGGAGGCATGGCATCGGCGGAGGCGTTGTGCTGCGGACTCCCGGGGGTGTCGTTCGATCTGCCACCGCTGCGCCGCTACTATCCGCGCGGGTGGCTCAAGGCGCCGCCGGGAGATTTAGCGGGGTTGGCCGATTGCATTCACCGTCTGCTCACCGACGAACACCTTTATGCAGAGTTGAGCAAGGAAGCCCTCGCTGCCGGCCTGGAATGGGATTGGAACGCACGGGCCAAGGCGATTTGGGATGCTATTGAACGCGGGATTGCCTTGCAACCGGGAAGACATTTCACGAAATAATTTTACTTCGCAACTCACTTCATTTGTTTGTGGGCGATTTGCGCTACGCCGAGCGGAACAGCGAAATAAACCAACGGCGAAAGCAAGAACGAAAACCAGAACAGCAACGGTCGTAAGAATCGCGGTGCGGTATATGCCCAGCCTCCTTCCTTCCAGACCAGGGCAAGTCCTTGTCCGCGGGTCACGTAGCCCATTTTTCGGAATTCCGTGGGCTCCCAACCGGAGACATGAACCTGGTACGGATTTTTCTCCTCGTCATTGGCGTCGAGCGGACAGAAGTCGTAGAACCCGACAATAGTCGTGACGACGGTGCGCCGGGTGGACATGTTTTCCATTTGGCTAATGAGTGCCAGGGCCTCGGCCTTGGGAATGTGCTCCACGGCCATTGAGGAGAAAACGACGTCGTATTTCCTGTCGGTAACTTGTTTGGGCAGTTTGGTAATATCGGCCTTGATAATTCGCTTGTAGGCGCGGGTCGCCTCGGCGGCCCTGATGCTGTCGTCAAACAATTCGATCCCCGTGATTTCCCAATTTTTTCCTTTCGAGAGCATGGCCATTAACTCGCCGGTTCCACAACCGACATCCAACACCGTTTTCACATTATTCCCCATCGCGGTCGCCAGTATCCACGGATAGGTAAATGGCACTTTTCTCAAAAACGGATTCATTCGCCGGTTATAAACATCCAAACCCTGATCAGCAATCCCTGTTTTTTGAAGGAAATATCAGACAAACAAACACTGAAACAATGGGAGGATCTTCATTTCTGCCGTTCTTCAAGTTTCTGTTTGCCAGTCCGCAGATTTATGGTATTAACCCGGTTTTCCAAAAAGCGCGAGTGGAACGAAGCCCATGGCTGATACCTACGACCACATCAAATCTTATCTGGCTGCGACGCTTGAACAACGGCAGCGCGGCAATATACCACAATTTCTGCAGCCATCGGTTTATTGGCAAGATTTTAGCCGGTTTACAAGGTATGTGCGAACATTACCTGATGAGGAGTTAAAATTTATCAGGTATCATACTTGGCACCTGACTTCAGACCAATACGGGTTTTATTACTTTTGTCTGGGTGCGTCGCGCCGCGCGTTGCTTGAAGAATATGAATTTCTAATCAAAAAATTGGGGATAGCGACAAGATTCGAGGAAGATAATTTCGGCATCGGGTTCGACACGGATCAGGGCAAAATTAGTCGTGATTTGGTAAGATACCTGATGGTTTTAGTGGACTTGGTGAAACACGGTGCGTTTCTCGCGTCAGGATCGCAGACGATCTTGGAAATTGGCGGGGGCTACGGTGGTCTTGCGCGGCTGTGTCTGACCCTTAACCCGACCACAGCGTACGTGATTCTTGACATAGAAGAAACTTTATTCTACCAGGCGGTTTACTTGACAAACACTTTCGGTACGGATCGGGTGGTTCTTTGCAGTCCCGAAAATGTGCCGATCCCCCCTCCGAAAGCCGGACATGTCTATCTGGTGCCGCAGACTGCTTACAAGAAGTTATTGGGCAGCCGATTCGATTTGGCCATTAACCAACAATCAATGCAAGAAATGAACCAGGCACAAGTTGAGAATTACTGCGATCTTTTGGGCAAGAGCAGTCAGAGGTTCTATTCGTGCAACATTTCACAACATAACAGCGGGGTGATTGGACGCACCGGCATCGTTCAGGAGTTGAATGCCTACCTTGTTCGCAGATTTCCTGTGGTGATCTGGGATAGTGAGAAAGAGGCTGCTTTGACGACAAGGTTTCTGCGTAAACATCCCAAACTGGAATTGATGTGGGATGAAATAATAAAAATGGCATCCCACGTTGAGTTGTTGCAAAGATGTCACCGCTTAGTCTCAGGTGAGCCACTACGCCGGTTCAGTGACGCTAAGCTGAGGCGGCTGATTTTCCAATGCGGAGAGTGATGATTGACGCGCCTTATTACCGTGGTCGATTCCGACCTCTTAATTGAACGTTCGCCCGGTTGGATTTTCTAATCCGCTTTATCCTCTCGATTTAAACCATCGGTTGATTCGCGATTGAATCGCGCAGCGGTAATATTCCAGCTTGTTTCCATCGGCAATTCGCCCAAGTCGGATTTTTTGTTGTGGAGTGCTCGCTTCGTAAATTTCGTGATGCCGGTCGAACATCAGGCAATTACTCTGGTCGCCCCGCCGGAAAATATTTGGCGCTTTGCGCCATTCATCCCTTAGATAGAAGCCGTCCCAAGTTACGAGCACACAAGGCAGTCCTTGGCGCTTGGCCAGAGACGTAAGAGAAGCAGGCCCTACTTCGAAGTAGTGGCGGTCTTTGGGCGCGGAAATTTTCCCCGCCCAACTGCGGACGAGTTTGGGGTCACACATAAAGGCGGTTGTGCGGATATGTGGGGTGATATCAAACGAAGCCGATGGTCCGTAAAGGCCCGGGCCAAACTTTTCATAGGCGGCCATCAGCCGGCGAAGCCAGCCTGCGCGGCGAAAATGGGTGTTAGCACCGAGGAACAAGATGGGATTGCAATCCACAGATGAAGCCGCCTTTTGAAAGGCGCCAATGTCCCAGCCGATATTGTCGTGAGCGAGATAAACCGGATTTTTATCTGAAAACAAAGCCAGAATATCAACATTTGGATTTCCACCGTTAAATACTACGTGGAGCTTATGCGGAAATTCCGCCGGGAACATCGTATAAGATGATACAAACCGACGGGTCAGCCCTTCATACTGAGGCCAGTTTACAACCGGGCAAACATAGACCACGCCGAGCTTCATAATTTTGACAGTTTTCGTATTTTAATGTCGTATTGACCGGCGCGCTCTTGAAATAATATTCCGTGGTTATTCGAGTGCTCGCACAATGGCGACGGTTTTTCCAATTCCAGCCGCATCACCCGGTTTGCCCCAACATGTTGCCATACGCACTGTGGGGTTGATGGGCGGTCGCGCGATTAAATCTCTTGCCCGGCAAACCGGTAGGCCGGCGCTTGCCGCAGTCGCTCACTGGTTTTCTCGAAATTGCGTACATAAATGATGTTGCCGCTGCCAGCATGGTCGGCAAGGCGGTGTAACAACCGTGTCCTCGGTTCATAAGTACAGGGGGTGAGGGACAAGCCGCGAATGTATTCATGCAGAGCGCCTTCATTTTGGCCGAACCGATCTGCATTTCCCACTCGCTCAATGATCATTGCCTGCAGCGAAGTTCTGGCCAGAAAATTCCTCGCACCGTCCAACACCTCCCGCTCGAAACCCTCGACGTCAATTTTGGCGACCACCGTATTGTAGTTCATTTCCAAAGAATCCAAAGTTGACAATTCCACCTCCACGCTTTCAGACGGTTTTTTATCCAGCACGACGTAATTTTCCGTGCCCAGACCGGTCGTGATGCGGATTTTGCCCGGGTGGCTGCCCAGCGCGGCGTTTCGCGCATCTACCAGTGAAGTCAGATTGTTCAGGCGAATATTTCTCAACAGAAAGTCAAAAGCAAACGGCGCTGGTTCAAATGCCAGGGTATGGGCTCCCACCACGCCGCTGGCCAAAATTGTGAAAATTCCAATATTGGCACCGGCATCCACAAACAAATCATCGGGCCTCAAATAGTGCAATACAAACGACATCTCTTCAAAGTCGTAAAGTCCGGGCCAGATGAAGTGTACCGCACCTTTCATCCGGGGCGGGATCAGCAGCCGGGTTTCGTTTGGCAGTGGAACGCAAACGTCACTCGAAACCAGCCGTGCCCCCATTTGTGCCCGCGCAAAGGCATACATGGCTTTCATCCCTGAACCTTGATTGAGTGGGTGTCCGGCGGCCCAGCGGAGCATGGCCAATAATTTGCCTGTCATTGCCTTTAGCCTAGTTTGCCTCGAAACCTTCGAAAAGAAAAAATCAGCGGCGGTCGATAACGCCGCAAGCCGTTTTTGTCATTTAAGCGTTTGTTTCACTCGCAAATCGGCAATGAGTTTTTTGTTCCCGCCGCGGCGTTTAAAGGTCAGCACGCCCCAGGCGTTGCCGATCACGCTGCCGAGGCAGGCCGGTGCATGCCAGAGCCAGCACAAGTCCCGGTCGCGGGCCAGACCCCGCAAAGTGTGCCAGAGCGGTCCGACCAATGTCAGGCAATAGGTTGTAGCGAGCCACAACGGCACGGGCGGCTTTTCCTTCATCCAGTTTATGCTTGATTCCTTTTGCACGCGTAGAAAATGTACCGTGGCCCGCCGGCGCTTTTTAATGAACCCGCCCAAGGTCTGGATGTAATAGTGATATACGCCGCGCCCGCGAATCCGCAACCATCCGCGCCGACCGGCGCGCATAAGTTGCAACGCCACGTGCGTGTCCTGGAAATGCTCGTCCACCTTTACGGAGTCCAAATCCGCCCGCCGATAGACAAAGCCGTTTGCGCCAAGCGGATAGGAAAGTGAATCACC
>Ga0187863_10003157_pt1 | contig 12290 bp, 15 predicted proteins | sample June2016WEW_11_1_FD_132975 | JGI IMG/M metagenome (GOLD analysis project Ga0187863, IMG submission 132975) | Peatland microbial communities from SPRUCE experiment site at the Marcell Experimental Forest, Minnesota, USA - June2016WEW_11_10 | ecosystem: Environmental > Terrestrial > Soil >...
AACGCAACAAACATCACACCAAGGCCGACTGGCAATTCACAACCGCGGACGCCCGCGTGAAACTGAAGAGGCTGTACCCGCGGTTTGAATGACTCAGGGCACTAGGCGGCTCCTGGCGGATGCTAAAGATCCATCGACCGCAAAGAAATTAGAGAGGATCGCTAGTGCCGTTGCATCCGCCAACACGTTCGATGCCATCTCCGCCGAACTTCTCGAGAAAAAGCGCAAAGAGAAAAAATGCGAAGTAACCCTCGAAAAGTTTGAATGGCTGTTGAGCCTCGCGCGTCCTGCGATCGGCGCGCGTCCGGTGGCTGAGATTACCGCTCCCGCTGTTCTCGCGGTTCTCCGAGGCGTCGAGTCTCAGGGGAAACTTGAAACCGCGCGCAGGCTTCGTGCGAGCATCAGCCAAGTTTTCCGCTTTGCCGTCTCAACCGGGCGTGCCGAGGCCGATCCGACAAGCGCTCTAAAAGGCGCAATAGCCATGCCCACTGTCCAGCACCGCGCCGCCATCGTCGAACCGAGAGCGTTCGGGGGGCTACTCCGCTCGATCCAAACCTATGAGGGCGCGCCAGAAACGCGCGCTGCTCTAGAATTGCTCGCCTTGTGATTTGTCCGTCCCGGCGAATTGCGCGCCGCCGAATGGGGCGAATTTGACCTCGATGCGGCCGTTTGGTCTATCCCTGCCTCAAAAATGAAAATGAAGCGACCTCACCAAGTTCCTCTTGCTCCGAAAACCGTCATCATCTTGCAAGAGCTCCATTCGATCACTGGACACGGGAAATACCTCTTTCCTTCTATCCGCTCATCATCGCGCTGCATGAGCGAAAACACCCTGAACGCAACGCTGCGCCGGCTGGGATTCGAGAAAGATGAAATGTCAGCCCACGGGTTCAGAGCGGCAGCATCATCGATGCTGAACGAAAGCGGCCAATGGCACGCAGACGCCATCGAACGCCAGCTTGCCCACGTCGATAGCGACCCGATCCGCAAGGCTTATGCGCGCGCCGACTTTTGGGATGCACGCGTTCGAATGATGACATGGTGGGCAGATCGCTGCGACGAACTGCGCCGTGGGGGTGACGTGATCACCCTGCGCCGTTGACGAAAATCGGCGTCCTCGCTTACCCGGCGCCAGCATTTGATGGTGGATTTCCCGATGCCGATTCAAAGAATCGGTGGAAAACCGAGCGTCCGCGCGCAACCATGAACGCGTGGGGATAGGCCGGCCAGCCGACAAGCCGAGGCGCATCACTCGGTTTCCCTGTGTTCCTCTGATGCGCGCGGGTGCTAGCTTTGGTCAACAATCAATGGGCTGAGCCCGAGCCCAATTGGATGCCGCTGAGGCAGGCTATCTTTGCCGTGAGTTTGGCTGACTTCAATTCTGGCATGGTAGAAGGCACTAGAGCCGAGAAAATCCCGCACGTATGCTTGTGGGAATCGATAACGGACGAATTACCCGAGATTAGCGGGAATACGGAGAGCGTCCGCTCCGTGTCCGAGCATGACTGGTTGACCGAGAGACTTCAGGAAAAGAGTGGAGCGGATAGTGATGGGCGGCTTACGCTAGCTGGCTTGCAAGAGATGATCGAAAAGACGTTGGCCGGGAACTATGACGCCTCGCGGGACACCGTTCGCAAGGCCCGCAATCAGGTCGTGTCGGAATATTCTGCGGGGCCTATTCCCGACAAATAGCGACAACAAGAACTTTTTGAAATGCTCCGGTATTCGCTGGTTGATCAACGCACAACGGAGACTCACTCAAATGGCATCAAAGTTTCGCGAAGAGCTCATGTCAGGCGCATGTAGCGTGGCCGCTGACTCAACCGCACCCACTCAGCTTGCAGCAAAGTCGAAACAACTGCTCATCACGATACATGATCGCCTGGAGGCCGGTAATTTCACCATTGATGAGGTATGCGCGCTCAAGCAGCGATCCAGGACTGGCTTTTAAATAGTTCAAATCTGATTTGATCCTCTTTCGCGAGTAAGTCATTGATTACACAACTGTGGCCGGGTCGTTATTATAATTTCAAATAGGAGGTTGCGGTGGCGAATGCCGATAGGAGAACAACCCGCAGCCTCAAAGCAATGGCGCGTGCCCGTGCGATCTACGACAGCCTGACCAAAGCGGCCAACGGCAAGGCGCCTACAGATCGAAAGGTTGTCGAGGCGCTGGCCCATGAAGGGTTCGGGTACACGGTGGCTAGGGTGGCCCAATGGCGGAAAGCCGGAGCATGGGCAGCCGATCATGGCCCCGATCTGAGCCCGGTGCTGCGGAGTTACGCGATAGACGAGCACTTACTCACCTATGAGGACACTCCCTCGCCGGAGGTCGCCCAGGAACTCGGGGAAGGTCATCGCCGATCACACCTGAAGATGCGCAAGTTGCTCGACGACTGGCTGGATGGCACATGCAGGAAAGACCTCACAGTTGCCGAAGCTTTCAAGCTCTTTGAAAAGCTCGTCAAGGACAGGGAGACAGCGGAAAGTTGCGAAATACGCCTTGATCAGCATCGGGCTGCCACGGCAAAGGACGTCACGCCTTCGACCGGGGTTGTGGACAATGACGATGCGGCCACTGAACGCGATCGCGCAATCAAAGAAAAATTCGATGCGATGCGCGCGAAGATGCTGGGCATCAATTAAAGTTTATAAAATCCGTTGTGGATGCCTTCGCCGGGTCTGTCGCTGGGTCTTGCTCACGGGAGGCTCCCGAATTTTAGTTTTGGTCGCATCACTGGCGAGCAATTCAAACGCGCGGTCGTAAGTGATGCCGCCGGCCGCCTTGTCTTCGTGGATAGCCGTCTCCATCGCGTTGAACATGGCGATGTATTTTAGTTTCCAATTGAGCGCCTCGGCGCCTGTGAATCCCATCACAAGAAGCGTGAAGGCGTCTCGATCAAGTTCAAAAAACGAACAATACGGTTCGCTTCTTGGCTGAACTCTTTCCTTTCCATAAAACCGTCGGTCCGCCAATTTTGGAAGACCAATGATTTCAATAGATTATCGATGTCTCTGTGATGTGGTCCTCTTTTCCGAAGACCTTGGCGACATTCCGACTATCGGCCTTCACTACGCCGTTGCGCGCAGAAGGCTGCCGATTATCTCCACGGGCTACAACCGAAGCCGACACAGCGCCAGCCGAGGATTTGCAGGAGGCAGCCTAGGCATCGACCGAGGGAGTGGCCGCTTGCGGGGCGGGCCCTCTTTCCACCGTTAGCGCGGGTCTTGGGGTGGAGTTCATAGCCCGTTTATGGCAGAAGATTACTGTTCGCGTTCATATTAGAAAATAGCATTGTGTCTTGTGCGGAAGGACAAGGCGATGAGATGGGGCTGGTCGATCATTTCGGCCGGGCTGATGATGGCGGTCTCAGCCGGTGCCACGTCCGATTGGACGCCTAGTTGGCAAACCATTCCGCAATCGTCGAGCACGCAGCAGCCTCCTGAGAGGGGCGAGTGGACGAACACCACCCCAGTCCTTTTGACGCTTGCCGCCGTACCAAACACCGACGTGATTGTCGCCCTGGGAGAGCTCGGCGCCATACTGCGCAGCGAGGATAGGGGCTTACACTGGAAGCCGATCGACGGCGCACCAACCAAACTACATATTCACTCAGTTGTTGCTATGCCGAACCGCGACCTCCTCGTTGCGGTGGGAGACTCGGGCGCCGTGCTGCGTAGCGACGACAAGGGTGCACACTGGAGCCGGATTGAGAATGCGACGACCGGTCTATCCCTTCTCGCCGTCGTCGCATTGGAGAACGCGGACGTGCTGGTTGCCGTTGGAGGCAATGGCATCGTGCTTCGCAGTGAGGACAGCGGCGCACATTGGAAACAAGCCGAGGGCGGGACGACGGGCAACCCCTTATACGCAGTCGCAGCAGTGAAGAACACCGGCCAGCTTATCGCTGTGGGAGCCGGTGGCGTCATACTTCGCAGTGAGGATAAGGGCGCGCACTGGAATAAGATCGAGGGCGTACCCACCAAACAAACCCTTCGAGCTGTCGCCGCGATACCGAACACGAACCTGCTTATCGCCATGGGAGATGCAGGAACCGTGCTGCGCAGTGATGACAGAGGCGCGCACTGGAAGCAGATTCAGGGAGCGCCTCAAGACCGAAATTTTCTCGCCGTTGCGGCGGCGAACAACACTGACCTGTTGATCGCTGTGGGAAGCGGTGGGGTTATACTACGTAGAGAGGACAAGGGTGCGCACTGGAGTCCGGTCGAGGGCGCGACGGCCAGGCAAGCCATTGTTGCGGTCGCTTCAGTGCCAAACACCGACCTACTGCTCGCCATTGGACAAGGGGGCACAGTACTGCGCAGCGAGGACAGAGGCGCGCGCTGGAAGCAGGTTCAGGGCGTGTCGATAGGCCAACACCTCTAAGCGGTCGGCGCAGTTCCAAACACTGACCTGCTGGTCGCCATGGGACTGGGGGGCGTCATTCTGCGCAGCGAGGACAGGGGGGTGCATTGGAAGCAGCTTGAGGGCGTGCCTCAAGACCGGGGCCTTTTGGCTGTTGCGGCGATACCAAACTCTGACGAGCTGATTGCTATCGGAGCTGGCGGCGCAATACTTCGCAGCAAAGATAGAGGCGCGCATTGGATTCGGGTCGAAGGCACGCCCACAAGCCGAATTCTTTATTCTGTCGTCGCAGTACCGGATTACAACCTCCTGGTCGCTGTGGGGGACGGAGGCACTGTGCTGCGCAGCGATGACAGCGGCGCGCACTGGAACCAGGTCGAGGGTGTGCCCACCAACCAAGACATTCGGGCCATCGTCGCATTACCCAACACCGGACCGCTGATCGCTGTGGGAGGCGAGGGAGCCGTGCTGCGTAGCGAAGATAAGGGCGCGAGTTGGATTCAGGTTGAAGGCGTGCCGACGCGCCAAACTCTTTTCGCGGTTGCCGCGTTGCCCAACGCTGGTCCGCTGATCGCTGTGGGAGGCGAGGGCGTCGTGCTGCGTAGCCGGGACGCCGGAAGAACCTGGTTCCGCGATATTACAAATACGAAGACGACGATCAGAGGGCTCGTCTGGACAGTTGGCGGCGTCCGCCCGGATCTCGTCGCGGTCGGAGATTACGGCGAAATCCAGCAGCTTAGCGCAATTAACGTCCGTACGGCCAGCGCAGCGTCGGAATTCGATATTCCCTTCGGGCTCGGGCAGGGGGTGTTCGGAATTGCCTGGCGGTATCCATCGGGACGCCGAGTAAATTGCTCCGACGCAGAGTACAGGCTTGAAGGCGTCGCAACATGGAACCGTATCGAAGAAAATCTAGTTGGCGCTTTGGAGGGCGACCGGCAGACTTACCGCGTCCTCTGGCGCCCCACATATTTGGCTGCGGGAACGCCCATCCACTATGCTTTCACTTGCACGGACCTGGACCTGTATCTGACGTGGCGGCAAGAGCTCCCAGTTGAGCTGGCGCAAATTTGGAATCCGCCGGAGCCCATATGGAAAACCTTGTGGGAGAATGGCCTCCAGCATCCGGCCTGGCTTTTGGCTACGGTGGCAATAATTGGATGGTCTTCGATACTGTTGCTGCTGTATGCGTTTGCACCGCAGAGCCTCGTCGCGCTGCACGAATTATTGCCGGAAAACGAGGCGCCGAATGAGGCAGCTGGCCTCGTCGAGCGCTTCCTTGCAAACGCCGGCAGCCTGTTGCTTTGGTCCGCCAAGTCTATCTTGCTTTGCCTCTCGACATCGCCGCGCGCAACCAACTCTTGGGTAATTGAACGAGCGGACAAGGCGTTCGATTATTTTACCAAGCGGACCAATACGGTCAGCGACCGCGCCAACGCCGTCGATCTGCCGGTCACGGTGAATGGGGAGGACGTTAGCAATTCTCAGGCCGCCTTGCGTTGCCTGATGCGACAGGTTCCCATGGCCCTGCTCATCACCGGGCCGGGGGGCAGCGGCAAGACCACGCTAGCTTGCCAGATTGGCCGCCGGGCGCTCGTCGAGGATGGCGGCGCGCCGCTCGCGGGATACAGGGTCATTCCATTGCTAATTGAGCAGGATGTGCCGGCGGAGACTGTCAAGGCCAACGATTTCGCCCGGTATCACGCCGGCTTGTTGCGTGTCGCCGTGCAACAGAATCGAGCTTGCAGCGCTCGCTTGACACTTGCCCTGCTGCGGCAGGGACGATTGATGCCGATCGTCGATGGTCTTTCGGAACGGTCGGCGGAGACGCGAGCTGCCTACGATCGCCAACGGCAGGATTTTCCAGCCGCGTGGCTCGTCATCACCACGCGCGATAACGCTCTGCACGGCGCCACCGACGTCATACAAACGAAGACCATTCCGGCTGGCGTCCTCTATGATTTCATTGCGGGCTATTTGAGAGGCAAGAAGACGCCCATGTCGGCGGAGGCGATTCATCGCGGCTGCGCCGATCTAACCCGGCTACTGCGCAATACGCCGTGCACCGCTCTGCTTGCGACGCTATGGGCGGATCAGATTGGGGCCGGCGACGGAGATGTTAAAGGAGTCGCCGACCTCAAGGACCGCTACATCAGACGGTTGCTCTTGCCGGCAGCCAATCACAACGAGCAACTTGTTGACTGGTTGCAGGACGATCTGATGCGGGTCGCCGAGCGGGAACTTGGCGTCCGTTTCGCGCCGGGACAAATCACGCGAGCGAGCGTTATAGAGACTTTGACGATCGACGGAACGTGTGATCGTCCGTCGCCGAACGACCGTTTCGCTCTGCTGCAAAAGAGCCGTCTGCTGGAGGCGCTTTCCGAAAATGAGGATTTGGTCCGCGTTGCGCCAGACCCGATAGCAGAACACTTGGTCGCCCGGTTGCGCGTCAAAACATTGGGCGTCGCAGAGCAAGGTTGGCGGGCGTTCTTGGAACAACTGGATGCGGCCAACCGCCCGGCTGATTTCATCCAGGCGCTCCTCGCGTGTTTTGATCACCCGGACTACGGACGCGATATCCCCTCTGAAATTCGGCAGGAGCTTCTTAATTTTGCCGCGACTCCTGGAATCTGACGTCGCGCTCCCACAGGCGCCAATCGTACAATTGAAGGGCGAGCGATTTATATCATTGCTGAAAAGCCAGACAATACCAAAGGAAAGGCCAGCAACGAGGCTTCAATATATAGCTTGCGCCGAGTGCAGAAGCCTCACAGGAGACATTGATCGACACAGGAAGCCCGCTAATGGCGCGACTCGGACCCGCTCGGCTGCATTTAGGAATACCGCTTATTGAGGCGATACTGACGAGATATGCTCGCTGCGAGTTCTTCTCTCCGTGACCCCGAGCGGACGCTCATGCCGAGTCTGGCGAACGGTTGCATAGAAACGCGACCAAGCGGACCGCCGACACGAATGGTCTCACCCGCTGTCATGCAAGACGCCCGTCACGCAACCGCAAGCGCACGACGTTGCCTGGAGCAGCGGCGGGAGCTGCGCTTTGGGGGACTAACTCAAAGCTGATCGATCCCGTGGTGCGGAGATGGATGAACTATTACGGGCGTTACTACCGTACGAAGTGCATCGCGGTCCTGCACCACATCAACCCGGCTCTCGCCCGATGGGCGAGACGCAAATACAAGCGGTTGCGATATCGAAAAACCGCTCCAGACCGCACTCGGCAAGGCGTTGCCGGATCGCCTCCACGACAGACCGAGCTTTGCTCTCGCTCCGGCAGTGGACAATTGCATCGTCCGAATATCTCTCGAAACACAGATGAGGGAACATCCTTTTTGTGGATTGGTAAGCGTGGTCGCCGCGGTTCATCGGTCTCGATGTTCACAAACAGAAAATCGCATTGAGCCTGTCACACAGATGAGTTAGAGGGAATTGCAGAGCCCTCGCGCGCGTTTAGCCGTCGAATGCTTACTGAATTGGAAGCGGGAAATGTCGCTGCCCGTTAAATCTCTTGGCGTTCGCGTGACGACGACGTCCGCCCCGACCCATATCATTACGGGCGTCGTGACCTCGATCACCGCCTTCGTCGGTCGCGCGCCGCGTGGCGTGACCAATGCGCCGATCGCAGTGTCGAGCTTCGCGGCGTTTACTCAGAGTTTCGGCGGCCTCTGGACGGCCAGCCGTCTCGGCTATGCGGTGCGGGATTTTTTTGCCAACGGCGGGACAAGCGCCCTCGTGGTGCGGCTCGTTCATCCCGATGCGAGGGCCGCAGCGATATCGCTGTCCGGAGGCGCGCTGACGCTTGCCGCCGTCAGTCCAGGCGCCTGGGGCGACGCGCTCGCCGCGGTCGTAGACGATCAAGTGTCCGCTGCGGTCGCCGCGCAGCTGGGTCTCACGACGAGCGATCTGTTCAATCTGACGCTACGCGATGCTACCACGGGCGCGATCGAGCAACATCAGAACCTCTCCGTCAAGGACAGCGCGCGCCGCGTCGACACGGTGCTCGCAACCGCTTCGCAGCTCGTCCGTGTGCTCGGCGCTCTGCCGCCACAACCGCCGAGGTCCAATCCACCGCCGGGCGCCGGGCTGACCATCTGGAACGATCCGAACGCGCATACGGCGGCGACGCCGGGTTCGGGCGCGGATGGCGGCGCGCTGGTCGCGGCGGATTTCATTAGCCCTGGTTTGGAGGCGGCGAAAGGCGGGCTCTATGCACTCGATGACGCCGATCTCTTCAACCTACTGACGATCCCGCCGTATCTGGCGTCGGGACTCGTCGACGTCGACGCCGCTGTCATCGGTGCCGCGGCCAGCTATTGCGAAAAACGGCGGGCAATGCTGCTCATCGATCCGCCCAGCGCCTGGACGAGCGCTTCGGCGGCGATCGCCGGCGTCGCGGCGCTGGGGACGACGAGCGCCAACGCCGCGGTCTTTTTCCCGCAACTCGTCGAATTCGATCCGCTACAGATAGGCGCGCCGCAAGGCTTTGCGCCCGGTGGCGCCATTGCGGGCGTCACCGCGCGCACCGACGCGTTGCGAGGGGTCTGGAAGGCGGCGGCCGGCACCGGCGCGGCATTCTCCGGCGTGGAAGGGCTGAGCCTTGCGTTGACAGATGCTGAGAGCGATCAGCTTAACGACGCCGCCGTGAATGGTCTGCGCAGCTTTTCTGCGACCGGCCCTGTGATTTGGGGCGCCCGCACGCTGCAGGGCGCGAGTGCCAATGAGCAATGGGCCTATGTCCCGGTCCGGCGGCTCGCACTGTACATCGAAGCCAGCCTCGATCGCGGTCTGCAATGGGTGATCTTCGAACCTAACGGCCCGGCGCTGTGGAGCCAGATGCGCGACAGCGTTGGCGCCTTTATGCTCGGCCTCTTCAAGCAGGGCGCGCTGCAGGGCGCGACGGCCGCCGAGGCGTTCTTCGTGCAATGCGATGCGCAGACGACCACACAAGCCGACATCGATCAGGGGATCGTCAACATCGTCGTCGGCTTTGCGCCGCTGAAGCCGGCGGAATTCGTCACGGTGGACCTGCAGCGGTCAGCGGGATCGTCAGGCTGAGCCTGAAATTTACCCACGCCGAGCGAAATTTCAATCAGCACGCGCTCCACCTCGTCGAGCGTGACCTCGTCGGCGCGGCGGTCGTAAAGCTGCGTCGTGTGCGTCGAGGTCAAAATTTTTGTATCGAAACCGAGCCCAATAAAATCAATGGATAGGCGACGCAGAAGTTAGGTGCAAAATCTCGGCGCATGTCCGCTAATGGCGCTTTTGCGACATGCCGCGATGGGAATGCAATGGCCGCTTTCGGCCCAGGAGCGGAAATTCGCAGGCCGCTGTCGGCCCAGCTTTATGGGTTCACGGCCAAATTCAGGAACGAGTTTAGGCTGGCCAATTCAACCATGACAGTCATTGAAACGAGTGGCAGCAAGGCGTCATTTCGGAGCCAAATGTTTGCAGCCCACCAGGGATCTGCAACATCCAATCCACGGCCTTACCAGAGCTGCAAGCCCCTCCAGGCCCGTCAAGCGTTTGGGTCGAACCGGGCCACTTGAACAAATCCAACAATCCCACCTTTGTTTGATAAGGCAATCAGTCCGGTCCACCGGATTCCAAGCACACGGTTGTAATATTGGCACTCGGAAATCGCGTCCGGCCAGTTGTCTGATTGGATCGCATGGCCGCTACCCTCGCCCATTAGGTAAAACTCGAAATACATCTGTGCATCCTCTCTTTGCTATCCAAGCTGCAAGATATCTTCAACGATGCTGTCGGCGAGCTTGCCTTCCGTGGCAGCGTATGAGGCCTTCAGTTTGAGGCCGATGACAGTGGTTGCACGCGTACCGGCCAGCTTGCGAACCACGGCGTCGAGAATTTTCAGTGCGACCGCCTCGCCCACTTTTGCCGCGTCCAGCGTCTCGCGGGTCATGGCGCTTGGGTCGCGCAAATATGCGATGTGCGCCTGGTTGTGTCGTGCAAGGGCATCGTGAAAAGCTTTCTCAGCCAGATCGACTTGCTCGGCGAGAGCGAAGAGTTCGGCCTCTGGCGCTATTGACTCAATCATTCTGAACCCCCTCGAAAAACATGACCGCGCCTGTTTTTGTCAGGGCGTAAACCAATGCCGGTACGGCAAAGCCAAGTCCGATGGCCTGGTAGATCATCAAGCCTTGCGCATGCGAGGCGAAGGCAAAGGCATTCATCGCCGCCGAGGTCGCTAAGGTCCTAACGATCGCGGGAGAGGCATAGCGGCCCATGGCTGGCCTTACGGCGGCAGGTGCGACAAGCAGGGCCAGTTCCAGGGCGACGAAGCCCATGTCGATACCGATAGCCATCAACCAGCTGTCCCGCTCGCCGCACGCGGTGACGATCGCCATGCCGCTCGCCAGATGCGATAGCGACAGGCCCAACAAGGCCAGCGCGACCGCCAGGACGCCAAAACTGCGGCCACTGCATGCGAATGGCGCCGGCGCCTCGTTACGCGCGGCCCTGGCGCCTTTGGCGCGACGGTCTTCCGCGCAAGGTGCGGCTTCGGTCTTTCGAGGGGGATGACGGACATGCGGCGACTCTTTCGTGTCATCTTGATTGGCTGGATTAACCGGCGACCAGATATGCGATGTTGGCGTTACGCATGTTGAGGCGGGCTTGCTGACGGCTAGGCGGGAAGGGGAGTATCACCGCGCCGGTGTTCCGTTCCCGCCAGGCCTTGGCGTCGCGTGCCTAAGCGCCTTGGCAAACCAGTCGCGATAGGCGCCGCCGACCGTGAGAACGCGCCATTTCGCCGTGAAGTGCGCGGCTCGCATGATTTCTTGGCGGTCGAAGGGAGTTGAGGACATGGGCGCGGGCCTTGCTAAAACTCAATACCTTAGGTATCATCTTATTTGCCAATGAAGTCAATACCTGAGGTATCATCTTGGGCAAAAAATTATCGAGCGAACAGATACGAGCGGCGCGGGCGCTTTTGCGGTGGGAGCAGAAGCGTCTATCCGAGGCAGCGTCTATTCCACTTCAAACGATCAAGAGGCTCGAAACGAAGCCTGGTGCGCTGTCGGCATACGGCACGACAATCGACGCTTTGTGCACTGCCCTCGAAAAGGCTGGCATCGAGTTCATCGCCGAGAATGGCGGCGGCGCTGGCGTTCGGCTTAAAAAGACCGCGAAAGGCATCAAGGAACTCACGCAGGAAATCGACACGCTCGAAGACAAAATTTCTTCTATACCGACGCCAACGAAGCCAAGCCCAGAAGCCGGCATGAACATAATGAGGAAAGCTGTCGCTAAGAACGATCTGGCGAAGCTCAAAACCCACCGCAAACGGATCAAGAACGTCCGTTCGAAATAAGCGGCACAGGCTTGCGGGGACACCCGCGTCTGAGGCTCCATTCACGAGGGCGGCGCTATAGGGGAAGGAGAAATTGAAATGAGACTCTGGCTATCAGGCCCGAGAATCCTTTGCGGCTTGGTCCGTCCCGGCATATCGCTAGGCTGTGAAGATTGGAACCCGCGCCTGCCATCCTACCGACGCTATGAGCTTCGCCACGGCCTGCAGGAAGCCGCCAAGGCCCGCGGTGAGCTGATGACGAAGGAAGACGCCAACTATGCAATCGATAAAGCCTTGGCGACCGGCCTGCTCGATTCCAACGGCAACCTGAACTTCCACATGCACGGAACACGGGAAGAAATCATCACCAGCATTTTGACGACCGCAAAGGCTTGGGGCCAGCTAATGACCTGCGACCAGGCTGAGCAACTTGCAGATCGGGCAATCCGGAAAGCCCGCTGGCCGATCGGCAATATCGTAACCATTGCCATCATCGCGGCGTTTATTGCCGTGACTGTGTTGGCATTTGTCCTTGGGCGACGATAGAGCCGATCCGTGGTAGGAGAGCAATGGCGGGGGCATGCGCCGGGTTTAGGA
>Ga0187863_10003159_pt1 | contig 12283 bp, 6 predicted proteins | sample June2016WEW_11_1_FD_132975 | JGI IMG/M metagenome (GOLD analysis project Ga0187863, IMG submission 132975) | Peatland microbial communities from SPRUCE experiment site at the Marcell Experimental Forest, Minnesota, USA - June2016WEW_11_10 | ecosystem: Environmental > Terrestrial > Soil >...
AATTTCCTCCATCCAGCAAGCAGGCCACGGTTCAGATGGTGCATGATATCGAAGGGGCCATGAACCAGGAAATCGACACTCTTACCTGGATGAGCGCTGCCACCAAAGTCCGTGCCAAAGAAAAGCTGCATGCCGTCGCCGATAAGATCGGCTATCCCGACCACTGGCGCGACTACTCCAAGCTCGTCGTCGTCCGCGGGGAAGCGTTCGGGAACGCACAACGCGCGGTTGAGTTTGAAAATCGCCGCCAGTTCGCCAAAATCGGACGGCCCGTCGATCGCGGCGAGTGGGGCGCCAGCCCAGCCACCGTCGATGCCTACTACAACCCCAGCCTGAACGACATCAATTTTCCCGCCGGCATCCTGCAAGCCCCTTTGTACGACCCGAACGCAACCGACGCTGAAAATTACGGCCACATCGGGAGCATTGAGGGCCATGAGCTAACCCACGGCTTTGACGATGAGGGCCGCCAGTTCGACGCCAATGGCAATCTCGACGACTGGTGGACGCCGGACGATAGCAAGAAGTTTGACGAAATGACGGACTGCGAAGTCAAAGAGTACGGCAATTTCGTCGCAGTGGATGATGTGAGGGTGAATGGCAAGCTAACCCTGGGCGAGAATACTGCCGACAATGGCGGTCTGCGACTCGCCTACATTGCGTTCCTGGCCGACGCCAAGCGTAGGAATATCGACCTCACCAGGAAGCAGGACGGCTACACTCCGCTGCAGCAGTTCTTCCTGGGGCATGGACAAAGCTGGTGCGGCAGCACACGCCCCGAGCAGCTCCGCTTGCAGGTGCAGACCGATCCACATTCTCCACGGCAGTTCCGCATCAACGGCGTCGTTCAGAACATGCCCGAGTTCGGCCGGGCCTTTGGCTGCAAGACCGGCCAGCCCATGATGCCAACCAACGCCTGTCACGTGTGGTGAGCTCAAGGATATTTTGAGAGGATGCGTCGCCCGGCCCGTGCCACACCTTCACCAAGCTGACAAACAAAACGGCTCCCGGCGCTAACCGTATTCGCTGGTGGACCCAGGCCAGTCCAACATCGCGTCGAGGCGGCTTCTTGTCAGCTGGCGTAAGATCGCCATTACATCGCAATGGTCCGGCCAGCGATTCTGAGCGCTAAGGCCTGCTAACGCCAGGTATCCTGTCGTAACATCTTCCCGGAGAATCAGAGCAACAAATGCGCGACGTGGCCGAGGATCGCATCGTCTTGGTGAAGGACCCGGCGCGGTAGAAAATCTCTATAACTAGAAGCTATCCCGAGCAAGCCATCGAGTGGGTTCAGGAAGAGGCTTCATCTCCTTCCCGGTTCCATATTCTCGACACCGCGAAAGCTTTCCGGAGGTCCAAGATAGCTGGGCTTCACGCCACCGAGGTTGAGCACCAACTTCTCCAGTACAACTCCGGGATCGACCATGCAGAACTTCAGCGTGTGATAGCCTGCGCCCGCGACCGTGTGCTCCGATGTAACCTTGCGAACGCTGTCTTTCACCGAAGTCGCCCAGTCCTCAACGGAATTGCGGGCGAGTGCATCCACAACTTGCGGCGCCTGGCCATCGAATGAAATCGCGTAGCGCAACCCGCGCCCAGGAACAAAATTTAGAGTCGGGCCGAGAATGGCCTCGACATCAACTTTCCCCGGGTTGAACAAGTAGACTCGATATTCCAGGCACGGAGCAGATGCGGGCGGCACAGCACTCGCCTCGGTAACAGGAAACACAGTCAACCCCGACAAAGTCCGGCCGTAGTCGTCAACCTTTTTCCACCGAGCCGAGTCCGAGTTCGTTCGTCGCGTGTAATGCTCAGCCTCGATGGAAACATATCCATCGGCTTCCACAAAGCCATGCAGCGAGTCTCGCGCCGGTTCGGCAGGATTGAAGGCTTCCACTTTTATTTTCGCAGCGTCCCCGCCCGCACCATTACCCGCACCAGTCCTGGCAATCGAGATGTACCCGGTGCTCGATCCCTTAGGAGCCTTCTCCCAATCGATCTTCACCCAGAACCGCTGCTCTTTCTGAACGGTGCCGTGATCCGCGCTCAACACGATCCAAGGAGAACTTGCTGAAGCCATGAAGTCGAAATCCTCCTTGCCTCGGTTGAAGACATCTACGTACCGCCGCTGCCGGTTGTAGACATCAAATTCCGGAAGTGCGGGTTCGCCCGCAGCACCGGGCCACGCAGAAGGCGTCCCTTCAACCGCAACCCCCATCGCGGCTGCATCCAAAATCTGAATCTCCGTCACCGCCGGCATGACATTCACCGGCGGATCTCTCCAACTGGTGTAGCCGATATGAGTTTGATCCATCATGTGGTCCCACTTGCCGTGCGCCAAAGTATGGTTGTATTCGTTCGAAAGATCGGCGTCCGCCTGGAAGAAAGCGCGGGCCTGCGCCGCCAGATCGTTGGTGCTGGCGCGCTGCTGAGCCGCATAGAGGTGATTCTTCGCGACTGTCACATAAAGCTCCGTCACGACCTGCGAAGCTTTCGCAGGATGCAGCACTAACTCGAAGAACGCATCGCGCTGCTTCTCGGGCAGTTGGGCGGCAAGCTTTTCTGCCTCCGCCGTGATCGCCTTGAATTCGTCGAGCACGCGATCGGCCTCCTGATAATCGACCAGGCTGAAAGTTTCCGGATCGAGCAGTTCCGGCTTTCGCCGCCCATTGAACTTGGCATATTTCGAAACGATACCGGCGATCGCGGCGGCATGCTCGGTCCCGAATTCGCGTTCCGCCCAGAGTCGGGTGAACTCCCCGATATTCTCGTTCGTCCACGCCGAAGGATTCCACGCCATGTTAAGAAAAAATTCGATCGGCACTTCCATCGGCTTCAGGTCGCCCACATTCACCACCCAGATGCGATTGGCGCCGTAGTGGTAGGCCAGGTTCATCTGCTCCCAGATTTTCGGCAGTGGATTCGTGTTGATCCATTTATACGAGCGCGGATCGCCCACGTAATCGAAGTGATAATAGATTCCCGCGCCGCCGCTGCGTTTTCGTTCCTCCTCGGTCGGCAAGCGGCGAATGTTACCCCAGTTGTCGTCGCACCAGAGCAAGGTCACATCGTCCGGAACGCGCATCCCGTGCTCGTAATACTGCTGCACTTCTTTATAGAGCGCCCAATCCTGCGGGACGGTGGAAGTGTCGGCGTGCATCACGTCGCCAATAATCTTGCGCTGGTCGGCTACGATTTTTTCCAGCAGCGCTCGATCGTCCGTCTCCGCCATCGGCAGATCGCCGTTTCCGCGCATGCCCAGCGTGATCACGCTCTCATAGCCGTCGTTGCGTTCGATCCCCTGTCTCCAATATTCGCGCAGCTCAGCGGCATTCGCGGTGTAATCCCACGGGCCTCTGCCGCTGCGTTCCCATTCCTTCCATGCCCGCATCATGGGCTCGTGATGCGAAGTTCCCATCACAATGCCGTATTGATCGGCTAGCTTCGGATTCAACGGATCATCCGCGTTGAACGCGCTGTTCCACATCGCCGGCCACAGATAGTTGGCTTTCAGCCGCAGCAGCAATTCAAAAACTTTCTCGTAAAATTGATGGTTGTACCCTCCGAATTTTTCTTTCGTCCAGCCGGTGAGCGCCGGCGCTTCGTCGTTCAGAAAAATGCCGCGATACTTCACCACCGGCCCCTGCACGTAACGTCCGCGCTTGATGAAAATTTCCTCGCGATGCGCCACCGGAACATCGGCCCACCAGTACCACGGCGAGACTCCAATCTGTTCGGAGAGCTCGTAGACGCCGTAGATCGTGCCTCGCTTGTCGCTGCCCGCGATCACCAGCGCGGAGCGCACTCCCGGCATCGGGTTCGGCACCACTTGAATCAGAAAAAACTCCCATTTGCCACGGATCGCAGTCACATCAAGCTTTCCGGCGGAAACGAGCTCATCAACCAGCGCGCTTTTGCCAACCGTGCCGATGATGATGATTCCGTTTTTCGCAATCTCGTTTCCCGCAAGCCCGTCCTTGTGATTCGTAAGGTCGGGAGTACGGCCCGTGACGCGTGAGACGTCCTGCTGCAAATCATGCGCAGCCCGCATCACACCCCAATGATCGTTCTCGTCCACGAAGATCGCCGCGAGACGGTTGCGGTCGGCGAGAATGAAGCTACCCGAACGGCGCGAAGTCTCGACGTACCGCTCCTGGCCAATGGCCATCACGTCGCAAACTGCACCAAGAAAGAGGAAAAAGAAAATCAGGACTGGGACGAACCGCCGCAAACTTGCGAGAAACATCAGAGACGATGAAGCCGATTGCCGCATCGGCATTTTTCTCCTGGATTCGGACTCCGGATTGGACCTCAAGAATACAGTGCCGGGAGCCAAAGATGAGGCTCAAGTATGCATGAACGTTTACGGCGTGAGGCGAGACGGGTCCTTAGAAAACACATGATGCAGCGCCGGATAAATCCGGCGATAGGTGCCATAGCCTTGCTGCATCGTGAGGGCTCCCTGCGCGCTGGGAGCAACCCGAGAAGCCACGCGAATCACCGCATCGCAGGCCTCGTCCACCGAAGCCCACGCACCCGCGCCGGCTCCCGCCAGAATTGCCGCTCCGTAAGCCGCACCCTCTTCGGCTTCCACGATTTCCACCTCGTGCGCGTACACGTCGGCCTGAATCTGTCTCCATAACGCCGAGCGCGCGCCGCCGCCGCCGAGTCGAATTCGCGTCACCGGAATCTTCATCTCTTCGAAGATCGTGAATGTGTCCTTCAGGCTGTAGGCAACGCCTTCGAGAATCGCTCGCACCACATGTGCGCGCGTGTGCGAAGCCGTGAGTCCCACCAAAGCCGCGCGCGCGTTGGGGTCTAAGTGTGGTGTGCGCTCGCCCATCAGGTAAGGCAACCAGAAAGCGCCCGCCGATCCCTCCGGCACAGTGCTCGCTTCTTCCGCCAGAACGTCATACGGATCGCGGCCATTCTGCGCCGCAACTCCGAAGCGATCCCGAAACCAGCGCAACGATAATCCCGCAGCCTGGGTGACTCCCATCACGTGCCAGCGTCCCGGAACCGCGTGACAGAAAGTATGTATTCGTCCGCGAGGATCCAGTGCGGGACGGTCAGTCGCCGCGAAGACCACGCCCGACGTGCCAATCGTTGCGCTGACCGCCGCCGCGCGCACAATGCCCATCCCCACGGCGCCCGCCGCCTGATCTCCGGCGCCCGCGACCACCGGAGTCCCGGCGCGCAGTCCAGTCGCCTCGGCGCCCGCGGCCGACACGCGTCCGCAAACCTGCGGCGACTCGTAAAGTTTAGGAAGCAGCTGCTCGCTGATTCCGGTCTTGCTTAAAACTTCCGCCGACCAGCGCCGGTTGGCAACATCCAGCAGAAGCGTGCCTGAAGCGTCCGCCATATCGATCGCGCGATCCCCGGTCAGGCGGAATCGCACGTAATCCTTGGGCAACATCACGTGCGCCACGCGAGCCCAGTTCGCTGGCTCGGTTTCGCGCACCCACAGCAGCTTGGTCAAAGTGAAGTTCGTCAGCGGAGGATTGCAGGTAAGTTGAATCAGTCGGCCCGGGCCGAACATTTCGTCGAGCTCATGGCTCTGCGCCTCGCTACGCTGGTCGCACCAGATGATGGCGTTGCGCACGACGTCATCGTTCGCATCAAGCAAAACCGCTCCGTGCATCTGCCCAGAAAAACCCACGCAGGCAATTTCGTCCGCGGCCACGCCCGAGGAATCGAGCGCCTTCCGCACGGCCACGCCGCTGGCCCGCCACCAATCGCGCGGATCCTGCTCTGCCCAGCCTGGACTGGGGTTGGCGAAAGCAGCATGCTCTTCCGAACCGGAAGCGATGACCCTCCCGTGCTCATCGATCAGCAGCGCGCGGGTGCCGCTGGTTCCCACATCAATGCCGAGAAACCTGATGTCGCCCTCCTCGTGTCACTCGCCAGGCTTGCGCGAAATCTTCTTAGGCAAAATCTTCTGCAGCTTCCTGCGCCGACCGTTGCACCGGAACGTCGCGCTGCACTCCCGCTCGCTCCGATTGCGCCCGCAGGAAAAAATCAAGATTCCCCCGCGTCACCAGATGCGGCGCCAGCGTAACCTGATGCGAACTCGCTCCCTCCGCCAGAAACTCATGCAATTTCCGGAAAGCCATTCGCCCCTGCGTGCGCGGACGCTGGTAGATGGTCGCCACCACCGCCCCCGATCGAATCTCCGGCACCAGATCGGGATAAAGATCGGTAGTAATAATCGTCAACCGGTGCAGCAGCTTCGCATCCCGCGCCGCTTTCAATATCGGGATCGATGCCTCCGTAGTCACATAGATCCCCGCCAGATCGGGGCAGTCTGCAAACAGCTGGCGGCACTTGTCGTAAGCTTCCCGCTCCACGTTGTGATCCTCGATCGGCTTCAGCAACTGCATCTCAGGATAAAACCTCCGCAACGTCGACTCAAACGCCGCGTATTTCTCCGCGTGTTCCGTGATGCCCACGTCAAACAAAGTGACAGCGATTTTCCCCTGCCCGCGCAAAAACCGGCCCATGAGATCGGCGGCAATCGAACCGCTGGCCAAAGTATCGATGGCAACGATGCCGAGTCTTCCGCTGTTGGGAGCGTCGGTGGCCACGCACATCACCGGAATATTGGCCCGCGCGGCCCGGCGGATCCACGGCCGCAGCTTTTGCGGGCGGCTCGGGAACGTGATGATTCCGTCCACTTTCGCGGCCATGGCCGCCGCGAATGCCTCTTCCTCGCCTTCTCCGAGTCTCGGATAGGTCCGAAACTCCAGGTCCACGTTTTCCATCAGGATGGCGCTGGCCTCTTCGCGAATGCCTACCCGCACCTCATCCCAAAACGAAGTGGTCCCTTGCAAAGTGTTGACGGAAATTCGCAGCGTTCTCTTGGACGACAGGAACCGTGCTGCCAGATTCGGCCGGTAACCCAGCGCTCTCGCCGTTTGCAGCACCTTGGCCTTGGTCATGGGACTCACGCCAGGGTTATCGTGCAGGGCCCGATGAACGGTTCCCGTAGAGATGCCGAGCGCGTTGCCGATATCTAAAAGTGTGGCCGGACGTTTGCCCATTTTGTCAGCTCGCGCCTCGCCGGCAGTTCGCGCCTGTAGAAGCGGCGCTGTCTCAATAGCCAGCCCGGTTGGGATCAGGAATGGCCAACCGCGGCGATTGTAAACGTTAACGGAACTTCCGCCAACCGGAAGACACTACCCGGACGCGCCGATTGAGCCAGCTATTTTTCTGGAGAGCGAAGATAAAACGAAGACACATTTGACGCCGTGTCATCCTGAGAGCCCGGCGTCCTGCTTCGCGGGCCGAAGAGCCTGTCCTGAGCGCAGTCGAAGGAATCTCAGGCGCCTCTGCCGCCGAGCGTCAGCGAATTGGCTTCAGCTTCTGGCTCTTGGCTATTAGCTATTAGCTATTGGCTTTGGGATCCATTACTCCGCGGGAGGGCTGGCCAGCGCAACTTTCTCCGCACCGCTGTTCGTCACTCGACTCAGGTAGGGAAAAAACGGCGTGATTTCAAACGGCCGCTTCTCGCTGGCCAAAGCCAGGGTCACAGGCTTCGCCTTCGTCAGTTCGATGCGATCGCTCCACGGGTCCAGCCGGATTCTGCCGCCCAGGGGCAGCGCGGCGATCTGGTCGAGGCGCTTCTGATCGAGTTGCGGCGCAGTCGAGAGCAGAGCGGACATGCGCACGCTCGCGCCCGCCGACAGCCCGTTCCCCAAGTGCGGACGGATCAGGTTGGGCAAAGCCGCCGCGCGTTGCTGCAGGGCTTCCAGAAATAATCCGGCGCTTGCCAGTTTGTCCTTGTAGGGAGAATTCTTCAGCAACTCCAGAGCTTTCGCGTCGGCCGCCGCTTCATCGGCCGGCCGGCGCTTGAAATCAAACCGCTGGAACGACTGTTCGTCGGGAAAAAACATGCGGTCGTTGAAGGCCAACTTGGAGTCGAAATGGTGACCCAGCACAATGTGGCTCAGTTCATGGGACAGAATCACGGCCAGCGACGCTTCATCGGGCAACACGTCGAGCAGGCCGCGGCTCAGCACAATGGTGTGACCGATGGTGAACGATTCCAGCGGAGCCGTCATCAGCACCCGGCAGTGCACATCGGATTGCAGGTCGATGCTATTGGTCAGCAGCAGGTTATCGACCACGGTTTGCAGAACCTTATCCACTTCCCCGGCCGGAGCCAGCAATCCGACTTTTTCCAGACGCTCCACTGCGTTGTCTTCCGCCTGGTGTTCCCACATCCGCTCCGCCACGATCGGCGTCGCGTCGGAAGGTGTGCCGCTGTGGTCTTTCACCGTGTCCGGAGAATTCACCACAATCTGCGTGAACTCTTCGTTCTTCTTCACGCTCTTCAGTTCGTAGCCCCACAGCCGGGTCTGCGCCTTCAACTGCATGGGCCCGGAGCCCGTATCCAGATTCGATTCCTCGCTGTACACGTAGGCCGGAAGCCACAAACCCGGCTTCATATTCAGCCGCCAGCTGTCGAAATGCAGATAAATGCTGGTGCGCGTGGGCTTGGAATACGTGCCGTTGAAGCGGACCACGTTATAGTCCCGGTCTTCCACCCAGATGCGTCCCTGAAAGCGTCCCGGTGGCGCTTCCGGCTTGGGCTGCATGTCGATCACCAGGCAGCGCACTTCGCCCAGAAACTCGCGGCGGACAAATACAAAGTCGTAGTCTTTTTTCGAGAGGTCGGTGTCGAGCACCACCATCTGCGCAAAACCCAGGGGCTGGAAATGCAGCGCATAAATTCCGGTCAGTTTCTTCAGACCGCGCCGCGCGATCCCCGGCTGCGCCACGAACGAAACGTCCTCCGGTCCGTCGCTCATATCCAGGCGCCCAAGAAAATACTGGTCTTTGATGGGAATGGCATTCCCGCCATCCGCTTTCAGGTTCTGGATATAGGTCTCCACCACCGGACGCAGGCTGCGCAACTCCGAGAGCATGAGATGCTCGCGCTGGATCACCCGCTCCACCACCTCGTCAAACGATCCGGGAGTGGACCGGTTATTTTCCGACGCCGCCACCAGCGGGGCTGAGCTTCCCTTCGGGTTGTTGGAACCGCTGTTGCTGGAACCGGCGGGCTGGGCGATAAGAACCGGAAACTCCTGCGATACGGCGGTAAACGGGAAAGCCAGCAGCAGCCCCAGGGACAGCGAACTCAAACGGAAAACGCGCATACCACCTCCCAGCGATTAGCTCTCAGCAATTGGCAGATTAGCTGCCAGCAAATTAGCAATCCGCAATGGGCAATCCGCGCTTCGCCGGAATGACTCTCGCCGGCGGGGCTCGATGCCAAATGTCAGTGCCAAATGCCAAGTGCACACAACGGGCCAGTTGGGAGTTAGAAGTGTCTTAGGGAGAAGGAAACGTTTATTTCGAGAACCGCCGAACGCTGTACGCAATCGGCAACCCCACCACCACCATGTGCACGATCAGCCCTTGCAGCACGTCATGCAGTTCGTACGGGCCCCTGTCCTGAAGCGCCGAGAGCGGCAAAACGACGTAACCCATGACCAGTTCCACCGCCATGCCGTAGAACAGGCCGCACACCAGCGGGTTCTCCTTCAGGAAAGCCAGCCTGCGGCTGGCCGCGTAATATACCGCCGTCGCCGAGAACGCGATAAAGAAGTGCAGCAGGACGCCCAGAGCATAGGTGGCGGCTCCTCCCTGCAAAGCCGGCCGCCCCAGCAGGCCCGCGGCAATCACCAGCGGAACTCTCCGTCCAAACAGGATGAAAGCTTGGGTAAGGTCCAAAGTGCCGACAATCAGCCCGCCCACGCCGATTGCCAACCCAGCGCTTCGTTTCCCCGATGGCCAACCTGCGGATTCTCTGGTCATCCGATATCCTCCTTCTTTCGCCTGTGGCTTTTGCGCCTGCAACGCAGGCTTAGATACCAACATGAGACGTGCGAAGTCGGAAACCGTGTTCTGAAATGTCCTGAATATTTCTGCAATGACCGCCGTGGGCAAGGCGCGACTCAAGATTTCGTGGTGGAGCGGGCACTCCTGCGGAGAAAATCCGCGAATGCCTGTAATACGTGGGAGAGCGGCGCTTCAGTTCCACGTAAAGCCCGCGCGCGCTTCAGCCCCTGGGGTCAGATTTTGTATCAGCGACTAAGTTTGCCCGAACCTTCCAGGCCGTCCATCGGCCACGGAAGACGCGCTGACGTCCGTGAAGTTTGCTGAATGGTGGGCGCTGTAGGATTTGAACCTACGACTTCCACCGTGTGAGGATGGCACTCTACCGCTGAGTTAAGCGCCCACTGCCTTGCATAACCTGCCTTGCATAACCTGCCTTGCATAACCTGCCTTGCATAACTGCCGTGCATAAAACGACTTGCGGTAAACCGATTTGCGGCAAACCTTCTTGCAGTAACATGATCATAACACGCTAGTTCCCTGTTTGTGAGCCTCCGCTGGCGTGGCGTGCGCCGAATTTTTCTCCGAAGAAGTCGCCCTTGTTCCAGGTCGGCAGCGCGTCCTGCTGCGCCAGGTCAAAGCCGATCAGGAAGTTGACCCCCGCCGCCTTCGCACCCGAACGGTAGTCGAGAGCCTGATCCATGTTGTCAAGCGGCGTGTGATATTTCGTCACCATCCACTCCTTCTGCAGCTTCAATCCGTCGATTTTTGGATCGATGCTCTGTATCCCGTCGGTAACGTCCACCGCCGGAATACCCTGCAGAACGAAGGAGTACTGGTCGCTGCGAATAAAGAAATTCTCCTCCGGCATGGGATCGGGACTGAGAGAATAACCGACGCGCTTCGCGGCCGATTGCACCTGCTGCTCCAGGCTGGAGTGTTCCATGCCCAGCACGATCAAGTCCTTCATGGAGTAGAACAGACCGGGCGCGCCATCGATGTTGATGTTCGCCACAATCGCGCTTCGCGGCACCGTCGGGAAGTTCGCGAAGTAATCGGACCCGAGCAATCCCATCTCCTCGCCGGTAACAAAAACAAACAGAAGGGAGCGCCGCGGCGCCTTGGGCAGGCTGGCGAACGCGCGCGCGATTTCCAGCAAGCTCGCCACGCCAGAGGCGTTGTCGAGAGCGCCGTGGCAAACGTTATCCCCATTTATTGGCGGGCAAATCCCCAGGTGATCGACATGTGCGGTATAAACCACATACTGCCCGCGCAGCGCCGGATCGGAGCCGGGGACCTCGCCGATAATGTTCGGGCTGTCGGCCGAAGAATGCGAACTGATCCCATGGATGCGGGCGGTGACGGCAAGAGCCAGAGCCTGCGGCTGGCCGGCCCGGGCCGTGTCGAAGACCTGTGCCAGAGTCTTGCTGGCGCCGGCAAACAGCTTCTCCGCTCCCGATTGATTGAGCAATGCCCCGCCCCGCAGCTCCGGAAATGTGTTGTGCGGGCTGCCGTTTTGCTCCAGCCACTCCATGCTTCCCATTTGCACCTGCGGCACAATCCAATCCCACGGATAGCGTTTCTGATCTTCCGGCGTCATCATGTCGATGAACCCCACCGCCCCGTGCGCCACCGCGTTCCGTTGCTTTACAAGGGAATCGGAATAGTAGGCTCGTACCGTCGATGGGAACTTTGCCGGCGCGCCGTCGATCACCACGACGATCTTGCCTTTCACGTCGGCGCCGGCGTAATCGTCGTAATCGTGTTCCTTCGCGGTGACGCCGAATCCTGCAAACGCCACCGGAGCCTCGACCCTATTGTCAGTCTTGATCAAGTCCCCGATTTGCACGTAATCCTTCAGCGGGACCAGCGTTTGCTCGCCGTTCTTGTCTTGGTGACCAGTGCTCACCAGCACCAGCGAGCTCTTGCCGTCGTCGAGCACCGACTTGCGCAGAGGCACGGTTTGATACCAGCTTCCGCCCAAACCGCCAGGATGCAAACCCGCAGCCTCGAGTTGAGCGGCCACATAGCGCGCCGCGATCTCATAACCCGGCGTGCCTGGAGCTCGACCCTGCAGCAGCGAGTCAGCCAAGAAACGCATGTGCGCCCGAATCGCATCCGGCCGGATCGCATTCAAAGCCGCTTGCTCCGGCGCAGCCGTCGATCCCTGGGCCGCGGCGCAAATACCAGAACATCCGATGAGGACAAACCGAACAAGGCAGCGTTTCATACGCGGTAAGCTCCAGATTCGATTGAGGTTGCGGATTCGGCAGAGTAGGGCGCCGTAGCCAAGGGGAACATCTTGGACCATTCTGGCAAAGTTGGCAAGTGCCGCGTCAGCAATCACTTACGAGTAGCATAGGAATCGTCACGAGTGCACCAAATTCGTGCCCGGCAGCATTTTGGGACGAGAAAGGAACATGGTAGCCTTACGACAGCA
>Ga0187863_10003160_pt1 | contig 12277 bp, 18 predicted proteins | sample June2016WEW_11_1_FD_132975 | JGI IMG/M metagenome (GOLD analysis project Ga0187863, IMG submission 132975) | Peatland microbial communities from SPRUCE experiment site at the Marcell Experimental Forest, Minnesota, USA - June2016WEW_11_10 | ecosystem: Environmental > Terrestrial > Soil >...
GCCGGCATTTTTGCTCCGATCGGCAATCACACCTTCCGCGCCACGGGCATCACCGCCTACCTTGCCAACGGCGGCGCGCTCGAACACGCGCAGGAAATGGCGGCGCATGAGAGCCCGCGCACCACCAAGCTCTACGACCGCACGAAGGAGCGGCTCACGCAGGACGAGGTGGAGAGGATCAGGCTTTAATCTGGGCAATCCTATGAGAACGATCACCATCTTCTATGCATGGCAAAGCGATACTCCGAAGCGATTCAATCGCCATTTGATCCGCATCGCGTTGGAAGCAGCCGCCGACCGCATCAACCAAGACACAGCTCTGGAAGTTGAAGTTTGCATTGACGCCGATACAGAGGGCGTCCCGGGGCAGACACCGATCACCGAAACCATCCTAGGTAAGATCGCTAACTGCGACATCTTCGTCCCCGACGTCACTTTTGTTGCCAAAACTAATGCAGGAAAGCTCATCCCCAATCCCAACGTGATGACTGAGTATGGCTATGCGATCCGAGCGCGAACATATTCGGCGATGATGCCCATAATGAACACAGCTTTCGGGCCTCCGGAACAACTGCCATTCGATATGGCGCATCTGCGACACCCAATACAGTACGTCGCCGAACCGACGACCGAAAACGCAGAGCGCCGCATTGCCAGAAATGCGCTGTCTCTGGATATCGAGAAGGTGCTGCGGCTCCAGATAGCAGCCACACAACCGCCACAGCTCACGCCGCAGCCATTCCCGAAAACTGAGGCCAAGGCCGGACCAGCAAGATTCCGACCACCTGGCGAACCCATTGGACACCGGTGGGATCGGCTTCAATTCGGTGCCGGCCCGGATCACGAGGTCTTTTTGGCGGATGGTCCGGCCATATGGCTTCGACTAATGCCTACTGTTGATCCAGGAAGAAGATGGCCAGCTCATGAATTAAAGGATCAAGCTATCCGCACCGGCAGTCTCAACCTTCAACCTTTTGTGTATCACAATCTCTGCATTCTCCGAGCTGAGGATGGCGTAGCAATATGCCATCTTGCCGATGCGGTGGAAACTACCTCTGTTGCCTTCGCGTTTGAGACAGGAGAGGTGTGGAGTGTTGACACGACTCTGCTGGCCTACGACGCAGGCGACATTCCATATCTTGAATCATTATATTTCGAACGGCTCCCGCATTATGCCCGGTTCTTGTCGAGCCTTGGTCTAAATCCTCCCTACCACTGGATCGGTGGGCTAACAGGCGTAAAGGATCGCCGCTTAGTAATACCTCCCGGGATGATGCGCATTGTTGGGTCGCGTGGCCCACAATGTCTGTCCGACACGATTATTGAGGAAGGTGACTATGACTGCCAGCAAACGCCAGACAGTGCTCTCTATCCCCTGTTCAAAGCCATCTTTGAAAAGTGCGGTACGACGCGGCCCGATCATTTGCCACGATGATCCAACAGTCAGACACCAGTTGTGACGACATTCCACGGCGCCGGAACATAACGTGCTTATGTTACACTAGAGCGTATCCTGATTAGGCGGACCCATATCCGGCATTGCGAAAATAGTTGAAGCGTTCTTCTGGAGAAAAGCCATCGAGGGCAATTCCAATTGCGTCCCAGAATGCATCGACGGTTCGGCGTGCCATTTTGCGCAATGTGTTTTTGAGCTTGACGAAGACCTGCTCGATGGGATCGAGGTCCGGGCTGTAGGCTGCAAGGAAACACACTGCTGCACCCTCGGCTTCGATGGCTTTCCGAAGGCCGGCGCGTTTATGGGAACCGAGATTGTGCCATGGTAGGATCGATTTGAATCGAGCGCTGTTCTACTTTTGGTTGCGCCACTGTCTGAACCAGAGAGCCGCTACGTGCAGCGCTCTAGACATTCGAAACGCACTGATTGGCATCTCCCCGATGAGTCAAGCCCTGCCGACGCGCGCTTTCCAGTCCGTCGGCCTGTCGACGCTAGCCGCGCAATCCGCTCGATCCGCGCACGCGGCGAAGACCTTCGGGGAGCGCCGAACGTGAGCGAGGCGGCGCCCTCCATTGCCGCGCCGGAGCCGGGGTCGGCAGTCGAACTTGCGACCTTCCGCGACCTGCAGTCGCGCCTGCCGGACCTGTTTCGCAAAGTTTTCCCGGATCCGCGTGCGCCACGCACCGTGGTGATTGTCCCTAGCCTGAGCCTCGACCAGGACGTGATGGCGCGGGTGACAGGTGCCCACCATTACGAAGAACGCATGCTGTGCATGCTGATGCTTCTAAAGTTGCCGCGGACGCGAGTCATCTATGTCACCAGTCAGCCGGTGTCCGAGGAAATCATCGACTACTACCTCCATTTGCTTCCCGGGATTCCGGCGACGCACGCGCGCCAGCGCTTGAAGCTTTTTTCCTGTTTCGATTCGACACCCATACCTCTGTCGGCCAAGATCCTGACGCGACCGCGATTGCTCGCGCGGCTCCGCGATGCGATTCCTGAGGCCGCGACGGCGCATATGTCGTGCTTCAACGTATCGGCGCTCGAACGCACCTTGGCCGTGCAGCTTGGTATCCCGATCTATGGCTGCGATCCAGCGCTACTCCCGCTTGGATCGAAAAGCGGGGGGCGGGCGATCTTTCGCGAGGCCGGGGTCTTACTGCCGGCCGGCGTTGAGGATCTCGCGGACGAGGGCGAGGTTGTCGCGGCCCTCGCCGAACTGAAGCGGCGCGATCCTGGTCTGCAAAGAGCCGTCGTGAAGCTCAACGAGGGTTTTTCTGGGGAGGGCAATGCGATCTTTGGTTTCGAAGGAGCACCCGACGGCGACCGCCTCGAAGGCTGGATCAAAACCAGGCTACCCGCGCTTGCTTTTGAAGCCCGCGATATGTCGTGGGCGGTCTATGGCGCCAAGATCCACGAGATGGGCGCGATCGTGGAAGAATTCATCGAGGGTGCGTTGAAGCGATCGCCGTCGGTTCAATACCGGATCGATCCGCTCGGCCAAATCGAAGTAATTTCGACGCACGATCAGGTGCTCGGAGGGCGATCCAATCAGGTGTTTCTCGGGTGCCGGTTTCCTGCGGATGTTTCCTACCGGCTCGACATTCAAGAGGAAGGACTGAAGGCCGCTCGGATCTTGCGAGATCGAGGGGTTCTGGGACGTTTCGGCATCGACTTCCTCTCAGTGTGGGATGGCAGTGGCTGGCGGCATCGTGCAATCGAGATCAATCTGCGTAAGGGTGGGACTACCCACCCATTCATGATGCTCCAGTACCTCACCGATGGGCGATACGATTCTGCAAGTGGCGAGTTCCGCTCACCGTCAAACGCGTCCTGTTGCTATTATGCATCCGACAATTTGGAGGCGTCGATCTACCATGGGCTCACGCCCGCGGATCTCCTCGACATTGCGGTGGTAAACGGCCTGCATTTCAATGCCGCGACACAACAGGGCGTCGTCTTTCACCTCATTGGGGCTCTCTCGGAGTTTGGTAAGTTTGGAATCGTCTGCGTCGCGCCCTCGTTTGACGAGGCGGATCGGCTCTACCGAGAGACCGTTGCCGTACTTGCTCGCGAGCAGGCGACGGAAAAGTGAACTGTTTGTCTTCATTGTTTCCCGGTTAGCCTGCAGCAAATTCCCAGTTTTCGCTGTCAGACCGCACTTTAACACCTGATTTCTACAAATCTCTGATTTCATGCGAGTTGCGGCGATATTCGAGATGATGTGGCACTACGCGTTGGGCGACCGCGGCGTTTGTGGGCCGATGGCGATGATGCAGACCAAAGGTGCCGCTCGAAATTCGCCTTCTGATTCGCGACATGAGCCTGGCCAATCCGCTGTGGGCGCGCCCCGCGTGGTTGCGGAGGAATGTCCTCCAGCCTTGCGAAGGGGGTCTCCTGTGCTTTCCATATACTTGGCGATCGAGGTTTGGCCGAATTTCGATGCCGAGTTTGAGGAGTTCTCCATGGATCCGTCGGCCGTGTAGCATAATCAACAAGCCAAAGAGCAGCCGAAATGAGAGTGTCGGAACGACAAACAGATCAATCGAGGCGATCCCATCGGCATGATTGTGGAGGAACGTCTTCCATCCTTGCGAAGGAGGTTTCCTGTGGCTTGAGCGGTCGTACGCGCACCAATCGCGGATGAAGTCGAGCCAGTCGTTTCTCGGGTCTGTCGCAATCTTGGTCAGAGGTATCTCATCGCGCGCGGCGAAGAGCAACTCGTAGATCGCTTCTGCATCCGCCCCTGTGGCTACCCGAATCATCGCTTCTCGTTACCCTCCTGCATATCCCCGTCGGGCTGATGGTGGGCGCTCCCGGGGACCCAAAATAAGTTTAGATATCTTATCCAAAGTAAGAGGTGAACGCGCCACTCGAATCACCAAGGGGTTCCCTGGCGCGAGGGTCAGATAGCCGATGGGTTGCGGCGTTGGACGCTTGTCGACTTTGATAAATGCTACGTAGCCGGGTACCCCCAGTTCGTACGCGTTGACACCGTTATCCTTCATTGGCCTAGTCGGTCTAAGCGTACTGGAATCGAGCTCACCTACAAGACGACAAATGGCCATGGGGAACTCATCCGCGCGGCCTGGATTCTTATCCAGCAACATTCGGCGAATAGTTGCTTCAAACGGCCCGAGACGAACTTCCCTGAACGCGTCGTGATCTGATATTGACATCTTCCAGAGAATTGAGAGGAGGCAGAGTTTCAAGCTGGCGTAGTCGTAGTCTTGAATAGTGTAGAAATTTTCACCGGGTCTCGCCTGTTGGAACCGGTCATAGGCATCGGCCTTCACGAGCAGATCAGCTGTATGGTCTTCCCAGGACGCATATTTGTTATCGCAGTCGGCGCACCGGATTTTGTCGTCGTACTGGCCCATCGGAAGCCGCTTCGGGTATGAACCTTTGCCAACAAGCACCATCGGCCCGGAAGCAGAGTTCAACGGCTGGAGTAGACACCGGGGGATGATGTGCGCTTCGATAAGTTTCTTATCTTCGTTGCAAAATTGGCAGAGCATCTGATCGTCATTATTCCACGGGTTATGAATTTTCGAGCGAGGTAGCACGGCGAAGTCGGGGTTGCTACGCCGCAGTGCATATTATGTCGCGACCCGACGCGCGTTGTCATGCACCGGTAAAGAGGCCAATGACTTTCGTGAGCACCGAGCTATCAAGAACAGACTGCCAGGCGGATTTTGCCTTCTCTTTTTCTGCTGTCGGCGCGTTGGAGTTGTTGATCGCAGCAACAATCTTCTCGCCGCTGAAAGTGAAACTCTGCGCGTTCCCCTCGCCAATCTGGACGTTCGATGAGCTGTGAACGATATTGATGGCGATCGGTGAAGTAGTTTTGCCTTCGATGACATCGATGCCACGGGCGGTGATGCGAGCGGAACCTTGTGATTCTCCCAATGTCGGACACCATTCGATAAGACCGCTCTCGCTAAGTTGCCGACATATTCTGGCGGTGGTTTCCTGTTCCGCGCACTGTGGAGGGGTCGAAAGGGACCGGAAGGAATCGGTCGGAATGGCGTTCGTCGTATAATTTACGCAGCACAAGAGCGCGGCGGTCGAAGTCTTTTACGGTCATGCTGCGATCTCCGATGAATCCAATTTCGATGTCGCGAAGCGCGTCATTAAGGCGCTGTTCGAATTTGAGTGAGTATTGACCTTGTGTTCCTTGTTGTAGACCAGGGATGACGGTCACTTCCGGAATTCCGAGCAAGAGTGAGTCGCCTAGGTTCTTGAGAAGCGGACGCGCCCAGCTTGTGATCTCAGTCGCCGGAAGTTTCATTCGATTGGTGAAATCGTGAATGAGATGTAACGCGCGGTCGAGGGTCTCGTGGTGAATTTCATCAAGACGTTTAGCGATCCTATCAACGGCAAGTCCGCTCTTATCCAAGCCACTGGCGGCAAGTTCTGCCCCAATACGATTTCTTTCTTGCTCAGAGGTCGTACGCGCATCTTGGATTAACGCCCGGAGTTTTCGATCAAAATCAGCTCTCGTTGGAACCTGGTACATGGGCGGGTTACTCGCTGCTCAATCTCGCTCATGTCGTAGCTGCGCCGGATTTCTCAAGCGTTGCTTTGCCGCTGTTGCGGCGATTGCTGTGGATAAACGCGATGGAGACGGAGCCCCTGGTCTGATTCCCAAGGCGATTGAGCGCGGCCCGATGGCCAGGTTCTCATGCGTTAGCCGGATTCATTACCACTCAGCGCTGAAGCAGCGGCAGCATTTAAACGCGCGTTCGATGTGTGATTTGCAAGCGGCGATGCTCTGTCACAGTTGTTCGGCATATCTCCGAATTAGATAATTCGCAAAGGCACTACGGCTGACAAGCATGTAAAGAGCATCCGCTTCGTCAATATCTGTAGCCTCAGTCAAGCTGTGGCGAATTCCACCTTCATCGCTCGTGTAGCCGTACAATTGTGTTATTCCCTTCCTAAAAGCCCCATGCATGGAATGCTTATGCTCAATTATCCTAATGGCTCCATCTAGCGTAGCGGTCGGCTGGCCCGTGATGATTTTCGCAGCGGCTTCAACTGCTGAAATCGATTCCTTGATGCTGTTGCGGTAATCGGGATTTGGTTTTTTACTGTATAGGTCCAGTGCCGACATTACGTGTGCAGTAACGGGTGCAAAGCGATCAATATGTTTCGCCGCTTGTTCAAGTTCCCACATTTCAATGTCAGCGGTGATGTGCGCTAGTCTGCCAGCAATAAATCGATACCCAGATTTTTCGCGTTCGAGAACTCCATTGATTTCATTTCTAAAGCGTTGCTGGCTTGCTTCGTTTTGAAATTGAGCGTGCAAAAATTCGACCAGGTTCAAAACGTGATACCAAGGTGCAGTTTGAAATGTACCCAGTTGGGCTTCTACGAAGCTGAAGGTGCCAGATGGTAGAGCGTTAACGGGCACCTTGTAAAAGTCTTTGTACAAACTTCGGGCCACACTATACATATTATCACTTATCAGCGTCCCGCTGCGGGGTGTAAACCAAAAGTCACTACAAACATTCCAGAGTGAATTTCTGGTTTCTATGTCTAAATCATTAATCTGAATTTGTTTCGGCTGGGTGAACCCATGTCGGTCTGAAAACGACGTCATCCGAATTCCTTAAAAATCCTAGCGGGGTATGCGGTAATGAACCGTTCCGCCTTTTATCACGCGACGGATACCAAATAAGCGGCCCGACATGTGCGAACGTGACAATAGTCCCCGCGTGTGGGAAAGGCTTATGCTAGCATAGTTACCTTAATTTCATAATGTCTTTAGATAGTTGGAGGGAGGCATGGCAACTAATTGGGATGCAGAACTTCCGGGCTGCTTCGGGTGCACGGATATGTTGTTTGCCAGGCATCCTTTAGATGAGGAAAGGGCGTTTAGGGGGCTTGCGTCGCTTAGAAGCCGTCAAGTTGGATGGACGAAGGCTGAATCACAGATCAAAGCATTTTTGGAAAGCAAGAACGTTAGTGTAGCTCAGATCGACGCTGAGATTGCCTATGCTTATCGGATGCTTTCACCTTGGCTCCTCGACTGATGCAGTTTTCATCACTCTTACTTGATTGATAAGCTCGCATCATGTGCGGACGCTTCACCCAATCCTACACGTGGCGCGAACTGGTCGAGCTCTACCGGCTGACGCAGCCCGCGCGCAACTTGCGGCCCCGCTACAACGTCGCTCCGACGACTCAGATCGATGTCGTGCGACTTGCGGGGGATGCCCGCGAGGTCGTCCCGATGCGATGGGGCCTTATCCCCGGATGGTGGAAGAAGACGGCGAAGGAGGTGCCCTCGACGTTCAACGCGCGGGCCGAGACGGTCGCGCAGAAGCCGATGTTTCGCTCGGCCTTCAAGCGCACCCGCTGCATCGTGCCAGCGTCCGGCTACTACGAGTCGCGCAAGGTCGAGGGCGGCAAGCAGCCCTACTTCATCAGCGCGGGGGATGGAGCGGTGCTGTCGATCGCGGGACTTTGGGATGAGTGGCGAGACCCGGAGACTAAGGAGCCGGTTCTGAGCGCCACGTTGATCGTGACCGCTGCCAATGACGTCACGCGGCCCATCCACGACCGCATGCCGGTCATGCTTGGCCAACAAGATCATGAGGCATGGCTAACCGGGAAGGCTGGCGTCGAGCTGCTGCGGCCCGCCCCGAACGACCTCTTGCGCACGTGGCCGGTGTCGAAGCGGGTCAATAAGACTGGCGTCGGTGATGATGATCCGAGCGTGATCGAGCCCGTCGAGGCAAACTTGCCCTCTTTATAAATCGCAGATCGGCTAGAGCACTTGGAGTGGCAGCTCTCCCTCTTGCGGGGCGATTGGAACGATGCGCGCGGTTCGTGGATGAAGGGGCGGCGATCATCGCCGAGCTGGCCGCGATGCGCGGAACAGGACATTCGGTTCACGGCCGGGTCGGGCCGATTCCAGTCGGTCCGCTTTATGGGAAAGCTATTTGGCAGCGGACGTTCGAAGCGGCGTCGTGCGGACACACGACAAGTGACCGCAGTACTTCACAATCGCTATGACTCTGACGAACGGCCAAGTTTTTGCCTGCCCGCTCGGCGCGCTTGGACCGGGGGACAGATGCCGTCGCCTATGCCGGCAGGAGGATCACCTTCGTCTTGATCGGCGTGCGTGAATAGAGGTCGAGCATGTCCTGAGTGAGGAGGCCGGTGCAGCCGCTCGTAACGCCGGTCCCGATCGATGCGGGGTCGCTGGTGCTGTAGATCGTGCACACCGTGTACACGCCCTTTTGATAAAGATAGAGTGTGCGGGCGCCGAGCGGATTGTCGAGACCTCCCGGCATGCCGCCGGCATATTTGCGCGCCTCGGGCTGGCGCTGGATCATCTCCTTGGGCGGGGTCCAGGTCGCCCATTCCGCCTTGCGCCCGACGTAAGCCTCGCCGGTCCACAGGAAGCCCTTACGGGGGACATTGGCGCCATAGCGGGTGGCGTTTCCGTTGTCTTCGACGCGGTAAACATAGTAATTGGCCGGATCGATGATGATCGTGCCGGGCGCTTCACGGGTGTCGTAGCGCACGGTCCGGCGATAATATTTCGGATCGATCTTGCTGACGTCGACCGCTGGTATCGCGAATTTCTTGTCGGGCACGGGCCCATAGAGCTTCGCCGCGCGGGCCATGTCGTCGGTTGTCGCGCAACCGGCGAGCCCAAGCGCGCCGAGACTGACGGCGGAGCCGAACAGAAAGGACCGGCGGTTGAGAAATTCCGACCGAAGCCCAGGCAAAGCTGAGTCGCCCATCTCGTCGGCAATCTCACCGTCCATGATCATGGTCTTGGAGTTTCCCATATCCTGTCGCCCGACGAGAGAATGCTCCAGCATATGCCCAACGAACATCCTTGTTGAGCTGAGATTGCCGTCACATCGCTCGATTGGCAAGCCCAAGCGTCGTTGGGCGGGGCTTGCCATGCGCGAGAGCCCGTCCATGTGGTTTCGCAGTCACACATCGCGCTGACTCGACGAAAACATGCAGACGTCCGCATCGCGGGAGCGGCTCTCGTCCGCTCAACGACTGGTTTGGGCGCATCCCGGAAATGCCGCCCGCGCGATCAACGACCGCTTATGGTGCCAAATCGGACTCTGGCAAGTCGCCCAGAGTTGCACTTAAGAGCTCAACCGATCGGCATTAGCTTGTAGCAATGGCCTCGTCCTCGACAGGCTCAATCAGGCCAGGATCATCGTCTCCCCGGCCCGACACATTCACCCGTTTCGATACCGGCCACATGCGCAGATAGTCATTCGGCGTGGGCCGCAAGAGATCTACACCGGCCTTTCCGGTGAGCCATGCCTCATGATCGCTCCGGTCGAGCAGGACCGGCATACGGTCATGAATGGGCCTTGTGAAGTCATTCGCCGCAGTCACGATCAAAGTGGCACTCGGAATCGTCTCGCCCGTTTCAGGGTCCTTTGCGCGACTGTCTCGGCCCGCGCGTTGAACGTCGATGGCACTTCCTTGGCAGACTTTTTCCACCAGCCCGGAATGAGGCCCCAGCGCATCATGACAAGCTCCGGGCCGGTCTCCGCCAATCTCACGACGTCGATCGCCGTTGTTGGGGCGATGTTATAGCGGGGGCGCAAGTTGCGCGCGGGCTGGGTAAGCCGGTAAAGCTCGACCAGTTCACGCCAAGTGTAGGATTGGGTGAAGCGTCCGCACATAACGCAACTCTACCACCTTACCATGGATCAAACTGAGGGATTATCCTCGGAAGCAATGGCTCCGGCCAATTCTGGGAATTCAGATTCCAGATACTCCAGCGTTGCTTTCAAAGCGTTCGTCAGATTCACATATCCTCGTTCGTCCCATTCCACTGTGATCCCCCCGATCGTATCTCCCAAAAAAGTTTGGCCTGCTCTCATGACCCCGGCGAACGAAGGGTACGCTACCATGTGTTTCCCAGAATCGAATCCAGGTCGCGAACTGAGGTTGCAATGTTTGGAGGCTAAGGCAAATCCTTCAACCACCTGGAAGTCAAATTTTTCTTTGGCCTTTACTTTCAACGCTCTTACTTGATTGTCACCGTCTGTTGGGTTACTGCCCCTGTTTTGAGCAACATAATCTATCATATGGAGTGTCACCGTGCATGCAAGCATAGCTAGATGTAAATCTTTGTTGTTGCTAAAAAACTCATCGACAGTCGGCTTCACAATTTCGGCGTAATATCGATAAGCTGATATCAAAGCTGTCTCCTTTTAGACCAATACGAAGTGGTCAAGACCGTCGTGTTCGTTAGCTAGTTGGGCTCTTACCCTGGCTCGACAACAAACGTCGCAGTTGTGTATTCTTTGCCGTCATCAAAGGCGCAGACCGAAAATCTGTATTCTCCCGCTTGCGAACAATTTTCGTCGTAATAGTCGGAGGCAAATTCACCGGCGGGTCGAACCATGCCATGATCTTCGCGCCAATATGCAAGGGCAACGCTCACGGCGGCGCTTGGAATCAGAGTGGCTTCCTTTGCGCCTCTGCCTCCTCTCGCACCAGTATACATAGAAAGATTGATGGCGCTGTCTGAAATGAGGTAAAAATCGCCGCGCGGCTGCCCTCGATCCCGAATCTCGATTTTGAAAATTTGAAACCTAACCCCTGTCGCGACGCGCCTTCCTGTGTTCCGGACTTGGAACCCGTGCCAAACTTCGCGTAAAGGGCGATGCTCAATCTCACTCTCAGGGTCGTGAGACAATAGCACTGTTCCGTCGCTTCCGAGCGTGACAATAGCACTGTTCCGTCGCTTCCGAGCGTAATGGCGAGGCGTGGTTTGACCCACCATTGCCTGGTTACTTTTGCTATATTGACTAGCTGCGCGAGTACGAAACCAATCACGCCTCCCGTCTGATTCCATGGAGGGACCACGTTAGCATATGAATCGGATTAGGTCAGTCTATTCGCGCGGCTAGTCTGACTGAAAGAGTCAGTGGCGCGAGTCGCAAATTAATGCCAGGCAAAAATTGGCCGCGCGGTTAGTTTAGCGTGCCATCGCCTCTCCATTGGCAAATCGCGCCTCAAAATTGCGCTTGAACGCCGCGCCCGCCTCGGCGCTTTCGATCACGATAAGATCATTGTCCTGGCGCTTGAGGCCGGACGCGGAAAAGTTCGCTGCGCCCGTGCGCAGCAATCGCCCGTCGATTTGGTAGCTCTTGAGGTGCATCGGCGGGCTTGTGCTTGGCTCTTATCTCAGCGCCCGGCGTTTCGGCATGGCCCCAAAAGACCTTGGCGCCTCCCGCCCGGCATAGAGGTCCAACGCGGCACAAAATTCCGTGGCGTCTTCAAATAGCCAATCGTCCGACATGCGGGCGGGAGGCGAATGGTTTGGTTTAGGATCAGCGTCGGCGATCATTGCCAGCACTTCGGCGATTGCCTTGATCTTAGGATCACGACGCGACGAATGGGTCATTGCCTTGCCTACTCGCTTCCGCCCCCTGCTTCTTTTCCAATGTTTAACTGATAGCTGGTGTGAGGCTGGTGTGTCGCCCCCTGTTCAGAGGGTCCGAGAACCGGCACTGCGGGCGCCAGAGACCATTGTGCGCCCGCAGGCTTTCAAAATTGTTAAGTGCTGAACTGGAGACTTTTTTAGGCGAAGAAGCCTTTCCGCAATGTGATTGGCAGATTGATTCGTGGTAATTCGGCGCGAGCAACGTGAAAAATATTCGCGTTGCTAAAATGAGCCGGGCCACCTTCATTTCGGCTTGCCCTTCGTTTTCCTAACCCAAAGCTTTTCGTTACCGCCCTTGATCCGCCCCCATTGAACTGGTCCACCCTGAGGTATGTCTTTGGACATGAAGAGGAGGACCGCAATGCCGAGAAAGC
>Ga0187863_10003168_pt1 | contig 12260 bp, 10 predicted proteins | sample June2016WEW_11_1_FD_132975 | JGI IMG/M metagenome (GOLD analysis project Ga0187863, IMG submission 132975) | Peatland microbial communities from SPRUCE experiment site at the Marcell Experimental Forest, Minnesota, USA - June2016WEW_11_10 | ecosystem: Environmental > Terrestrial > Soil >...
GTGAGCGCGGCAGGACTCGAACCTGCGACCCATGCCTTAAAAGGGCATTGCTCTACCAACTGAGCTACGCGCCCTCACCTTTTGCAAATCGGCCACTCAGCAACAACCGCCAGCGATTTTGACGATCAAGCATGTCGTTGGGAATTAATGGCCCTGCAGTCATCGTACCAAAGATCGGCCCACTTGCGGGAGTCCCACAGCTCAATCCGAATCGGTGTAGCGGCTATCGCGGAGGCCAGATTCCCAGTGTCCTCGCCCGATTTCAGCGAGAATCTGGCGTGCATTTGACGCCGTGAAATGAAGCGAAGCGCACACCATCGAACCGATGATGCGACATTGGTCAGAAGTAGCGGGCAGAAGAAGCAATCGATCAATGGCTTCAAGCGCTATGCACCGACGCAGAAGATTGATGGAAACGACACAATTGAGAACCCGACGAATTCAGGCGATTATGCCTTCCATTCCGCACGAAATATTTCTGAACGACCTCATTACACAATTATGAGACTCCTCGCGGTAGCAGACACAAATGGTTCACCGACTGTCGAACATCCGAAAGTTACTTAATGTCCAACGCAGGGGCCGGCACAGATGCCAGGGCGAACATCATCCGCTTGAGCGAACCGCTCGAAAACAATCACAGTTCCGTTCGCACATCTCAGATCCGAGCTCTCGTCATCGCCCGGTCGATACGCTACTTACTAACTCTCAACTGGAAGAACTTGGCTGCGACCTTGCTCGGTGATATCGACCTGTATTCAGCTCGGGGACGGATTAAACGTTACATCAGGCAAACCCTTATTGACATGCAAAACATTGCATTCTAGGTTAAGCCCAATCAGCAATCGGAATTTGCTTCATGCTTCCGGTTTGCTGCTTCCCCTAAGGTGTCAAGACGTGTTGCGTGAACGCACGGTACGCGCTCACGGTGCGGACAACGCTGTTGGATTGCATCGACAGATCGATTGGATCTGTCGCATACCGTTTTCACCAAGGAGGTTTGGGCGTGGCTTGCAGTATAGTCTTGCCGCCGGTCATTTCGGTGTCGGTCTTGTCCTCCCGCTATACCCGTGTCCGTCCTGGCCTCTCTCCTCGATTCCTGCACTCTGCGCGTCTTGCGACCTTCAGCCAGCACCTGTCGACACCTAGCGCTTTGCCATCACTTACTACAGCACTTATTCGCGTTTCGGGTAACTATGTGAGCGCGTCGCGCCACTTATCGGATATAAACCCGGTCATATATCAGCCTCTTAAACCGCGTGGTCATATACCGTGAAGGTTGTTCTTGGTATGACCATCATACGGTCGATCTATTAAACACTACGGATAACTCTTTCGGAGGAGGGCGAACTCCATTAGCTACCACTGCGATTTCCGCTCTCCCTCGACTGCCAACTCGTCGGCTTTGATTTGGCCGACCAGAAAGGTAAGTGCCTTGTGCGGTCTGATCCCCAGGCTAGCAATCTAATCGAGGAACGACGATCCAAAACAGCACAACTATCGGGACTCGCACTGATAGAGAATCTATACTTCCGGGCCGGACCGGAAGCCGCTCAGGGTCAACTGCAACGTCTCCTCGGTGCCGAGCAATCGGTGCGTGCCTTTGCTCTGTGCGATGTCGGCCAGCCGGCTGTTGGGTTGAACACCCTTCCCAGCGATGACATTTCTTACGAAACCTTCAGCCCCCCGGTTTCCTGGAATGCGGTCTACTCGGTACAGCGAATTCGTTTGGGGGCAAAACTCAAGAGCGATTTCCTTTTCCATCCGGGGGAGGAGATCCTGATCCCGACGCAAGGAGAGGTGGCATATCACTTCTTCTGGAGCCCGGGCGCGAGCCCACCGGAGCGATTCCTGCTCAGCCCACCCGCCAGCGAGGGACAGATACTGCGAATCAATCCGCAGATTCCTCACCATGCGTGGAGCGCGAAGGGAGAAGCGACTGCATGGTTGATCCTGCGCCACGCCATGAATTCCCCGGTAGCATTAGTCATGGATCAACATTCGTCGCAGGCGCTCCAACCCCAGTTAGGAGTGCCGTCGGCCTTTGGGCGTAGCCAAAAGGCGTGGTCTAATGCTCGGACTCAGCGTCGAAGACGTGTGACGGCCAGCAACCTTCGCAAGCCGGGTGCCTACGCAATGATTGCATGGGGAATCTCAGAACTAATTCGCGATGCGCGCCTCAAAGCGGGTCTGACGCCCACTGATCTAGCGCGCCAGATTGGTATTGATCCTTCCTCCATCTCTCGCCTCGAAGAGGCCAAGGCGAACGTCTCCATCGAGATGCTCGGGAGAGTTTGCGCAGCCCTCCGTATCGGAATGGCCGAGTGCATGGAGTCCGGCAGCTGGATCTACGAACGCGATGATCTGGAGGCGAAACGCTGGGACGACGGCCAGATTGTCCATCCTCCGAAGGGATCGCATTTCTTGCACCTCTCCGTGCTTCAATTGGCGAAAGGCCAGCACCGTGTAGTCCCCACGAGTTGCGGGGCCGACTCCAGTCCCCTGTCTAGCTGGATTGTTCTTTCAGGCCGGTTGATGGCAGAGCTTCCCAATACGATGGGCGCCAAGTCAATGATTCTCGACGCATCAAATGTTCTGCATTTTCGCAAGTATGGCGATGTCAACCTTAACGCCATGCAGGATTCAACCATAATACAGGTGATATATTCCACGGTATGTGAGTGCAACTGTGCGCGTTCTTCGCTCGCTCCATAGTTACATCACGGTCGTCGCTGGTAGTAGTACGTATCTTGCAGTCACGATAATTGCACTAGCCACGACTTATACTTATTGCCACTTTCTGGTGCCATCCATGATTCGTGAATGATCTCTGTGTTGTTGTTTGGCCTGCAGTAATACAACCTGAGAGTTACTGTACCTGCCTTGACTGTCTGTGACCTTCCCTCCCGCGATCGTTTCATTTAAAACTCATCAAGTGTGATGCGGATTACAGACGCATCCGCGACAAACGTGATAGCTGAGTGCTTCCCCGCCACTTAGCAACACTGTCCACGACACGCATCGTATAGGAGACATCTATGTTGTCCAGAGCGGGAAAAGTGTGTTTGCTGAGTCTAGCGGTTGTCCTGAGCAGTCTGCTGGTTGCGTGTGGAGGCGATGACAGCGCAGCTCCTCCTCCCGCCGTAACTCTCTCCAAGTTGACGATCAGTCCTGCCGTCGCTTCTCTGCCGAACGGCACAACCCAGCAGCTGACTGTAACCGGAACCTACAGTGACGGGACTTCGAAAAACGTCACCCCGTTGGTCGCATGGACGGTCTCTCCCGCAACGGCAGCCAAGGTGAGCAGTTCAGGCCTGCTGACTGCGCTGGCCCAAGGAACTGCAACAGTCAACGCGACGATAACCGCGGTCAGCGCTCACCTTCCTTTGACGGTCCAGGCACCGGCGCTGACTTCCATTCAGATCACGCCCTCCTCCGTCTCGATCCCGCTAGGAACAAATCAGCAGCTTACGGCGACAGCGTCCTATACGGATGGCACATCAGCGAATGTCACGAATTCGGTGAGTTGGAGCAGCACTCCCGCGACCGTCGCCTCCGTGAATGTATCGGGATTGGTACAAAGCGTATCCAAGGGCAGCTTCAGCATCACCGCAACGAGCGGAACGATCTCGGGATCACTGAACGCCACCGTGGGGAATGCCGCCCTCCAGTCCCTGCAAGTGCTCCCAACCTCCGCTGCCATCCCCAAGGGAACTACGCAAATTTTCAGTGCAACCGCCATCTTCACAGACGGAAGCAAGCAGGATGTAACCGCTTCGGCCACCTGGCAGTCTTCGAATAGTGGTGTGGCATCGGTGAGCAGCACCGGTACCGCAACTTCCAGCGCGCAGGGATCGGCCGACATCAGCGCTTCTTATCAAACGGTAGGCGCGACCGCCGCACTCACCGTTAGCGCCGCTTCCATCAAATCAATTCAAGTAAGTCCCGCGACGGCGAGCCTCGCCAAGGGTACGAATCTGCAACTGGACGCCAGCGCCGTCCTTACGGACGGCAGCACTCAGGATGTGACTAACTCGGTCGTTTGGTCTTCGAGCGCATCCTCCGTATGCTCGGTCAGCGCCAGTGCGATGGCCACTGCGGTCAACACCGGCACTTGCATGGCAACCGCGACCTCGGGGAGTATTTCAGCGTCTGCAACTCTGACGGTGACGGCTGCAACCTTGACGGGAATCACGCTCACGCCTCCAAATCCCTCCGTTTGCTCCGGCGGCAGCGTGCAGTTAAAGGCCACCGGCAACTTCAGCGATGGTTCAAGCCAGGACATGACCGGCTCCGTCATTTACACGAGTTCGAAACCACTTGTGGCCATTGCGACGCCCACCGGATTGCTCCAAGGGTTGACGACAGGAAACGCAACGGTGACGGCAACTTCCGGATCGGTCTCTGCTTCACTCTCGGTGACGGTGACCGCGGCAACACTGCAATCGCTGACCCTCGGAACCGGTTCTCTGACCGTAGCCGCAGGAATATCCTCACAACTAAGTGCCATCGGCTCCTATAGCGACGGCAGCACTCAAGATCTCTCGTCCACCGTGACCTGGTCAACCTCGGCCAGTTCGATCGCCGCCGTCAACGCGACCGGCGACGTTACGGGGCTTGCCGTGGGAACCGCCACCATCAACGCGACTCTGGGTTCGATCTCGGGTTCAGCAAGCGTCACCGTGACCCAGGCAACGGTCGTTTCGATTACGGTGAATCCGCTCTCCGTGACAATCGCAGCTGGGCAGTCGCAGGCGTTCACGGCAACCGCTACGCTGACTGACGGCACGACGAGTGACGTAACCGCGTCGGTGCACTGGAGCATCTCAAATCCCGTACTGGCGACGATCAGCAATTCGCTCGGCAACGCCGGTGCACTTGCCGCGCTGGTTCCGGGAACCGGTACGGTCTCTGCAAGTCTCGGATCGGTGACTGGCACTGCAACCCTGTATGTCAACGCCGCTTCGCTCGTCGGCATCTCTGTAGGACCAACCGGGCTCTCGTTAGCGCTCGGCGTTCCTGCCCAGTTGACAGCGACGGGAACTTACAGCGACGGCAGCACGCAGGACATTACCGCATCAGTCGCCTGGTCAACTTCGAACGGCCAGTCGCTGACCGTGTCCGCAGCAGGTCTGGTTACGCCGCTGTCTATCGGCAGCGCAACCGTCACTGCTTCGATGAATGGCCAGTCAGGAGGCGTATCCGTCAGCATCACGTCCGCCATCCTGAATTCCATCAACATCACAACCAGCGGAGGCTCGCTGGCGCTTGGACTCTCGCAGCAATTCACCGCTACCGGCACCTATAGTGACGGCAGCACTCAGGACATCACCGCGGTTGTCCACTGGAGCTCATCGAACACGTCCATTGCGACCATCAGTGCGGCAGGACTCGTCCTGGCTGTGGGAGGCGGAACGGCGAGCATTAACGCGACGCTCGGATCGGTCACGCAAAGCTCGTCGCTTACGGTCAGCGCTGCGATCCTCGAGAGCATCAACGTGACGGCCGCGCAAAACTCGTTCGCACTCGGCTTCACGTTGCAACTCACCGCAACTGGAACCTACAGCGACGGCTCCACGCAGGATCTGACATCAGCAGCTATCTGGACTAGTAACAATCCAGCGATCGCGCTCATAGGTTCGACCGGACTCGTGAGCGGCCTGGCGACTGGCGGGATCGCTGCTACGGCAACGCTGCAGGGTGTGAGCGGAAGCTTGAACGTCACCGTCAATGCGGCCACGTTGGTGTCGATTACGGTCTCGCCGGCTTCGGTGAATCTGCTGCAGCTCTTGTTGACGCAGCAGTTCGCCGTCGTCGGGCACTTCAGCGACGGAAGCACGCAAACTCTGAACACGGGCGTTCACTGGTCCTGCACCAACGGACTGCTGGCAACTATCAACTCCACGGGGCTTTTGACGGCCCTGGGGCTTGGCAACCTCAATGTAACTGCGACGTACGGCTCGTTGACGGCCACCGCGGCGGTTTCGATTCTTTGATTCTCGAGACCACCAGGAGGCTGAATGATGCAGCTCCATTCACACTCGACCGGGCGCGACAAGGCGACCGCTGCCGTCGTCGCGCCCATTCCCGCGCTGAGCGTTGCCGCACTAACAATCTCAGCTTCCGCGCCTAATGAGGCAGAGAAAACCGTACTGCACGACGTCGCGTTTTCTGTTGCTGCGGGTGAGGTACTCGGAGTTCTCGGCGAGTCGGGCGCGGGTAAGAGCACTCTCGCCCTCTCGCTGCTTCGGCTCCTTCCGCAAGGATTTGAAGTCCGCAGCGGAACAATTCACCTGAACGGCACTTCATTGCTCGATCTCGGCGACGAAGAGTTGAGGTCGATCCGCGGCAATGAGGTGTCACTCATCTACCAGGATTCGTCAGCGCTCAATCCCGTGCTGCGCGTCGATCACCAAGTGGCTGAAGTGATCCATGCGCACAGCAACTGGAGCAATGCTCGATGCCTTCAGGAAGCCAGGGCCACTCTCGAATTAGTCGGCCTCGGCGATGACCGCATCTTCTCTTCGTATCCCCACCAGCTCAGCGGAGGCCAGAAGCAAAGAGTTGCAATCGCGCAGGCTTTGGCCTGCGGACCCAATCTCCTTATCGCAGATGAACCCACCGCGTCTCTCGATGCCACGACGGCGCTGGAGATTCTCGACCTTATCGAGCGAATGAGAGACCAGTTTCATTCGTCAGTCCTATTAATCAGCCATCAGCCTGAGGTCCTCGCCTATCTCAGTGGTCGCGTTGTAGTGATGTACGCGGGACGAATTATCGAGGAAGGCTGGATACAGGAGGTTTTCGATTCTCCCGCTCACCCTTACACGCGGGAGTTGCTCCGCTGCCGAACGCCCTTTCAGGACAAACAGGGGCCGATCGGGAGCAAGCCTCGCTGGCCGTTCATTCCCGGAACCGCAAATGATTTCACCGCCGGCTGCCCCTTCGAAAACCGCTGCCTGAACCGCATGGAGCTATGCGCGATATCGATGCCTCCCGTCACCGCAATCGGGCAATCGCACCACGTTCGCTGCTTTGAGTATGCGGAGGAAGTCTCATGACTCCGGAATTGTTATCCCGGCCCTTACTCGTAGCGCGCGGATTGACCAAAACCTATGTTCAGGGGCATTGGCCACGAAGACGTCATCACAAGGCGCTCGATGGCGTGAACTTGATCCTCCGGTCCGGCCGAACACTAGCGTTAGTCGGTGCATCCGGGTCCGGAAAGACCACGCTCGCCATGTGTCTGGCAGCGCTCGAACGCCCCGATTCTGGCGAAATTTGGTTGGGTGACTTGGATCTGGCTTCGGCTCGGAAGGGAAAACTATTACGGGCGCGCACGCAAGTGCAGATCCTCTTTCAGGACTCGTCGGGCACGCTCAGCCCCCTGCTCTCGGCAGCGGAGATCGTTGAAGAACCTCTCCGCGTGCAGTGCACTGTGCCCAAGCAGCAGCGGGACCATGCCGTGACGGACCTGCTACGGCAGGTGGGTCTCACGCCGGAACTGAAAACGCGCCGGGCATCCCAACTGAGCGGCGGACAACGACAAAGGCTGGCCATCGCTCGGGCGCTCGCTCTAAATCCGCGGCTCATCATTCTTGACGAGCCGTTTACCGGGCTCGACCTTTCCGCTCGTGGACAGATCATCAACCTTCTGATTGAGCTTCAGGCATCGAAGGCTCTGAGTTACCTGTACGTCTCCCACGATCTCGACGTAGTCAGTCATTTCGCCGACGAAGTTGCCGTTATGCACAACGGGCGGATTGTGGAGTGGGGACAAACCGATAACGTCATCGCAAATCCCATCCACTCGTCGACAAAGGTGTTGCTCGACGCTTCCACAGCGCTCTCTGGGCGAAGACCTTCTCCAAGAGGTGAACCTGCATGCGTTACCTGTTAGCGCGCATCGGCCAGTCCCTTCTCCTGCTGACGGGAGTGTCGCTGCTATCCTTCGCGTTCTTGCAATTGGCGCCCGGAGATTTCTTCTCCGAGATGCGGCTCAGCCCACAGATTTCCGATGAGACCGTGCAGGGCCTGCGCAAGCAGTTTGCGCTCGACAAACCGCTCCATATTCGCTACTGGCGCTGGCTGCAGTCGACCTTCCACGGCGAATTGGGATTCTCGTTCGCTTATAACAGCCCGGTGGCGCCGTTGATTCTGGACCGCGCCGGCAACACATTACTGCTGACCTCAACTGCAATGTTCTTTGCCTGGTGCGTCGCCGTACCGCTGGGGGTGATGAGCGCGGCCGCGCCCGCCGGATTGCTCGCACGCTTTTGTTCCATCGGAACTGCTGCTTTCCTCGCAACTCCAGAATTGCTCCTGGCTCTGCTCGCCCTCATGCTCGCCGTTCGAACCGGATGGACTCGGAGTCTCGGCATGGGAGCGGCGGTCACAACCGCCCAAGGATGGCAAGGTTTCAGGAATACAACCACCCATCTCATCCTGCCGGCTCTTGTTTTGGTGCTGACCAGTGTTCCCGTGCTGCTGCAGCACACCGCGTCGGCCATGCGTGAAGCTCTGGCGAGTCCGTACATCGCGGCTGTGCGGGCGCACGGAATTCGCCCCACTCGCATCCTCTTTCATCACGCTCTTCGTGCCGCGCTCAATCCCTTGGTCTCACTGTTGGGTACGTCGCTGGCAGGTCTGTTGAGCGCATCGTTGCTGGTCGAAGTGGTCATGGGCTGGCCTGGCATCGGTCCTCTGCTTCTAGAAGCGATCCTCAACCGGGACGTCTACGTCGTCATTGGCGGCGTAATGCTCTCAGCGATTTTCCTCGCGAGCGGAATGTTCATCGCCGATTTACTCCTGTTCGCCGTCGATCCACGCATTCGCGCGGAGCGCCTCTCATGAGTCCACGCCGCCAACTGGTGCTTCCGCTTGTTTGTCTGGGCATCGTTCACCTCGCGGTGCTTCTCGCCGGGTTCATCGCACCCTACAACTATGCAGAGCAAGACCGCAATCTTCCTTTCGCACCGCCCTCGAGGATTCATTTCTTTGACATTCAAGGCAAATTCCACTTCAGACCCTTTGTTTACGAGAGGACCGAAGAGGAAGATCAATTCCGCGTTTATCAAGAACTCACGGCGCGGCAGTTCCCGCTCCAATTCTTCTCGCGCGGTTCTGACTCCAAGTTCGCCGGAACTGTCGCCACCAATCTTCACCTGTTCGGAGTGAAACTTCCTGCCCGCATTTCTCTGATGGGCACCGACAGCTACGGTCGCGATGTTTTCTCGCGCCTGGTCTACGGAGGCCGCATCTCGCTTCTGGCCGGGTTACTCGCGACCGCTCTCTCTCTTCTTGGCGGTACGACGCTGGGAGCGTTATCGGGATTTTATGGAGGCTGGCTCGATGCCGTGATCATGCGCCTCGCGGAGTTGTTCCTGGCTCTGCCCTGGCTGTACCTGCTCTTCGCGGTTCGCGCCTTCCTGCCTCTGCACATCACTCCCGCCGACGCGTTCCTCATGATCATCGCTGTGATTGGCTTTGTAGGCTGGGCCAAACCCGCCAGGCTGGTCCGCGGCGTGGTGCTCAGCGCGCGCGAACGTGGATACGTCGTCGCCGGCAGAGGCTTCGGCGCTTCTGATTTCTATCTCTTGCAACGCCACATCTTCCCACAAGTGTCGAGCGTCATTCTGGCGCAAGCCGCGCTGCTGATCCCGCAATACATTCTGGCGGAGGTCACGCTCTCGTTCCTAGGGCTGGGAGTCGGAGAGCCCGTCCCGAGCTGGGGAAGCATCCTCGGCAGCCTGCAGCAATATCACGTGCTCGTCTCCTGCTGGTGGATGTTTTTTCCCGGGGTGGTATTGATCCCGGTTTTCTTCAGCTACAGCCAGCTTTCGCAAGCGTTGCAAGAAAGGTTTGTCTGATGAACGCCCCTCTGCGCCAATCGCTGAGTCAATTCATTCGCCGAAGCTGGCTTCCAGCTTGCGTCGTTGGGTTCTCTTTGCTGTTGCAGTTTGCTGCTGCCGCCAATTCATCGAGTTCAGGGGAGCAACTGCTCGTCACATCGGGGGCGACCGGCCACTATGGCGGACATCTCGTCGTCTCTCTGCGCTCGGAGCCCAAAACGCTTAACCCAGTTACGTCGATCGATGTGTCATCCCGCGAGGTCATCGCGCAACTGACGGCCGATTTGATCCACATTGATCGTGCTTCACAGAAAGTTGTTCCGTCGCTCGCCCAGTCCTGGACCGTCTCACCAGACGGCAAGCGATACACGATGCAGCTTCGCCGCGGCATTCACTTTTCTGACGGGGTCGTGTTCGACGCCGACGATGTGCTTTTCAGTTTCAAAGTTTATCTCGACGACAAATCGAATTCCCCACAGCGCGATTTGCTTACCGTCGGCGGCAAGCCCATCACATTGAAGAAAGATGGTCCTTATGAGGTCACTTTTGAATTGAGCCAGCCCTATGCATCGGCCGAACGCCTCTTCGATAGCGTAGCAATTCTGCCGCGTCACCTACTGGAGAAGTCTTTCCAGGAAAACAAACTCGCACAAACCTGGACACTCACAACTCCGCCAGATCAGATCGCAGGTCTCGGACCATTCCGACTGAGGCAATACTTGCCAGGCCGGCAGATGGTCCTTGAGCGCAATCCCTATTACTGGAAGATCGATCGCGCGGGAAATCGCCTCCCATATCTCAACGATGTCACGTTCTTGTTTGTCGGTAATGAGGACACCGAGGTCATGCGCTTCGAAGGCGGCGAGACCGACGTACTCAATCGCATGGGCGCCGACAACTATGCGGTCCTGGAGCACGAACACAAACAGGATGTTCAACTGCATGATCTGGGCCCCAGCCTCGAATACAACTTCCTCCTGTTCAATCTGAACTCTCAAATTCCGAGCGCATCGAAGGAACTCAGTCACAGGCAAGAGTGGTTTCGTGAGGTGAAGTTTCGCCAGGCTGTCTCGGCCGCGATCGATCGAGACTCCATGGCGCGGATCGTTTATCACGGACGCGCGACGACGATCTACACCCACGTCACACCGGGAAATCAACTCTGGCTTGATTCGGCGGTAGCGCACCCAGCGCGCTCAGTGGACCATGCGCGAGAGTTGCTGCGCTCGGCCGGCTTCTCATGGCGGTCCGACGGCACTCTTCTCGATCACAGCGGAACCGCTGTTGAATTTTCGATCCTCACCGGCGCCTCGAATAGCCAGCGCACGCAGATGGCAACGATGATCCAGCAGGACTTGCAAGAGGTCGGAATCCGCGTTCAGGTTATCCCGCTCGAATTCCACGCGGTACTCGATCGCATCTTCGAGTCTCACGACTACGAAGCGGCCGTGATGGGACTTGGCACAGGCGATATCGATCCCAACGCGCAGATGAACGTTTGGCTCTCGACCGGCGAGGACCATCTTTGGAATTTGGGCGGCAAAGGACCATCCACGCCTTGGGAGGCCGAGATCGACCAGTTGATGAAGGAGCAAGTCTCCGCCGTGCAATTCGCCCAGCGCAAGAAGCTCTACGACCGCGTGCAGGAGATCGAAGCTGAAGAACTGCCGATCATTTGCCTCGTCACCCCAAATCTCTTGGTGGGAGCAAAGGTCGGCATCGGAAATTTCAAACCCGTCGTTCTTGATCCGCATACGCTCTGGAACTCCGACGAGCTGTTTCTCGTCGGAGATCAAAGGCAGGCTAAGCGATGAGCTTCGGCGCGGCTACCGCTCTCGTCAAGATCAAGACCGCGAGCTCCGACACGGAGCTTGTCGAGCGCTGCCGCAGCGGCCACGAGGGCTCGTGGACAGACCTTATTGCGAAATATAAGAATCTGATCTATTCCATCCCGATCCGAACCGGTTTTACCCAAGAGGAAGCCGCCGATATTTTTCAAGCCGTCTGTCTGGATTTGTTCTGCGAGCTGTCGTCGCTTCGAGAGCCAGAAGCGCTCGCCGGGTGGCTGATCCGCGTAACTCGCAACAAGTGCTACCACAAACGCCGCGAGAACGACCGCTACATCGCCAATGACGACATGCAACTCGAGTCTTCAGGCACTCAGGATGAGATTTCGGAAACGCTGATTCACGAAATTGAGCGAGACCAATATCTGCGGAACGCTCTCAGCGAACTCAGCCCGCGTTGCCGCCATCTCGTCGAAAAGCTCTTCTTCGAACTGCCTGCCCGCCCGTATCAGGAAGTAGCGCGAGAATTGGGCCTGGCCGTCGGATCCATCGGCATCATTCGCAGGCGCTGCCTCAACTGCTTGCGGGGACGACTGGAAGAGCTGGGGGTCCGTTGACGGCA
>Ga0187863_10003175_pt1 | contig 12247 bp, 9 predicted proteins | sample June2016WEW_11_1_FD_132975 | JGI IMG/M metagenome (GOLD analysis project Ga0187863, IMG submission 132975) | Peatland microbial communities from SPRUCE experiment site at the Marcell Experimental Forest, Minnesota, USA - June2016WEW_11_10 | ecosystem: Environmental > Terrestrial > Soil >...
ACGGGCGCACACGCCGCACTTAGCCACAGAACGAGAATGAGTAATAACAGTACGCAGCCCAGTCTGTCAGTGCAGCGCGTCACCGCCTGAGGTGACGACCCGCTACAAGCTCGCTGTCACTTGCCGCAGCTTGCAAGGCGCTCGCAACCGCTACACACCTACGGCGCGAAGTAGCCGGAGATGTCCAGAATCAGTTGCGTCAGACCCTGGGCGTAAGCATCGATCGAGCCATTCGTCGTCGGCACGATGGCCATGTTGGAAGTGATGAAGCCATCCACGGCGTTCAGCGTCGAGACCCCGGGCTGGTTCTCGTCGTTCGGCCACAAGGTGAGGAAAGGCATGGAGCCCGGCGGCACCACCGTCGCGTTGAAGACATACGCTTGCGCAGTGCTGGAAGGGGAACATGCGCTGCCTGCGACGTTCACTGTTTTCTCCCCGCTGAACGGGTGGCCATGGTTGGTGCGCGTGTCCAGCACGCGGCAGGGCGTGAGGGTATAGAGCGACAGGCCTTCCGTTCCCGCCGGCGCGAAGTAGCCGTTGATGTCAATCACGAGGTCGGTCGTGTTCGAGGGGAAAACCGCAATGCCGCTACTCGGGGCCGCCGGCACGATGGCCGCGTTGGCTACCACCGTCGCGGTGGGATTGTTCAGGGTAGAGACCGTCGGCTGCGGTAGTCCCTGCGGCCACACCGTCAGATAGCCCAGTTCCTGCCCCGCCGGATGCGGCACGGCTGTGAAGTTGAACGAGTACGCCACCGCGCCGGCATCTTGGGGAATGCAGCTACTTTCGTACACGGGGAAGTCGCGTTCGGTGCCGGCGGCGAGGAATGGCCCGCCGAACTCGCCGCGGGGGTTGCGCGTGTCGGCCACGCGGCATGGCGCCAACGGGTAGAACGCCAGCGTCTCGGAGTTCGGTGTCGCGAAGTATCCGTTGATGTCCAACAGCACGTCGCTGGTGTTGGAAACGAAAACGCTGACGGCGTCACCGGTTCCGGACGGCACAATCGCCGCGTCCGCCTTAACGCGACCGTCGGTTGAGTTCAGCAGGGAAGTAGTTGGTTGGGATTCGCCGGTGGGCCAGATGGTCAAATAGCCCAGAGGTCCGTGGGGCACCGCGGTGACATTGAGCGAGTAGGCTGCCGCACTGCTGGGGATACCGCAGCCGCCAAGCTGGGTAATCGCGAAGCTGCGGGATGTGCCGCCATGAATCGCTCCACCGGTGTGCCGCGTGTCCACCAGACGGCAGGGAACAACAGGAACGAACTGCAACGCTGGACTGGAAGTAGGAGTGCCAAGGAACCCGTGATGTACCCCGGCAGGGTTATATTGCCCTACGATTTGGCCGTTGTTGTTAATTGCGTAAGGTATCGGGTTCGAATCGCCTGGGTTGATCAAGGTGAATTGGCCGGCTTGCCAGAGAAAGCCAACCGAGTTGCCGGTGGAAGATAGCGTTCCATAGCCCACAACCACTCCCAGATTGTTTATGCCATAAGCGTAGGTTGCGTAGGCACCCGGGTACTCGATGGAAGTGAATGTGCCCCCGTCGTCAAAAAAGCCGTAGGGTGTGCCAGAATTGACTAGCTGGTAATAACCGGAAGTCTGGCCGCTGTCGTTGATGCCGGAAGCATAGGTGACCGCTGCGCCGGGGTAACCGAACGACGTATAGGAACCATTGTTGTATATAAAGCTGTAATAGTACCCCCAGTAGCCCACAACCTCATTATGGTTGTTGATACCTTGACCATCCGTGCCGGAGGGAGTGTTCGGGTAGCTGAGTTGTGTAAAAGTACCATTGTCGTAAATGAAGCCATAGGGGCCCGAACTAGAAAAGTAGTAAAGTCCCGAAATCACACCGGCATTGTTAATTCCCACAGCTTCGGTGGCTGCGCCAGGATAATCAAGCGTAGTGTAGGTAGTGCCATCGTAGAAGTATCCGTGGAGAGCTCCGGTTGTAAGATCTTGCCAATACCCTACCACCTGTCCATGATCGTTGACGCCTAAGGGAGCGGAAAACACGTTCTCACCCGGATAGTCGATGTTCACGTAGCTGTAATTCTGAGCACGGACACTCGCCGGGGTTAACAGAGCGCCGGCAAACACCAAGACGACTGCAAGGTCAACGCAATACAGATTTCTTAGAGTCAATTTTCACCTGATGTCGCAACGTAAATTGACGACAGAATTCAATTGCGATCATGCCGCGTGGGGGGACGCGGATGCAATCAGACCTCTTCTCGGACTGGAAAGGTCAGGGCTTAACGATACATCAGAAACCGGTACCGTCCTAATTCCTCGATTCTTCGCATGGTGACAAGCGCTCACCTACGGCGCGAAGTAGCCGGAGATGTCCAGGGAGAGTTAGGGGGTGGGCTCGAACTCTAACGCGGAGGTATTATCACCCCGTGTGCCGGGGGTGTCAGTGACCGGGGTCACGGGCGAGTGTGCGGAGGACGAAGTTAGCTGCTAACCTGTTGCGGGAGGATTCCGTGCGAGCATTATTGTTGACCGCGTTGATCTGTTTGCTTGCGATGACGGCGTTGGCCGCCGAGCCGCAAGCCGTGTCGTACCGAAGCGGCGATGAGACGGTACAGGCCATTCTCTACATGCCTAAGGGCGAAGGATCGTTCCCTGCGCTGGTGGTCATCCACGAATGGTGGGGTCTGAACGACTGGGTAAAGGAGCAGGCATCGAATTTCGCCGATCAGGGATACGTGGCGCTGGCCATCGATCTGTATCGCGGCCAGGTGGCGACGACTCCCGATGAAGCGCACCAGATCATGCGCGGCGTTCCCGAGGACCGCGCCAATCGCGACCTGCTGGCGGCGACGGCTTACCTGCGATCGCTGAAGACCGTGAACTCCAAACGCGTCGGCGCGATCGGTTGGTGCATGGGCGGCGGCTATGCGCTCGACCTGGCGATCGCCGATCCCAAGCTGAAGGTTGCTGTCATCAACTACGGGCACCTGGCCAGCGACAAAACCACGCTGAAGAAGATTCATGCCCAGATTCTCGGGATTTTTGGCGGGCAGGACAAAGGCATTTCCGTCCCCGACGTGCATAAGTTTGAGACAGACATGAAGGCTCTCGATAAGAAAATCGACATCCACATTTTCCCCGACGCGGGACATGGCTTCGAAAATCCCAACAATGAAGGCGGATACCGAGCCGAGGACGCGGCCAGCGCGCAGAAACTAACGGATGAGTTTCTGCAGAAGAACTTGAAATAGCCAGTGGTCAGTTGTGGGTTCGAGTTTCAAGTTTCGAGCAGGCTTGGTAGTGGATCAGTTTGAAATCCTAGCGGTGAAAGGGCACGGCTTCAGCCGTGCCAAAAGAGCCGCCATGGAACCGGGCTTGAGCCCCGGCGGCCGCGGCTAAAGCCGTTCTCAACGTCCCATTGTTTCGCTGGGCTGACGCCCGGCGCTTCCACCGCTAAAATTGCAAACTGACCCGCCACGCCATGTGAACAGCCGCTTGACCTGACGCGCGCCCGGCGGTATGATATTTATGGCGAACAAAAAGCGAATATCCGCTGGTTCGACATATGCATCCCGCGCTTCTCCACATCGAGCAGGAAGATACGCCGCAACCGTTGGTTGGCATTGCCAAACTCGCGGCGCAAGGCGAGTCGATCCGGCAAGGTCATCTGGTGGAGTACTTCACCCTGCCTTCACGCGCTCTGCTGAACCGCTGCGCGTCCGCGCGCATGCCGTTCACCTGGACGATCAATCCTTATCGCGGCTGCGAGTTTGCCTGCAAATATTGTTATGCGCGCTATACCCACGAGTTCATGGAAATGCGCGAAGGCGTGGACTTCGAGCGCAAGATTTATGTGAAGCAGCAGGCGGCGTGGCTGCTGCGCCAGGAGTTGAAGAAGGTCAAACGCGGCGAGTCGATCTCCATCGGCACCGCGACCGACCCTTACCAGCCGGCGGAGAAGCGCTTCGAGGTCACGCGCGGCATTCTGGAGGAACTGGCGCAGCATCATAAGCTGGAGATTGGCATCGTCACCAAATCGGACCTGATCGGGCGCGATGTGGAGCTGCTGAAGCGAGTTGCCGAACACAATTCCCTGTTCGTGAATCTGACAATCACCACGCTGAACACCAAACTGGCGCGGATTCTGGAGCCGCGCGCGCCGCGTCCCGATCTGCGGCTGCAGGCGGTACGCGAGTTGTGCGCCGCCGGAATCAATGCAGGAGTGATTTGCGCGCCGGTTTTGCCGGGGATAACCGACTCGCCCGCGGCCCTGGACGCGGTGGTGCGTGCGACCAAAGAAGCTGGCGGCAAATACATCTATGCCAATCCGTTGTTCCTGAAGCCATGCTCGGCGAGCGTGTTCCTGCCGTTCCTGGAGAAGGAGTTTCCGCAGCTTGTCGCGGACTATCGCAAGCGATTTGCAGAGCGCGCCTTCGTGAGCAAGGCCTACAGCAAAAGCATCTCAGAACTGATGGCGCAGCTGCGCAAGAAGCACGGCATCACCCGCGAATTCAGCTCACGCAGCCAGAGCGCACATCCGGTCAAGCTGGAGGACGAACAGTTACAGTTGTTCGGGTGACGCAGCGCACGTCACCCGTTGATGTGCGACTAGTGTTGCAGCATCGCGTTTGTGTTCTTGTCAGCGCCGGAGCCATAGAGTTCCGGATGCAGATACTTGCCGCGTTCCTGCGGAGGCTTTTCTTCCTCGGTCGGAATGCGGTGCGCGTTGGCCCAGGCGTCCTGACGAATTCCGGTGACCATCCAGGATGCCTTTCCATTCGCCCTACCGCCGGCGATCTTGAAACGATTGCCTTTGATCTCGCGGGCGATGTAGAGCCGAGGTTGCGATGATCCCACCGAGGTCAAGACATATTGGAAGTCGCGATTCAGCGCTTGGAAGTATTCCGGCATGGTGACCCAAGCCTCGCCGCGAGCATCCAGCCGCACGCTGCCGTTGTAAAGGTTCAACATGTCGGGCGATTCGACGAAGGAGTGGGAGAGATATTTGTTTTCCGGATCGAGGGGATCGTCGATCTTGAACGAGCCGCCGCCCTTAGTGAGCGTGCCGGTAACGTTGAGATTGCCAGCGAAGTAGCCATCGCCGCTGGAATCCACCGTAAACTCCCGTGTCCACGTTCCCCCTACGTTAACGAATCCGTTCAATATGTTGCCGCCAGTGCCGGTCACGAACTGCCCAGCATCTCCGGTTGTAGGAACGCAAGTACTCACGCAATTCAGATTTTGGCCTCGGACACCTACCCCAGGGGATGCACCCGAAACGCCCACGCCGCCTGTGCTGAATGAGAAACCCTGGATGCCAAAATTTGGGCCGCTAGTGTTTGTCGCAAAGCCCGTTATGCCATTGCCAACGGAACTGGCCGTGGTCCCAACCACCCCATTCACATAGCCTGAAGTAGCTGACGCGGTACCATAGATGCCGGCAGCGCCATTGCCGGCGCTCGGCGTGCTACCGGAGACGCCGTAGACTTGCCCAGTCGTTGAAGAGGCGTAGCCGGCCACGCCAGCCGCGCCAGCTCCGCTGCTCGCCGTGCCGCCAGTGACGCCGTAGACTTGCCCACTGGCGCCCCCTTCATATCCATCCACACCTGAGGCAGAGTTCGTCGTACTGTTCGTTATACCGACCACACCATAAACCAACCCCGTGGCAGCGTTTTCGTTGCCGGCCACTCCGGCCGCTTGATCCGTGGCGCTGGCAGTTACGCCCTGGACACCATAGACCGCCCCCGTTGCGGCGTTCTCATAGCCCAGTACTCCCGACGAATAGGAGCCGCTGCTCTGGTTGTTACCCTCTACGCCAAAAGTTTGCCCGCTGGTGGAAGCGGCTTCGCCGTAAACACCCCATCCCGAGTTGCTGTTGGTTTGCCCGTAAACACCTACGTTCTGGCCGGTTGTGGCATTCGCGTAACCGCCGACGCCAATCCCGTTAACACTGGCCGTTTCGCCCATCACGCCGGTGTTGGCGCCGGTGGTATTCGTAGCGTTCCCTGTAAGTCCCACGCCTGTGGCCGCGCTCGTGGTGCCAGTGATCCCTATACCGCTGAGCGTCCCTTGCGAGGCGATGTTGCCGCTACCATCGACGGCGAACTTCTCCACTCCGTTGTTCTGGCCGCTCAGAATCTTGCCGCCTGCTGTGTTGTTAAACACTCCGGCAGTGCCCGCCGCACTGGCGACGGACGCGCTTATACCGGTGGTGCTGCCGGTGGTGGCCGTAGATAGCCCACGCACGCCTGTGCCACCCGTGCTGCTGGAATAACCTTTCAAGCCATAGGTCGATCCCGTGGTGGATGTGGCAAAGCCCAGCAGCCCAATGCCGATGGTGCTGGCTGAATTGCCTTGCACGCCGTAGGCCTGTGCCGAAGTGGAAGAGGCCGACCCGTAGATAGCAACGCCGGGCCCGCTGATGGTTCCCACCACCGCATTCGAGCTGCTGGTTGTGTTAGACGTGGAAGCGCGGATACCTGCGCCCGATCCTGTTTGCGTCACCTGCACGATCTGGTCGGTGGTCGAGCCGCTGAAGTTCGTTGGCCCAGCACTGGCTGCGCCCTTCCTGATTCCTGCCGCAGTCGTGGGGAGACTATTCGCATTGGATGGCGACGCTTGGTTGGCGGTGCCATTGACTGCGGAGCTTGCGCCATTGGCGAGTACGAAATCAGAAACGCTCTTACCGCCAAGCGTTTCTGCCTCATGCGCCTTGAAGGCATAAGGCACGCTGACCAGCAGCACTCTCGGCTGCTCCGCTTGTCCCTCCACCTGCACGTCCAGCCAGCGCTGCTCCTGTTGCGAGAATAGATCGCTCGGCAGTCCTGCGGCGGTTGTGCTACCCAGCAGCACGCTGTAGTTGCCGCTGGTATCGGTGGTGACGTTCTGAGTCTCCATCCAGATCGACGCGCCGCCGTCCTGCTGCTTGTAGAGGGCAAAGGTTATACCTACAGTCGAAGAAGAAACAGGCGCACCCTGCGTATCCTTCAGCGTCGCTCCATAGCGAACGAGATTCGGAACGGTTGTGATGGAAGCTTGCTGGGCGAAGCTGGACGAAACCAGCAAGCCGGCAAGGACGGCGACAGCTAGAGAGGTACTGAAGCGGCGCATGAGCGGTCCTTTTTGGTTCCTGCAAATGTGGGGCGGTGAACTTGTGGGTGAGATGTGGTGTGGAGTTGTGGGCAAGGGTTCTCGGAGTATAGCGTTTTTTGTTGCGTTGTCAATCCGTTTGCAAATAGTTAACCGCGTCCCGGCCCAAGACAATGCGGGCGGGCGCCCTTGCGGCTGACTTCACATCGTGTCCGCCGTCACAGACAGCGCTGCTTCCGCCGCTCTAGGCTTGAAGGTAATAACGGAGGTGTCGTATGGCAGCGCCCTGGGCACATCGTTACGCGCAGCGCACCAAGTCAGTCAAGAGTTCCATCATCCGCGAGCTGCTCAAGCTCACCCAACGTCCTGAGGTCATCTCCTTTGCCGGCGGCTTGCCCGCCCCTGAAGTCTTTCCGGTGGCGCGCTTTCAAGAGGCGTGCCAGCGAGTTCTGGCGAACCAGGCGACCACGGCATTGCAGTATGGTCCCACCGAAGGCTATCGGCCACTGCGCGAACTTATCGTCGCCCAAATGGGGCGATACGGCATCGTCGCAACCGTCGATAACATTCTCATCACTTCGGGCTCGCAGCAGGCACTGGACCTGATCGCCAAGCTGCTCATCAATCGCGGCGACCGCATCCTGGTGGAGTCGCCCACGTACCTTGGCGCATTGCAGGCTTTCGATCTGATGGGCGCCGAATACGTCACCGTGCCCGTCGACGACGACGGCCTGCAAACCTGCAACATGGAACAGGCGCTGCGCTCCGGACCGAAGTTCATGTACATCCTGCCGAACTTCCAAAACCCGGGCGGAGTCACGCTCTCGCGAAAGCGGCGCGACGAACTGGTCGAGCTCTCCGACCGCTACGGCATCCCCATCATCGAAGACGATCCCTACGGACAGCTTCGCTATGAAGGCGAGCACATTTCGCCGCTGGTGGTGCTGGACCGCACCAACCTGCTGCGCGACAACGGATATAAGCTGGGCAACGTGATCTACCTGAGCACGTTCTCCAAGGTGCTGGCGCCGGGATTGCGGGTCGCCTGGATTGTTGCGCCGCCGGACGTGATCGCCAAGCTGGTGCAGATCAAGCAAAGCACCGACCTGCACACCAGCACCTTCACCCAGATGGTGGTCTACGAAGCCGCCCGCGACGGCTTCATCGACGAGCACGTGAAGCTGATTCGTGCCACCTATAAGGTGCGGCGCGATGCCATGCTGTCGGCTTTGAACGACTTCTTCCCGCCGGAGGTTTCGTGGACGCACCCGCATGGCGGACTCTTCCTGTGGGTCACCATGCCGCCGGGCGTGGATTCCTCACGGTTGCTGGAGCTGGCGCTGCGGCAAAACGTCGCCTTCGTTCCGGGCGAGCCGTTCTACCCGAACGGCGACACGGGTTCGCACATGCGGCTGAACTTCTCGAATGCCGCGCCGGAGCAGATTCGCGAAGGCATACGGCGCTTGTCGATCGCCGTGGCCCACGAACTGGAGCACCGCACAGCTGCGGTACTGGTGTAGCGGCAAGTGGTCTAAGTATGAGAAACGGCTTGTTCTGACGTGAGCCGTTAGAGTTTGCGATAACCGGCTTCGCATGCGTCAGGGGTCTCGTGACATTACGACCCGGTTTGACCCTGCCAGCGGTCGCATGCGATAGTTTCGTTTTAACAAAGTTGTAATAATTAGCAATCCTTTACTTCTCATGGACCTTTCCACATCCGCGTCAGCCTGTGGAGTTTTCCCGTGCGACTGATACCACGCGAGACCAAGTTCTTCGACATGTTCACCGAGATCGCCGGCAATGTGGTCGAGGGCGCGCAAGCGTTGAGCGACCTGTTGCAGAACTACGACTACGAGCAAATGCCTGCCGCGCTGGAGAAGATCAAGGAGATCGAGCATCGCGGCGACGAGATGACGCACCGAATTCTGGTGAAGCTGAATCAGACCTTCATAACGCCCTTCGATCGCGAAGATATCCACCTGCTGGCTTCCTCGCTGGATGATGTTCTGGATTTCGTTTACAGCGCCTCAGACCGCTTGCTCACCTACAAGATCACGCAGCCTTCTCCGTCAGCCAAGGTGCTGGCTGGCATCATTCTGAAACAGGCGGAAGAGCTGAAGAAGGCGGTGGCGTTGCTCAACAAGGACGGCCAACTGCTGGAGCATTGCGTAGAAGTGAACCGGCTGGAGAACGAAGCCGACCAGGTAAGCCGGGAGGCGATTGGTCGCCTCTTCGACGGAGAGCACGATCCCATCACGCTGATCAAGCTGAAGGAACTGCTGGAGATTCTGGAAGAGGCCAGCGACAAAGCCGAAGATGTCGCCAACGTGCTGGAGACCGTCGTCCTGAAGAACGCGTGATGCGCCAAGCCGTGGCCGCAAACCCAAAGTCGGCGGAGGACGTGCGCCCGTGAGCCCAGGAATCATCCTGCTCCTCATCACCGTCGCTACGGCGCTGGTCTTCGACTTCCTCAACGGCTTCCACGACGCCGCCAACAGTATTGCGACGGTCGTCTCCACTCGCGTGCTGTCGCCCAAGCTGGCAGTGCTGTGGGCTGCCGCGTTCAACTTCCTGGCCGCATTCCTTCTGGGCATAGCGGTTGCCAAGACGATTGGCGCCGGCATGATCCGGGAGGACATCGTCACCCAGTACGTAGTGCTGGCTGGACTGGCAGGTGCGATCGTGTGGGATGTGGTGACGTGGCTGCTGGGACTGCCGACCTCTTCGTCGCATGCGCTGATCGGCGGCTACGCGGGCGCAGCCATGGCACGGGCCATGATCCTTCGCGGCTGGCGCGCAGCGCCGCAGGTTATCGTGCCCGGCGGCTGGTACAAGACGCTGATCTTTATCGTGATCGCTCCCGTGCTGGGCTTCGTGCTGGGCTTCGGTTTCATGGTGGCGATCTCGTGGATCTTCCAGCGGAAATCGCCCCGTCAAGTGGACAGCCTGTTCCGTAAATTGCAGCTGCTCTCGGCGGCGGCTTACAGCCTGGGACACGGCGGCAATGACGCGCAGAAGACCATGGGAATTGTCGCCGGCGCGCTCTATACCGCCGGGGTCATGACTCGGCATGACTTTTCCGCCAACTGGGGACACTGGCACTGGCCGATCATCCTGGCGGCCCAAACCGCCATTGCTCTCGGAACCTACTTCGGGGGATGGCGAATCGTCCACACCATGGGCTCGAAGATCACCAAGCTGAAGCCGGTGGGCGGATTCTGCGCCGAGGCCGCGGGCGCGATCACGCTGTTCGGCACAGCGTTGGCGGGTATACCGGTGAGCACAACCCACACCATCACCGGCGCCATTATCGGCGTCGGAACCACGAACCGGCTGTCCGCAGTACGCTGGGGCGTTGCAACCCGAATCGTGTGGGCGTGGATATTAACCATTCCCGCGTCGGCCCTGGTCGCGATGCTGACGTTCTGGGTGATCCGGCTGTTCAACCCGGCAGCGTAAAACCTCGGCGCAGCCGAAGTGGCAACGCGCAGCCGGAGCAGATTCGGTGAAGGCAGAGTATGCCCATCAGGAACGTCTCCGAAGATACTATGCTGGAAGTGGTGAGGAGACATCGATGACGTCAAATACCGACAGCGGCATCGTCAACGTGCCCGGCCATCACTCGGTGGACCAGACCGTGGAACGGCTGAAGCAGATTCTGCAAGCGAAAGGAGTCGCGCTGTTCGCGACCGTCGACCATAGTGGCGAAGCCGAAAAAGTGGGGCTGAAAATGCGTCCCACCAAGCTGCTGATCTTCGGCAGCCCCAAAGCCGGAACGCCTCTGATGGTGGCCGCCCCCAGCATTGCCATCGACCTGCCGCTTAAGATCTTGGTGTGGCAAGATGCCGAGGACAAGGTGTGGGTCAGTTACAACAGCCCAGCGTACTTGCAGCAGCGGCACAACCTGCCTCCTGAGTTGCTGCAAAACATCGCCGTAGTGGAAACGTTGGCAGCTAAGATCGCCGAATAATCCCAGAAGACCGTGGGTGGCTCTGGCAAAATACCCACACAAGCAAAGTCGGCTTGTGTGGGGCACCTGTGATCTTTCAAGACGTTGTCCATTCGGTTGGAACCGGAGAAGCTGGTTGTGACGAGCAACTAGTAACTCTGGAGACCGAATGGACTATCACAAGAATGCCCCATGGACAGCTGTGAGTCGAGGGCGTCTTGCCCGTATGGTGATCGACGACGGCTTGCGGGTAAGTGCCGCGGCTTTACAGTTCAGTGTGAGTGTCAAGACGGCGGCCAAATGGGTGGGTCGGTATCGCCAGTTGGGAGCTGCCGGCATGGCCGACCGCAGCTCGCGGCCGCATCACAGCCCGCGACAGACCGCTTCTTCCTTATTAGAAAGGGTTGTTGCTCTTCGCCGGAGTCACATGCCCGGCTACGAGATCGCACGCCGCACCGGTCTGAGCCCGGCCACCGTCAGCCGCATCCTGCGCCGCGCCCGGCTCAGCCGCTGGCGCGATCTGAACCCGCCGCCGCCCATTCAGCGCTACGAGCATCCCCGGCCCGGCGACCTGCTGCACCTGGATATCAAAGGCATGACCCGCTTCTCTGAGGTTAGCCTGCGCGGCGATGGCCGCCTGCGTGGCAAGCGCAAACGTCCCGGCTTTCTGGCTCTGCATGTGGCCGTGGACGATCACTCCCGCATGGCCTTCACTCAGATGCTGCCTGATCAAAAGGCCGATACCACCGTCGCTTTCCTCGCTGCCGCCACCGACTTCTTCGCTACCCGCGGCATCGCCGTGCGCGCCCTGCTCACCGACAACGGTTCCAGCTACCGCTCCCGGCAGTTTCGTCAGGCCTGTCAAGCCTTGCACATCCGCCATCAGCGCACTCGCCCCTATACTCCCAGAACTAACGGCAAGGCCGAGCGCTTCATTCAGACCGCCCTGCGCGAGTGGGCTTACTCACAGCACTGGTCCAACTCCGAGCAACGAGACGCTCATCTGCAGCCTTGGACCGACTACTACAACCGCGAACGCCCTCATGGTAGCCTCAACTACAGGCCGCCCATCAGCCGCTCCGATCCCGGAACAACGTCTTGATCATCTACAGGCACCCCAGCAGGATACGCCTAGGTAGTTTTAGGGCGGGTGGCCTAGGTCTCGCCCTTTTCGAGACCTGGGTGCGTACGCGGATGGGCGGTGTGGGCCACGCAGGAATCATGAGCGTGGCCC
>Ga0187863_10003182_pt1 | contig 12234 bp, 8 predicted proteins | sample June2016WEW_11_1_FD_132975 | JGI IMG/M metagenome (GOLD analysis project Ga0187863, IMG submission 132975) | Peatland microbial communities from SPRUCE experiment site at the Marcell Experimental Forest, Minnesota, USA - June2016WEW_11_10 | ecosystem: Environmental > Terrestrial > Soil >...
CGCTTGTCGCGCAAATCGCCCCCGCGATATTGCTGGATGGCGTGGCGAGGCCGGGCGCGGAAACGGCGCCAGAAATCGCCGCCGCGCCAGTAACAGCAAGTGCATTTGAACCAAGCGTGGCGCCGCCAAGAGCGAGACTGGTTCCCGTGGCTGCGCCAAGCGCGGGAGTAACGAATGCGGGCGACGTTGTTGCGGAGATCGCGCCGGAGCCGTTCAATGCGCTGCCAAGAGCCGTGAAGACATTCGCGCCATAAGCGAACTGCGCGAGGACTGGACCAGCGCCAACATACAATCCCTGCCCGGCGGTTCCGCTCGTGACCGTGCTGCCTATCGCTATTGTCGCGGTGCCCGCCGCTTGGCAACCGAGAACACCGCCGTTGTTGTAGAGTTGCTGTCCGGTCGGGCATGTTCCGCTGATCGGAGAGGTCCCGACCACGAGGCCGCCAGACCCATTATTCGCCGATAGGCCGCCTGTCGAAGACAATCCTTGAGCAAATAGCGCGCATGGGAACATGCTTGCGATAACGGCGACGGCGATTTTAAGCCTCATTGTGCCCTCGGAGTTTTCATTGATTTAACACCATGTTGCATCGTCAGATAACCTGTCTAGCCGAAAGAAACCCAAACGCTGATAACGAATCTGTATTAAAATTAGCAGATGTTGACAGATATACAGTGGTTGTTGTAGAAACACTTAATCTAAGTAGTCCGGTGCAAACTGATACACTTGGATCAACCAGATTACCATCCGCCCATATATACGACGTTGAACCACCTGAATTTGGCATTGTTGGAAATGTGTTAGACGTAGTGCTGACCCATACCAGACCATAATCTAGGTTAGTATCACTCGGAGCCGTGTAGCAGATAGCCCCCTGAACATCCCAATAACCAGGAGTAAGAGATATTGACGTTACATTTGCAGGGTTGCCGGTAGAAAGAGCAATAGCGGAACCTATTAGGACATTAGATGAAATATACTGAGGAAGATTAGACGCCAATATAGCGAAAATGTTTGTAATATCTGGATAAAATATGTTAGACCCGTCGCTAGCGATTAGCCCTGGATACCCTTGAAGTGTCGTAAGGCTCGTTCCAGCCGATACGGTATTTATCGTTACGGTAAATGAACCGCTTGTTTTATCATATACAACCCACGTCCCTCCTATCGCAGCAGGAAACGATATTGTTACATTTCCTGTAAGAGTTCCGGTTAGTAATATCATATAGTTATTTATCTGGCTCTGGCTTAATGTCACGTTTGAGTTTGACAGAGCAACAGTCGTTATCGACCCAAACCTAGCGTCAATTGACGTGAAGTTCGCGTTTAGAACTGGTCCCCACGCCCCGACTAGGTCTCCGGTTGCGGGCTCGTTTAGATTGAGGTTCGGCGTATATGATGAAACCAATTCATCCCCCTGAATGTTCTAGTGTTTTGCCAAACGAAGGGCATCTACGATGACGTTATCCGGGGCCGACATAAGCGGGCGAAGTTCGTGCGCGAGTTGCTCATGATTACGCTTGGCGAGTTTTTCGATATGAGACGCGCGCTTGGCGGGATAGTCCTTGGATGAAATCCGGCCGCCCGCCGCGCGCTGCTCGCGCTCTTCATTGGCCTTGGCGATTGGAGCGGCGATAAGTCCACGACGGATCATCTTTGACACAATCTCGGATTGCGCATTCACGCGCTCCGGCTGGATTTTCATGATCAATCGTTGTGCGATAGATGGGTCTTCGAGACCAGCGCGCACTAGATTTTGAACCTTTCCAATGGCATTTCCGCGCCAGTAGTGGAATCCGGCCAACGCTGCGATTGGAACGCCTAGCGTAGCTACGCCCTTCATTCCACCCCTTTCATGAGCTTCCTTCAATCCCTCTACAATTGCCAGAAGCATGGAACCTTGGGTTAGTCCTTCCTTCTGCCCCTTTGAAAGAAACGGCAGGATATCCTTCGCGGAGCCTGGGCTTCCTTTAACGCGAGTAGCTTGGACCGACCTATCCGACATCTCCAAATCCTTGGCGATGGCCCGTAGCGTGTTGATCTGTTCCGGCTTGAATAGGACAGAAAGATTTGGCTCGAAATCCCTCACAAGTTTCTGAAATGACGCCGACGAGAGAAGCTTCTGCTCGGTCGTGCCTGATTCTGCCACGTTGCTGAATTTCCGCGCGACATAATCGATCGCCGCCTTGCGCAATCCCTCAACCGCCGCCGGATCGCTCTTTGCTTGCTTGAGAAGTTGGCGCATCTGCGTGACGCCATCGCGCGGCGTCTTGAGCATTTGGCCGATGCGGTTCTCGACCTCGCGAGGATCAGTGAGACCGATGAATTTCGCCGCCGCGCTTTTCTGGGCTTCTCGTTCAAGCGCTTGCCGCGTCTCTCCAAATTCCGCGAGCTTGTCGGCGGCTTCGCCGGCTTTGTCGAAAGAGGCCGAAAATCCCGGTTTGCGCTCGTCCACGGCCATCAACGCGCCAGAATACTGCTTTTTCCAATCCGCGACCGCCTTAGCGTCGACTGTTCCGTCTGGCTTGACCCTCGAGCGCAATTGATTGAGAGCCGCATCTTGCATCGCGGAAACAGCGTCAGGAGCATTCTTGGCCGCTTTTAGAAATGCCGATGCGGTTTCATAGCCCTTGTCACCACGAATGATGGCGCGAGCTGGAACCGCGCTTGAAGGAGCCGCGTATTGGCCCGTAAACCCCGTGGTCTTGATGGCGCCGGCCACGGGTTGCGCCTTATAGGTCTTGGCATATTCGGCATAGGCTGATTTGGCTTGGCCTAATCGTTCGGCGGAGGCGTCGTCAAAGTTCGGCGCTGGCGATATTCCCTCACCGCTCGGAGCGCCGCTAGGTCGCCGGCCTGCCGCGCCCGCTGTTCCAGATACGCCAGCAGCGGGGCGTGTTCTAGCGTCGGGATATTCTCCAGCACCTTCGCTACCTGTCGCCACGGCTCTTTGTTGGGTTCTGAAATCATCTACCCATTTCTGTAAATTGGCTTCCATCGTATTTTCTGGAGCCAAATCGCCTTTAGCAACCCGCGCCTGTTCCCATGCGTGCTGATTGTCTATGGCGTTCGATATAGCGCCTTGCACCTGCCCCTTCAACTGAGACAATAACCGATGGTCGTTGGATTCTCCAGCTGACCTTTTCTCCCGGCGCATCGCATCAGTAATATCCGTATCAAGCGCCATGATGGATTTGAATGGCAATACATCGGGCGCCTCGGTCATTTTCTCTAAAATGCGCGACACGTCCGCAGATGGTGGAGCCCCTAGCGTATCGATAGATTTCTGGACTTCCTCGGCTCCTTCGCGCAACGGCGTGGAAACCAGTGTCATGGTTCCATCTGGATCAACCGCCTGGTATAGCTTGGAAACAGCTTTCTTTTCCTGCCCGCGCACATCCTCAATCGCCGTGCGAAGTTGCGAACCGATTTGCTCGGCGGGAACCGCATCGCCCATTGCTCCCGCAAGATTGGCCGCATGATCGCGAAGACGTTGGTGCGCGGCGTCCATTGACTGATCCAAGGCCGCTTTCTGCTCTTGGAATATCTGCGATGGCCGCATGACATCGGCCCCTTGGGGAGCCACACCCTCCAACGCGGCCCGTCGCGCCGTGTTTTGTTGAGCCTCGATGTCATTGAATGACGTGTTGTCAGAGGTCTTTGCTTGGCGCTCCGCCTGGAGGAGACCCATATCTCCGGTCATTTGCCCAGTCGTGGGTCTAGAACCCTTGATTGTCTCAAGATTTGCTGGCCCTTGGGCGGGGAAGAGCGATTCCTTGACGGCTTGCGGATTGTCCGCAGTGGAAAGAAGCTGCTCCCCGGCCATTCCCTCGCGCTCTCCGGCGAAATGGCGGCCCATCCACGGAATGTCCTCCATCATCGGGCGCGCAACTTTCGACGCTCCCGCATGAGACGCGCTCGCGATACCCGGAGCCAACAGCGATGCGGCCATGCCCCAAATCGGATCACCAGTTATATCCGTTGCGGCCTGACCAGCGCCACCTGCTATCGCCGCGCCTGGAGCCATTTTCGCCGAAGTGGTCAAGGCAACACGCGGAGCTGCACCACGAACTAAAGCCCCGCTTCCAGGGCCTAGCGAACTGACAGCGGTTTCCAATCCAGTTTGAGCGATCTTGCCGATTTCGGATTCAGGCGTGTATTCTCCTGTTTTAGCCAAAACTGGCGCGGCAAGTTGTTGACCCGTTGGAAGAACATCTGGAGACGCCCATGACGGAAGCCAACTATGAGCCCGAGGAGCCGCTTGCACCTCCTCGATGGGCTTCCCAGTCGCTGCCGCATAGGCGCGATCCCCCAGATAATTGCCAAATTCCCGAATATTTCCGAACATGCCAGGGATATTGGCAAGCCCCTTGATGGTCGCCGTGGCCGCGCCCTTGGCGGCGCCAGACGCCCATCCCTCATCCGCCGCGTTCGATAGAGGACCGGCGTTTTTAGGTGCTCCAATCGCATCCTCATAGGATACTGTTTGAGGAGACGAAGAGCCACCCCCAACAGCATCTTCATAAGAAACGGTATCCATCATCTGACAACCTCAAAGGCGCTGCCATTCCAACGCCCTGGACGACCATCTTTCATTATATACGTATCACCGGATTTTAGCTTTTCCTTCGGGGGAATCGGCATTCCTTTTGCCGCGATACCCTGTGTTGCGCTCTCGACAAAGGGCTTAAGTGGATTTTTGTCCGTCCATTGCGTTTCGAACGCCGAGGTATCGAAAGCATTTGGATTTTGACGCTTCCAATCCATGTAATCCTTGAAGTGTTGATCCTCGTAACTGAGGATTCCCTTCGCCTGCCCGAGGATGGCTCGGTTAGCTTCGGGCTGCATGTTCGGATTGGCGTTCGCTTTCGACAACCCGGCGAGTTCCGTCACTAGAATGCGGCCTCCAAGCGACTTTGCCTGATCAAATATATTCGCTGTGGCGTTTTTGGTGAATTGTTCAAATGCCGCTGGATTCGCTGTATCGCTATCCTTGATCGGGATACCGATGCTTCGAGCCGCAGCGACGGCATTAGCCTTAGCTTCCGCGCCGGCACCGGTCTGATACGTCGAGATTAGATTGGAAAGCGTATCAAGCCGCTCCTTGGCGATCTGCCGTTGGCGATATTGATCGACCATGGACCCCTCGTCCTTGGCAATCGCATCCTGACGATGGGCAATAAACTCGGGCTGCTTGGCGATGGATGACCCGGGCGGAAGATTAACCGTCCCACCGGGAGGCGTTCCAGCGCCAGGGTTCACTTGCGTCGCATTTGGATTATTCTGTTGGAACTCAGCGAGTTTGGATTGAGGAATCTTGTAAACTGGCCCACCAGGTTGAGGCTGGACATCGACAAGCTTGAATGCGGATACGGCTTGCTCTTTAGCCGTCGCCTCTTGAGCTGCTATCCCCGCCTTCGCCTCGCCAAACCCCGGCAACGCGATCACTTTACCGTTAGCATCAACGCCCGTTCCACTCGCCCTAATAGACGCCGCTCGATCCGCGAAGGACTTGGACTGATTGAAATAAGGCGTCGGATCAGCACCACCCGCTAGCGCCGCCGTTCCAGCCGCTTCGAATTGCTTGGCGCGCTGTTCCAGGAAATTAGGATCAGACATAGGCGCTAGAGGAGCACTCGGAGCAGGCGTTGTCGCCGGGGCGGGCGATGGCCCATTTGGCGGCGCGGCAGGTTGTCCGGCCACGGGAGGCGCATTAGTGCCATTCGTCAATGGGGCCGCGAGAGCTGGAGCCGTCGTCGGCGCAGACTGATATGGGCCAGTAGGATTTCCGAGAGCACCAGCAGCTTGCTGACGAGCCTGAATCTGCATATTGGTCAGACGCTCGTTAAGGTTTTGCGCCCTATTCCGAACGTCAGATTCGCTCTTTAAGTTCTGAATTTGAGCTTGCCCAAGCTGACCTGATTGGCTTAGCTTCTGAGCCTCCTGCATGGCTCCTATGCCCTTTAACCCACCCTCACCAATAGCTACCCCAGCCCAAGGTGAACGGCTCGCCATCATGCCGAGCCCAGCAGCGACCAGCCCTTGACGAACCTCCGGCGAGAAATCGAGGAATGACTTTCCTTCTGGAGCGGCTTGCGCGGCGCTCGCTACAGGGGATTTGGTTGTCGCATCGGATATGGCTCCAAGACCCGCGTTGTGCGGCGCTCCGGTATCATCAAATGCCAAAGCATTGCCTGGAGCGTTATGTTGGCCGCCACTTACGCCAGCCATCGAGTCAAGCCCGGCTTTGGCCGCGCCATGAAACGCGCCCCAACCATTCTTCGCCGCGTGATCAAGCGCGAAGTCGATTTGATCTTTCACGGTTGACGGGTCGCTCGCGTGCTTCCCTGTCGCCGCTGTAAAGTCATCGCCCAATCCGGCAACGCTATTGCCGCCCGGGGCCATGTGACCATAGTGGAGTTGGAACGGTCCAAACGAAGAACCATTATCCCCAACGTAATCATGCAATCCCTCGGATGCGGCCACCTTAACAGCCGTATCAGGGTCAATCCCGCGCTTCGTCGCCGCTTGGCGGATATAAGCAACTTGATCGCCCATGCCAGAACTTGACTTATCAGCGGTAGTGGCAGCTACCGAATCAGGGATAGGAGCCGACGGCGGATCGATAGCCGTTCCGCCGTCATCAAATCCCTGCCGAACAGATCCACCGCGCGCATAGAGGCCCGCGCCAACCGTTTGCTCATTCGTCGGAGAACCCCCGCCCAAAAGGCCGCCGATGTTGCTTTGAATGTTTGATTTTTGGCCGGGTGTCAGACTTCCAAGACCAGCAAGAGCGCTCATCGCGTTTTGCGGAGCCTTCGTCTGTAGCAACTGAGCTGGAGCGGCCTGTCCAGAACTAGGAGCCTGCCAATGCGACGGATGATTTTCCGAGATCAGTTGCGCAGAGATGACCGGATCGGACCCGCCATAAGGCATAGCGCTAGCCGAGCCCGCAGCCCCACCAGCGCCCGGAAGCAACGCAAGGCTACCAAGCGACCCGCCATCGTCCTTATGCACCCTACCGCCATCGGCAAACGCCCCTTGAAGAGTGGGTGCCTCTGGGGCCGAGGCCGCGAGCCCGGATTTTGGCGACAGCCAATGAGATTCATTAATCTGATTGACTTGCTGACCCGTTAGATCAAGACCGCCGCCGCTGTCCTTGCCAATCCGTCCCCCTTTAGAAAACGTCGGCAACATTGACCCAAGAGAGCCGAGAGCATTACTAGCCGCCGTTCCAGCGGCGGTATAGCCGGAATACGGGATAAGTCCAGCAAGCGCTGTTCCGGCTCCCGCGACCTGAGCGGCGGTTGTGGGAGCTGCCGTTGATTGGTTCTGCTGCGATACGCCAGTCGTGTTGCTCGTCCCGCCCATGTTCGGGCCGGTGGAGTTGACAAGACCGGATTCCCACGAAGCCACTTGGAATGGGTAAGCCTGCTGATTGAGGAACTGCTGATAGTTCGTCGATAGCTGCGCCTGCCCAAGCTGCTGTTGCAGGCTTCCGGTATTGAGCAATGCCTGTGAGCCCTGAAGCGCCGCATTCTGCGCTTCCGTTCCCAACTGGCCTAGACTATAAGCTCCAGCTTGCAATGCGCCGACGTTCTGCGCCTGCTGCTGATTATATTCCCCGAGAGCCTGGGAGTAGCCCTGATTTTCAAGACCGGCGATCGTCTGATTTTCCGCGAGCGCCTGCTGGCCCCCGAGTTGCGCTTGCGCCACTCCAACGCGGTTGCCGCCCATGGCTCCTTGGGCAATCGCATTACCCGTTAGCGCCGATTGTTGTTGCGCGTTCGTATTCGCGAGCTGAGCCTCGGTCGCGCCGATGACTTGGCTCTGATAGGGAGACATATACTGGTTGACGGACTGCGCATTGAAATTAGCTGGATTCGCCGCCGCCACCGCCTGATTCGTGTCATTCGTCGCGCTATTGATGTATGGCTGTGCCATACCCTGCATCTGCTGTACTTGTTGAAACGCTTGCAATTGGTCAGGAGAGAACCCTTGAACAAGCTGGCCAGTATAAGGCTGGTAGGGCGTCGATGCGACTTGTTGCGCCGTGTTGAGAACATTGGAATAGGCGGCCGAAGCTGCTGGATTTGGAGTCGTGTTCGTGGTTGTATTTGTGAACCCGGTCGTCTGGGCCGTTGGTGTGAGTCCCTTCGACCCCATTATACTGCCCCTACATTAGGATGATGAACGAAGAACGCCCCAGCGCTAGGAAACTGTCTCTGATACAATCTTACCTTTGCAGCCGTCCGCTCATTGGATAGAACACCGATTGTCAAATCAAGCCCGAGAGCATTAGACGTATGCTTTGAAAATGCCATAAGCTGTCTCGCATAGGTCGATTTTCTATGCGTAGGAGCCACGAACAGACTCAGCTCTTGGCAATGGTAGTCCTCACTATACCAAACTTGCGTAACTATAAGAAATATATACGCCTTTAACTCTATCCCCATATCACCAACAACGCCGATCATGCCTCCGCGCTTGCCATAATGAAGGTCAAGAAATTCGCTCACCTTGCGCGCGTTATACCCATGTTGACCATCCTCGTCACAGGCAAGGCGCGTGAGACGCATTATCTCAGGCCGATCATGCGGGGCCGCGACGCGGACATCGGCGCAATCATCAAATGACATGCTCAATCCTTCGCCGGGCCGGGGAGGCCGCTGAGTTTCTTTACCAGCTTCTTCCGGTGCATTTTCACGAACTCATCCAATACCTTATGGCCCTGATCAATGTCGCCGCCACCAAGCTCGCGAACGATATCCGGATGGATCACATATTCCCCTCCAGCGACGAGGACCGGAACCGCATGCCTGTCATGCGTTCGACCACCGCGCGCCCTAGCGATTTGAGAGCCATACGGGCCGGACTTTCCCGAGAACATATTTTGAATGATCTTCTGCCCAGCTAGAGTATTCCCCTCGCCAAGACCGGACACAATATCGGCTGGAAGAACGTAACTACCGCTCAGCACGTGAATCGGAAGCCGATCCGTGCGACCAGGAACCGTAGCATTTATTGGCCCGGTATGCGTCATCTGGCGAATGTCTTGCTTTTCGTAAAAGCCAGGGCCTCCGCCATCGGCAAGAGATTTACGCGCTGTGTTCAACGCCGCCGCCATCGCCTGATTTTTCGGATGGCCGCTCTTTTCCATCTCCTCGATATTATGGCCGATGTTCTTCTTACCGGGCAAAAGCGGCATCTCAAGACCTCATCAAGGAAGATAGTAGGGAACCTTGGCCGCCGTGCCATTCGGAAGCGTGATGTTAAGGAAACCAGCTGGCGCTGCTGGCAACGTCGCCGCTCCCGTCGTCGCGGTCGTCGCGGTGCTTTGCACTACCGGAAGCGCCTTACCCAACACTTGATTGAGGCCGTTAATAGCGATAACAGCTTGTTGGGCGGCGGTAGTTAGTGCGTCTGACATTTTTATCGTCTCCCATCGGGGGCGTATCTGTAACGGATCGACCCTAAGCGCCAAAAGGAACCGATATCGCTACTCGAAACCGTTATACTCATGTAGCGACCTCTAAATCTGGGCTCTAGATATTCGGTAGATTTTGTAACCGTAAATGGGCCATAAACGACAGGCGTATCTCCAGGGTAGTCAACGACCGAAAACGAAAATGAGAGAGTGGCGCTCGTGTTCGTTAAATAAGTTGACCACCGCATATCCGGCAGAACCCAATCGACGAACACGAGGTCATTACCGCTCGACAGAGACGCATAGCCAGTCGTGAAACTAGCGCTTATCGCAAGTCCAGCGGCGTCATTCGACGTTTCATGCTGGTAGAGGTAGCCTGAACTTGACGACCCTATTGGACCACCCAAGACAGATTGATCTATCCATGCACTTCGGTTCAGACTACCAAAATCCCACTCATTATAAAGCGCGTTATAGACGACATAGGTATCATTTTCACCGGAAGATGATGCTGAAGATGGAAAATACCACGCGATCTCATTGAACTGAGCATTTGACGATGCCCTGATATTGTTCACATAAGCCAAGTTCAAATTCTGAAATACCACGTCCCAGACTGAGCAGGGTATCGGCTGGGGAGCGCCACCGGCCGACGATACGAAGAACTGTTTCTGGCTCATCCAAAAGACCGACGCCCCGAGAACAACGGCAGCTTTTGGCGCGATTAACCCACAGCCTGCGGCTACTTTGTTAAACCCCCAAATGAACGGATAGCCAATGTATTGAGATACATACAGATCAACGTCGGTAAACCAGTAGCATTGGTTTGGACCTTGCAGACCTCTGACGATTTGACTCCCCGTGGGAATCCGATAGTTGCCGGCTTGATTGGTTGTAGCGGGCGTCCATTGCGTGAAATCCCCTGCGTCAGACCATTCAATCAGCAAAGGGTCTTGAATACCATTATCCGTCGATCCCCACGCCATTATTTGCTGTTCTGGCATCGCCACGAACATGCCGGCATTGGCAATCGGCGCTGTTGGAATGATGGCTCCGGTGCCAAATCCACTATCAATCGACCATGTGAATATCGGTCCGCCAACCGGGCAGGCCAGGAGAATTTCGCCCCAATTATCTAGGAACCAATCCGTCGCCGTGATAGGCGTGCCAGGAGTATAAGACGTTCCAAGTCCATAACCGTAGCCATAGAGACCATATCCGCCAAGCCCATAACCGCTTCCAGAGATGCTCGGTCCCGCCACCACCCAATAGGTTAATGCGAGATCTCCACCATTCATCGGGAATGTGACTGACGACGTGGCCAAATTCGAGGCATTGATAGTGAACGTAGAGGATGACGGAACTGACGTTACAACATATTGTCCGAATATCGTGACGCCACCACCGGAGGTGGAGATTGGAAACGCTGCATCCTGTCCAACGTAATAAGTATGATTTGCAAGAGTTACCGTTACTTGAGGGCTGCCCGCAACCGTAGAGAATGTCGCAACCGCGCCGCCATTTGTAACCGTTGCCGTTGCAGGGATAGCCGCCGCTACATTGTAGCTATTCGACCCGGTATTCTCGTTTATCTGGTATGCTCCGAATAACGTAACTCCTCCAACAGACACAGGAGTATTTATGACAACAGTATTATATGGCAATTGGCCGATATACGTATTATCTACTATATTAACGTAAATAGATCCTGAAACAGTGGATAGGTTTACGACAATGCTATCGGTTTCATTCTCAGGAGTTATTGTTGCAACATTACCAGACGATAGAACGAACAATCCATCCGTTGTTCCAACGGCCAAATGCTTGTCTTGGTTTAATCCCTGCCATCCGTGAAGTTCGCGAATAATTCCGGGAAATTGGGTGTTTGCGTAAAGCGTCCAACCACCTCGCTTCTCAGGAGTGCGGGCGCGCCACCGAATGAAGTTAGACGATACAATCCCCATCGAAACGTCGGAAGGCGTTCTCTCCGCGTCAACGGTCGGGATAATCGTCAGGGTATTGAATGGCATTCGTTATCTCTCAGGAGTAGGCGCGATATTGGAAAGCGGCGTCCACCCTGGGCCTGATCCCTTCTTTCTCAACTCTTCGGCAGCCGCCGAGACAATCAGCTTCTCGTATTGAGCTTCCCAGCTTTGCGCCATCTGCGGGTTATCCGATTGCTGGCCGAAGTTTCTCATATATCCGCTCGCGAATATCATGCTCGCGGCGATGAAAAGATCAGGAACGCATGACGTAAGAAGCGTTGTCGGGTTGCTCTGAGACAGCGGAACAGGCCTGATAGTTCCAACCACCTCCACCATATAGTTCGCGTTTGGCCATGGCCCCACGATGAACTGACCCGGGCCTATCGTGCCATTGGTGCCGCCGATCATGGCGAAGAGAGCCGGAACGCCGCTGTTCGTGTTGCTGTTCCACACCGTGTCAAGATAGTCCCGGCTAACCTCGACCAATCTGTTCCTGGTGCCAGCTTCGGGAGTGGCGGAGCCTACTGGTGTTATGACGTTGGCGCCGTTGACGACTATAAAATACCCATAGGTCGTCGGCAGAGTGAACATTCTGCTGCCCGATGTCAGAGAATTAGCATAATCTGTCACTACGGTCTTTAACAAATCAAGTTCGCGATAAATCCTCTGTTCGGAATAATCTATAGCGCCTGGAAGCATTGTCTGAAACTGAGGCGTGGTCGATGACGCGACCATCAAATTAGATAGCTGCGCGACATAGGTAGTATAATTTATCGCCATTAGCGCACCCGCCTAGCGCGTATAAATCCAAATGCTCCAAG
>Ga0187863_10003183_pt1 | contig 12228 bp, 8 predicted proteins | sample June2016WEW_11_1_FD_132975 | JGI IMG/M metagenome (GOLD analysis project Ga0187863, IMG submission 132975) | Peatland microbial communities from SPRUCE experiment site at the Marcell Experimental Forest, Minnesota, USA - June2016WEW_11_10 | ecosystem: Environmental > Terrestrial > Soil >...
CCACGTATCCAACCCGAAAAAATCCGGAGACCTCGATGCCTTGAGAAGTAACAGATTCAAGAGTCGTGTTCGGAAGCCTCATCCCTTGCGATCGGTATGCAGTTCTCTTCTGGTAGGGGAGTCAAAGTCCCCACCCTCTTGCATAGGGCGCGAGAAGGGTGGGGCACCCTGGTTTACTGCCGTTCAATCAGATCCAAACGTCATCGCGGACAAAGTTGGGTTCCCACCCGTCGAAACCCGCGACGGGTGGGGCAGCCTTATTTCGTCGTTCCTACAGAATTGCGGGGGATGGAGTTGCGTTTGATGCTGCGCCTAGAGGGTCCACCTGCAGGGTCAGGCCGTCTATCTGGCGAACTACCACTAACTGTCCTACTGGCAGCGTCGTCGATGCGATTGCATCCCAGAGTTCTCCGTGGACGAAGACCTTGCCTTGCGGGCAGAGGGCGGTCTGAGCTACGCCCGTTTCGCCGACCAAGCCTTGCTCTCCGGTGACGATTTTGTTGCGGCGGGCACGATAGGCAATGGTCATCAGGAACGCGGTGATGATGCCGAAGGGAATGCTCACGGCCATCGCGGTCAGCAGGTGGACGCGCATCTCTGGAATCGGCGAATCCACAAGGAGCAGTCCGCCCAGCGTGAGTAGCGCGATGCCGCCTACAGTGAGGACTCCGTGGCTCGCAAATTTGGCTTCGGCGGCAAAGAGTGCGAAAGCCGCCAGAATCAGCGCGAGCGCGGCAAAGCGGGTCGGGAGCAGATTCAGTGCGAAAGCGGCAACAAGGATAAACACCACTCCGACAGTTCCCGGTATGACCGCGCCGGGATGATTGAATTCGACGTAGAGGGCGAGGGCTCCGATGATAAGGATGAGGAACGCGATGTTGGGGTCCATCAAGTCATCGAGAACGCGCTCCTTGACGGTCATCTCAAACGCAACGGTCGGTTGGCCGGAGAGATTGAGAGTGGCGCTCTCGCCGTTAAAACGTTTAAAAGATTTCCCCTGCATCTGGCGGAAAAGATCTTCGGGACTGGTCGCGACGTAGTCGATGAGGTGTTGGGTGAGAGCTTCCTGTTCGGTGAAAGACTTCGATTCGCGAACGGCACTCTCGGCGGCTTCGATGTTGCGCCCGCGTTTGGAAGTGACGGAGCGCATGAGTGCGGCCGTGTCGTTCTCGATCTTCTGTTTCATCTCGTCGTCGGGCTTCACCTGGACGGGACCGATCAGAGTGACGGGATGCGCGGCTCCGGCGGCGGTTCCGGGAGCCATGGCCGCGACGTCCGCGGATTCGAGGATGAAGATTCCGGCCGAGCCGGCGTGGCCTCCGGTGGGAGTTACGTAGACGATCACTGGCACTGGCGAGCTGGTGATCTTCTCGATGATGTCGCGGGTTGAGCTGACCAGGCCTCCTGGAGTATTCATCTCGATCAATACAGCTTGCGCGTTTACGCGGTGGGCCTGATCGATAGCGCGGGAAATGTATTCGGCGCTGATCGGCTGGATGGTGTCGTCGATGACGATCTTGAGGACCTGGGCTGAGGCAGGGACGGCGAATGCGATTGCTGCTACTAGCCAGATGAGTGCGCGAATCAGATGATTGGATTTGGGATGGGAGTGCATAGGTCCTTCGCTTCGCTCAGGATGACAATTCATAAACTCATATCATGATGACAGGGAAGTTTGCGGACTCGGTTTTGAGCGCGGTACCGTGTCCCAATACCATTGTCCACCTATTTGCGGGTGGTGGTTTGAAATTCTTGGGGTACGAGTGTGTTCCCAGCGGAGTTTGGAGTTGGAGAGGACGGGTTCCATCCGGGCAGGTCGGTGCTGCCCGTTATCAAGCGCGCGCCACGTTCGTACGTAACATACGACCACGCCCACTGTATGAAGACCAACAAGCGGTTGCGGAAGCCGATCAGAAACAGGATGTGAATGAAGAGCCAGGAGAGCCAGGCAAGGAATCCGGAGATGTGGATCTTGCCGAATTGAGCGACTGCCGCGGCGCGTCCGATGGTGGCCAAGCTGCCTTTGTCCCAGTAGTGGAATTTGGGACGCGAGCTCACAGCGGCGCCGGATGATTCCGCTTCCTTGCGAATCAGCTTCGCTACGTATGTGCCTTGCTGCATTGCGACTGGGGCTACGCCCGGGAGCAGGTTGCCCTGTTCGTCTTTCGTTGCGGCGAGATCGCCGATGACGAAGACTTCGGGATGAGCAGGAATCGTGAGGTCGGGTTGAACGAGGACGCGCCCGCAGCGGTCGACCGCGACTCCCAATCTTTTTCCGAGAGGAGAAGCGGCGACACCGGCGGCCCAGAGGATGACGGTTGCGGGAGAGCGCGTGGCGCCGAAATAGACTGCTCCGGGTTCGACCCGAGTGACTGTGGTCGATGTGCGTACTTCGACGCCGAGGTGATTCAGTTGCAGTTCGGCGCTCCGAGACAAATCTTGCGGATACGAGGGGAGAATGCGTGGACCGCCTTCGACCAGCAAAATGTGCGTGCGCGCGGGATCGATGGAACGAAATTCATGAGCCAGCGCGTGGCGACTGATTTCGGCGAGCGTGCCCGCGAGTTCGACTCCGGTGGGTCCCCCGCCGACGACAAGAAAGTTGAGAGCCGATGAAGTTTCGCCCGTGGCGGCCTGCCGCTCGGCCAACTCGAAGGCAAGAAGGATGCGGCGGCGGATTTCGAGGGCATCTTCGATTGTCTTGAGACCGGGAGCGTAGGGCTCCCACTCTTCGTGGCCGAAGTAAGAATGTGTCGCGCCCGCGGCGACGATCAGGTAGTCGTACGGAATTTGCCCCTCAGGAGTCACGACGACGCGGCGATCGAGATCGAAGCCGGTGACCTCCGCCATGAGGACTTCAATGTTCTTGTCGGAGCGAAGAATGGAGCGGATCGGCGCAGCGATTTCTCCGGGCGACAGTCCAGCGGTGGCCACCTGGTAGAGCAACGGCTGAAATGTATGGTAATTGCGGCGATCGATGATCGTGATGCGAACGCGCGCTCTGGCCAAAGCCTGCGCGGCATTCAGGCCTCCGAAACCGGAGCCGACAATGACTACGCGAGGAGGAATTTGGTTCGCCATCTTGCTCATCTCCGCTCTACTCTATAAGATTCACGCGATGGCAGATGGTTCCAGAAGTTCTTCGACAGGCATTCCTCAAGAAAAATCTACTCGGGCGTGGGTGCGATGGTTCATGCCCTCGGTTTCAGACCTCATCTTTCTCTGCGTCTTGTGCATCCTGCTTTTTACGGCGCTGGCGGTGAAATTGCTCGGCGATGCCGGCATCGGGTGGCACATTCGTACCGGGCAGCAGATTCTGACGATGCACGCCATCCCGCGGACGGATCCGTTTTCTTCGACCATGGGTGGAAAGCCGTGGTTCGCCTGGGAGTGGTTGTACGACCTGGTCGTGGGTGAGTTGGCGAATGTCGCCGGACTGAACGGAGTGGTTTGGTTTACGGCGGCGGTGATTGCAGGCGTCTTTGGCTGGATGTTTCGGCTGCTCGTCCGGCGGGAGATGAACATATTCTCAGCGTTGTTACTAGTGCTGCTGGCTCTGTCGGCATCGACCCTGCACTTTCTGGCGCGTCCCCATGTAGTGAGCTGGATGTTCACGCTGGCCTTCTTCTGGCTCCTGGATTCGACCGAGCGGAATTATTTCAAGGGAGTGGGGCGGCATCGAAAATTGTGGGCGTTACCGCTCTTGATGCTGGTGTGGGTCAATGTCCACGGCGGGTTTGTGCTGGGCTTCGTTCTGCTGGGGATCTTCTGGTTTGGATCCGTGTGGACATGGTTTCGAACGAAGGGTGAGCGAATCGAAGAAGTGCTGCACAGGATTGCGGCAGGGAAGCGGGTGCGGGATCTGACGCGGGTTGGACTGGCATCGGTGGCGGCCAGTTTCGTCAATCCCTATGGATGGCGGCTGCATACGCATATTTATTCGTACCTGACGAACCGCTTTTTGATGGATCACATCGAGGAGTTTCAATCCCCGAACTTTCACGGCGTGGCGCAGAAATGCTTTCTGCTTTTGCTGGTGCTATCGCTGGGAGTGCTGGTGACGCGGGGCCGCAAACTGCGTACAAGCGAAGGCCTGCTGGTGTTGTTTGTGACGTATGCGGGCCTGTATGCGTCCCGGAACATTCCGATTTCGGCGATTCTGCTGGCGATGATTGTCGGGCCTTGGTTGCCGAGGGTGGAATTTCTCGAAGGATTCTCGCTGAGGATGAGTGCGGTGGAACTGGGGCTGCGCGCGCATCTGTGGGCGATCGCCGTTACCGTCGGCACGCTGTTGATTGCGGTCAATGGAGGTCGCGTGGGATCGAGCGTGGTGATGGATGCGCATTTCGGTCCGAAGCGGATGCCGGTCGATGCGGTGAATTATCTGGAAGCGCACTCAGTACGGGGGCCGATTTTGAGTCCCGATTACTGGGGCGGATATTTGATTTACCGGATGTATCCGCGAGTGCGGGTCGTGGTCGATGACCGGCACGATTTGTATGGCGCTGAATTTCTGCAATCGTACCTGCGCATGATGCACGTCGAGCACGGGTGGGAAGATTTCTTGCGGGAGAACAATCCGAGCTGCGTGCTGCTGCCGCGGAACGCAGCGCTCGCCAGCATTCTTGCGAAGACTCCGGAGTGGCAGGTGATCTACGAGGATGACGTATCGATTGCGTTTGCAAACGCGCGGGAGAGCGGAACGAATCTGCACGCGGAGATGATTCTGCCGTGATCCGCATACGAACCGGCAATTGACCTTTCGATTCGAGCCATCGAGAATGAAGGCGGCGCTGTGTCCTTGAGTTCTACATTGGCGCCGTCTTGGTTTAACTGAAAATGGCCCAGTATTTTTCCGCAAGGACGGCTGCGGCGGTGTTGCTCATACTAGCCCTCGCGGCGTGCTCGGGATCTTCGTCTCCTTCCTCCACATCAACGACTCCGCCACCGACACAGCCGGGGAATCCGGTGGGGTCGAATCTGACGCAGGTCAGTTCGGATCCTTATACCGTGGGGCCGGGGCAGCATGCGACGGAGGTTGAGCCGCACATGTTGTCGAACGGCTCGACGCTTGTGGCTGCATTTCAGACGGGAAGGATCGTTGGCGGGGGCGCGACCGATATCGGCTGGGCGACTTCGACCGACGGCGGCGTCACATGGAGCCACGGCTTTTTGCCGGGGTTGACGACGGGAGAGGGAACGGGACCCTATGATGCAGCCAGTGATCCGGCTGTGGCCTACGATGCGAAACATGCGGTGTGGATGATCGCGTCGCTGCCGCTTGCGAATTCGTCCGCGACACCCGCCGTCGTGGTGAGCCGCTCTACCGACGGCGGATTCACCTGGCAGAGTCCGGTGAGCGTCGACGCGACTTCGCAGAGTTCGGACAAGAACTGGATCGTCTGCGACAGTTGGCCGAGCAGCCCGCACTATGGAAACTGCTACACGGAGTGGGATGATCCGCTGAATGCAGATGAGATCGTGATGAGCACGTCGAGCGACGGTGGGCTGACGTGGGGGCCGGTAACACCGACGGCGAGCCTGGCGAACGGGATTGGCGGGCAGCCGCTGGTACAGCCAAGCGGGACGGTCGTTGTGCCGATCGAGGCGACTGGGTCGCCGACGATGTGGGCGTACAGTTCGAGCGATGGAGGCGCGACGTGGAGTGCTCCGGTGACAATTTCAAATATCCAGTTTCATTCTGATGCGGCAGGCATTCGCAGCGGACCGTTGCCGTCGGCGGCGGCGGATGGGGCGGGGACGATTTGGGTGGTGTGGGAGGACTGCCGTTTTCGCTCGGGATGCTCGACGAACGATCTGGTTTACAGCAGCTCCACGGACGGAGTGAGTTGGGGAGCGGTGACGCGGATTCCGATCGACGATGTTTCGAGCACGGTGGATCATTTCATTCCAGGGATCGGGATTGATCCGACAACGTCCGGTGCGGCAGCGCACGTGGCGCTGCATTATTACTACTATTCGCAGAGCAACTGTACGGCCGCAACCTGCATGTTGTCGGTCGGATTCATTTCCTCGGCGAACGGCGGCACGAGCTGGAATAGTCCAAGCGCATTGACCGGACCGATGTTGGTCAGTTGGCTGCCGAATTCGCAGAATGGATTGATGGTGGGTGACTATATCGCGACGGCATTCACCAATGGTGTGCCGCATGGAGTGTTCGCAGTGGCGCAGGCGAATTCTGGATCGACGTTCAGCGAGGCGATTTATACGGGGCAAGGATTGACGGCGAAGGCTGTCGGGCGTCAGCTGTCTTCTGCGGGCGATCGACCGCTGCATAAGTTATCGGATCCGATTGAGAAAGAAGTTCCGGAGAAGGGGCTGCGGCCGCCTCGGAAGCGGGTGAGGAAGAGTGCGAAGTGAAGGTCGCGAGCGGTGAGCGATGAGCAGCGAGTGGCTTGTGAATACTGACTAGCTCCGTTGAGATGCACGCCAGATCCCTCCCTTCGCCTGAAATGCGGCTCCGGTCGGGATGCCGCCTGCTATTTGAATGGACGCTTTTGCCAGCTTCATGTAGGTAGAAATTCGACCAGGGAATGAACGTTAGAAGCGGTCGTTGGTGTCGATTCCGAAACCCAGGATGGCGGTGACTTCCACCGGTTGAGTTCCGCGCACTGCGGGCTGAAATTTCCAGGCGCGAAGGCCACCGAGAATCTTGGCGGTCATTACGGCAGGACCGGCTTCGAGAACCCGGATGTTCTTAAGATTGCCGACGGCGTCGATCGTGCAGGTGACTACCATGCGCGTGTGGGGCAAGCCCTCTGGTAGATCAATCTTGATCGGAGTGGGCGCAGTCAGGGTTCCACCGAAGGTATGGCTGCTGGTCGACTCATCGGCAAACTCCATGACGACGGTTCCCAGGGACGTATCCAAATACGTGGTGTACTGTTCTCCCTTCAACATTTTCTTGTAGGGCTCGAAGGCTCCGCCGGAGCTGGCAGTCGCGACGACGGTTACGCCCAAAGCATCGCGCTGCTTCAGATTCGTACGAGCGGGAGTGGCGGGGTCGCTGGTTGCGGGAGCATCCGAGCCAAAGCCCGGAAGAGTGACAATACTGCTGCCACCGCTGATGTCAACACCGCGCACTGGCGGATTGCCGGTGGTCAGGTTTCCCGCGCCTCCTGGACCCGGCGTCGGAGAAATGCCGCCGTGCGCGCTCGGGTCGGAGCCGCGTCCAGCACCGCTTTTCGCAGCACCGCCTCCTTGACCGCTCAGAGAACTGCCGGGCCCGTTGTCACGCCCGATGCCGGTTCCAGCGCCAGCGCCGCCCAAGCCGGACTTGTCTCCACCCGAAGGCGACATCGCGAGTGCTCCCGTCCCCCCGCTGGTGGGCAAGCCAACCTTGGAGCCAGGCTGGCTGGAAATGACCGCGCCGGCATTGCTCCCGCTGCCGCCGTTCGTTGGAGGAGTTATACCTGAGCCCACGTCGGTTGGCGCGCCCAGTGCCGCTCCTTTGCGGCCTAAACCTGATCCTGCTGGACTGGAGCCTCCACCAACCGATGGAGGCGGTGGCACGATGTCGTTCGCAAGCAAAGTTCCTCTGGGAGCGCCAGCGCCGCCGCCGGTATTGCCGGTGCCACCGCCCGCTCCTGGGAGCGACGGCGGTGGTGGGACGACGCCCGGATTGCCGAAATAGGGCGCGGCGCCATTCGCGCGAGTTCCTACGCCCCCATTCGCGCCAACCGTGGGCGGAGGTGCAACTGCACTGGAGCCGAGCGATGCTCCGGCTCCGTTTCGATTCCCGCGAGGATTTCCACTCGTCGCGCTCGATCCAACCCTGGGCGGAGGCGGCACGACAGTAGTCGCCAGCGAGGTTGCCGCGGTGTTCGTACTTCCCGAACTAATCGACGGCGGTGGGGGCACGACTTCGCTCGCTCCAAGAATCTTGCCGATCAGGCTGCTCATGAACGATCCGCTGCCGGATTGCGAGGGCGGCGGAGGAACGACGGTCCTCGCAGGATCTTGAACGCTGCCGCTCGCGAGACGACGCATATCCGGTGAAATGTCAGAAGAGGGAGGCGGCGCCACGACCGAAGGAGCGGGCAACGACAGTTTGGGATTCCGCAATGCAGCGCGCTCCGGCGCTGAAACCGGCGGAGGCACGACAGACGTATTTGTCATCTGCACAGGCGCGGTGGAGATTTCGCGGCTGAAAGCACCCGGCGCAGGTGGAATGGCATTCGAGGCCAGCGCGGGGCTGGAGCGCATGCGGTCGCGGGCAACATTTGGAGCGGGCGCTACCACCGACGGGTCGAGCGAATGAGACGTCATCGCACGGTCGCGCGAGACTCGCGGCGAGGGAGCGATGACAGTCGGAGCCAGTGCGGGAGCGACCAGTTTGTGCTCATCCGGAACGCTGGGCGCAGGCGGAATCAAAGTTGCATTAAAAATCGGAGCGGTGAGAGTCCGATCGCGCGCGACGTTCGGGGCCGGCGCGATGACCGAATCGAGCTGAACTCCATTGCGCGTGTAATCACGGATTACGTTAGGAGCGGGCGCGACAATGGAAGTGGCGAGATTGGGGGCGGAACGCGCAGAGCGCAGGCCTTCTGCAGGCGGTGGGCCGGGATCAGGCTTGACGGCGAGCAGGTTCGCGACGGCATCGTGCGTGGGAGTAAGTTTCAGATTTGGCGCGTCGACCACTCGAGGAGTGAGAGAGGCGCCGCGGGCGATCTTAATGGTCTGGGTGCGATGGTGCGATTCATCGCCGCCGGCGCGGCCTGCGGTTCCGGCTTCAGCGCCGCCGAGATCTTCGGTTCGTGGCAACTCATCGCCGGTGTAGTAGATGACATCATGCGCCGAGAGTCGCGGCGCGACATAAGGACGCAGCTCAGCAACTTTGATTTGGACAAAAATTGCCGCCAGGATCAGAAATGCCTCGAGGAAATACGAGGGAACCATGATCCGCAAGGGGATCAAGCCGAACGGAGCCTCCCCGGCAAGGCGGGCTTCAGAGCGCCTCAGCGCGGGCTTAATGGAGCTAAGGAACTCGCTCCATGGCGAGGACCAATCGACCAGCAACCGGGGCGCGTCATGCGCCTCGCGAACTTTGACGGCCTCGTCGATTTGGAGAACACTGCTCATGCAATCGGCTGGCTGCGATCCTTTGCGAGAGTGATTTCAATTCTATCGCCCACCGCGGTTCTGGTCTCGGCGGCTACGCTACACGGCAGTTCCAAGACCGATTCCGCCTGCCGCCGCACAGGCGCAAATCGCCAGGGCCGGAGTTCGGGCTGAACGTGGATTACCGTCAGGGCACGATCCAGATAGACGACATCGATAGGAAACCCCATCCCTAGAGTATGAACGCCATGGCAGGGGACGATCCAGAGTCCTGAACCATTACGGAAGTCATCGGCCCCCAGGCCGAGTAGACCGCGCAGGCGGGTCCAGTGGGTGTCGGCGACGGCCAGCGACGTGGCGAGATAGGCCTGCCGCGTTTGATTGAAAGCTTTGCCTTCGCCTGAGAGAACTGCCATGAGACCCCGTGTTTGCTCTGCGGCTTGTGCTGGCGCCGGCTAGCGTCCGCCTGAAACCGGTCCCAGTTGCCGGATCAATTCGATCACGGCCGGACCGATCGTGACAAAAATGATCGACGGCAGAACAAAGATTACCAGTGGGGGAACCATCTTGATGGTGGTCTTGGCAGCTTGTTCTTCGGCGCGCTGCCGGCGTTCCGTGCGGAGGGAATCGGAATGCACGCGGAGAGCCTGGGCGACGCTCGTACCGAAGCGATCAGTCTGGATCAGTGTACCAACAAGGGATCGGATGTCGTCAACACCGGTGCGCTCCACCAGATTGCGGAGAGCCTCGGCGCGGGGTTTGCCGGCGCGCATTTCCAGGTTCACGAGATGGAATTCGTCGCTGAGGTCGGGATGAGCATGGTGAAGATCCTGTCCCACGCGCATGAGCGCCTGATCCAGCGCCAGGCCGGCCTCGACGCAAATGACGGTGAGATCGAGCGCGTCGGGTAGACCGAGGCGAATGCGATTCTGCCGGTCACGAATCATGCGCTTCAACATGAAGCGCGGAAGGAAGAAGCCCAGTCCCGAAATGCCGGCAATCAGAAATGGATTGGCGAAGCCCGAAAAAACAACGACGCCCAGGAAACCGACTGCGGCCAAGAGAAGACGGACGCCGAAGTAGTAATTGACGTCGATGGCATCGCGGAACCCGGCTTGAATCAGCCAGCGGCGCGTGCGGGAAACGTCGGTAGGGGAAAGCGGGATGGCCTTGCTGATCGGATCGAGAGCCTGCTCGATGCGTTCCCGAATGGCGGGCCGGTTTTCAGCGGCCTGCGTTTGTTGACCGCCAAGAGCACGCAGGCGCGCGCCCAAGACGGAGCTGGGTGTAACCGCGGCCGCGCCGAAGGCGAACACGCCCACGACGACGGTAAGGAAGACGACGATGAGCAACAGCAGAGGCAGCATGATTAAACCTGAATCCGGATAATTTTCCGGATCACGAAATATCCAATCGTTTGCAAAGTGATTCCAGCGACCAAGAGCGTGTGGCCGATGGGGTCGGCAAAAAGCGGGTGAATGAAGCTGGGATTGAGCACCAGCATCACGGTGACGATGATGGGCGGCATGCCCATCAACAAGGCCATCGTAAGCCGGCCCTGGGCGGTGTAAACGCGAACCTGGCGCTGGATCTTGAAGCGTTCGCGAATGACATATGAGAGGTTGTCGAGAATTTCGGCGAGGTTGCCACCGGTTTCGCGCTGCAACATCACCGCGGTGACAAAGAACTTGACGTCGACTAAGGGCATCCGGTCCGTCAGATTCAGGAGAGCATCACGGACGGGCATGCCGAACTTCTGTTCTTCGTAGAGCTGGCGGAACTCGCCGGCGATCGGCTCGGAGATCTCGCTGGTGATCATCTCAAGAGCAGTGGTAAAGGCATGCCCGGCACGGACGGCGCGAGCCAGAGTGTCGATGGCTTCCGGGAAGAGTTCCTCGAATTTCTCGAAGCGTTTATTGCGCTGGTACGAAGCGTAGGAATACGGAAGAACGAAGCCGACTAGCAAGCCGATCCATGCGATCTCAACCCGCTTGCTGAGGATGTAGGTGATGATGGTGAGGACAATACCGCTCAGCGCGGAGAATCCCAGGAAGTTTCCCGCGCGCATATCCATGCCGGCCTGCAGCAACATTTTCTGCAGATCGGAAACGCGAGCGGAACGGCGGAGCAGGGTGTCGAGAGCGGGGATGCGGCTGAGTTGCTCGTCCCGCAGCAGGGCGAGTTCTTCCTCGGCGGCGAGCTCGGGAGCCTTCCGTTCGTTGGCCAGGCGCTCCTTGATCAGCCGGGCCTGCGCGCTTCGCTGATCGAGAAGCGAGAACACGGCGAACGCCAGGAGCGCGACCACCCCGAAGACAACCAGCGCAATCAGAACGGCAGACATATCGGGAACTAGACCTCAGCCTTCGATTCGAAGAGCGCCGGCCTCAACCGGGCGCCTGCGGTTGCCAAGCGTTCGGCAAATTTGGGACGCACTCCGGTGGCGCGAAATGCACCGCGGACTTTTCCGTTTTCGTCGATGCCGGTGCGATCGAAGGAAAAGATGTCCTGCATGGCGATGGAATCTGCGTCCATGCCCGTTACCTCGGAAATCGTAGTGACTTTGCGCGTGCCGTCCGAAAGACGCGCAATTTGAATCACAGCGTGTACGGCGGAAGAGATCTGCTGGCGGACGGCGCGCTCGGGAATGTTGAGATTGGCCATCGAAACCATATTCTCGATACGAGCCATGGCGTCGCGCGGAGAGTTGGCGTGGACTGTGGTCAGCGATCCTTCATGACCCGTATTCATAGCCTGCAACATGTCGAAGGCTTCTTCGCCACGCACCTCGCCAACCACGATGCGGTCGGGGCGCATACGCAAACTGTTGATGACCAGCTGCCGCTGGCGCACCGCGCCCTTGCCTTCAATATTGGGCGGGCGAGTTTCCAGGCGGACGATATTTTCCTGCTTGAGCTGCAATTCGGCTGCGTCTTCGATGGAGACGATGCGCTCAGTATTGGGAATGTATCCCGAGAGCACGTTGAGCAGAGTCGTTTTGCCGGCGCCGGTTCCACCGGATACAAGGATGTTGAGCCGGCCCTTGACCATGGCCGAGAGCAACTCGAGCATCGACTCAGTGAGGGTTTGATTTTCGATCATCTGCCGCGCGGTGACGGGCTCGCGTCCGAAACGGCGGATGGAGAGACA
>Ga0187863_10003187_pt1 | contig 12208 bp, 9 predicted proteins | sample June2016WEW_11_1_FD_132975 | JGI IMG/M metagenome (GOLD analysis project Ga0187863, IMG submission 132975) | Peatland microbial communities from SPRUCE experiment site at the Marcell Experimental Forest, Minnesota, USA - June2016WEW_11_10 | ecosystem: Environmental > Terrestrial > Soil >...
CGGTAACGACTTCGCGTTCCACCTTCCGCCGCCTCAGCGATATGGTCGAGCGCTTCGAGGACGTGGCCGAAGGCGAGGGCGACCTGACCAAGCGAATTCCGATTGCATCGCAGGATGAAATTGGAGAGGTCGCGAAATGGTTCAATGTTTTCCTGGACAGGCTGCAGGGCATGGTGCAATCCGTGGCGGAGGCGGCGCACAAGGTGGGCAGCGCCAGCGAGGATGTCTCTCAGACCAGCCAGCAAATCTCCGCCAATTCTCAGGAAACTTCGGCCCAGGCCAGTGCGGTTTCAAGCGCCGCCGAACTCGTCGCGCGCAACCTGCAGACCGTCGCGACGGCTACGGAGGAGATGGGCGCCAGCATCAAGGAAATTGCCAAGAACGCCACGGCTGCCGCCAAGATCGCTACCTCCGCCGTTGAGATCGCCGAAGCCACCACCGTGACCGTGGCTAAACTGGGTGAATCGTCAGTGGGAATCGGCGAAGTTATCAAAGTGATCGCGGCAATCGCCCAGCAAACGAACTTACTGGCGCTGAATGCCGCCATCGAGGCGGCGCGCGCTGGCGACGCTGGCAAGGGCTTCGCGGTCGTTGCCGACGAAGTGAAAGAGTTGGCCAAGGCGACCGCCAAAGCGACGGAGGAGATCGGGGGCAAAATCGCGGCGATCCGAGGCGATACCAATGCCGCAGTGAGCGCCATCGCATCCATCAGTCAGGTAATTCACCAGATCAACGATATTTCCAATGCGATTGCTACGGCAGTAGAAGAACAGAATGCCACCACCAACGAAATGGCACGCAACTTGGGAGAAGCGGCCAGGGGCAGCGGGGAGATCACAACCAACATTGCCGGTGTCAGTCAGGCGGCAGAGAGCACAGCGCACGGCGCGACCGAGACACAGGAGGCCGTCCGGCAACTGGTGGAAATGTCGACGCAACTGGACAGGTTGGTCGGACAGTTTAAAGTGAGCGCCGACCAGCGTGGCGGCAGGGACTCAACGCGCGTATCAACGGCGGCTGCTGGATCCAACGGGTAAGTTGTTTCCCGGAAAAATTAAAAGGCCGCCCGCAGGCGGCCTTTCGTATTGCCAACAAAATCTAGTTGCTGATGCCCGCGCTCTGCGGCGGTTGCGGAATGGCTGCTGCTGCGGTCGCGGCTGCGGCTTCATTCAAAATGCGATGGTGGATGGTGAAGAGCGCCAGTTCGAGCCGGTCGGATACGCCGATCTTGTCGTAGACGTTGCGCAGATAGTTCTTGATCACCTGCTCGGTCGTCCCTAACTGGGTGGCAATTTCCTTATTCTTATAGCCCTGAACGATCAGTGCCACGATGCGCAGTTCCTTGGCTGTCAGGCGGTCGCGGACGCGCAGCCCGACCATATCGTTTTCGGTCAACTCGCTCGGCACGGCCATATCCTGCACCCAGCTTTCGCCGCGGGCAATCTTGCGCACGCAGTCGACCAGCGCCGGGCTGGTTACATTGCGATAAACCACGCCGTGGGCGCCGGCAGCCATATAGCGCTGGGCGCTCTCGCCAGTATCGGCAAGTACGACCACACGTGTTTTATTTTTATTGGCTGCGGTGAGAACGGCATTGAAATCGGAGTGAAATCCGCCGGCAATGATGAGGACGGCGGCGCGGAATTTATCGAGCGCCATGAACATCTGCTCGCCCGTTTGCGCCTGGGCCACGATGCGCATTTCATCTTCTACGGCCAGCACCTTGGCGATGCCGGCGCGAAATATCGCCTGATTGTCGGCCAAAATAAGCTTCAGCATTGAATCGCTCCCAGTTAGATCGCTCCCGGTTAACCGTTGCGAACGAATTCGTACGAATCGATTACGCAAGCGACGCCCCGATTGTCCCCGGCTTCGACGCTTGTATTGGGCTCATCGGTCCGCACCACGCGGCCGCGGCATTGAATGACTACATCTTCCTTGCCGCCTGTAACTTCCGGTGGCAAAGTGATTTCAAACTCTACGGGGGAACCGACCTCAAGAGCAGCGTCGGCGCGAATGTAAACTCCGGCAGCACTCAAATTGCCGGTCATCCCGCTGCTGGCTTCACCCGCGGTATCTTCCTTATGAATCTTGATCGGCAAATGCAGCGGAAACCTTTTCCCGGTACGTGCTTCGGACACGACTCCTCCTCAGCTGTCGCTCTGCGCTCCAATGGAAAGGCAGAAAAGCATGCCGGAAACAACGAAAATTTCCAGCCAAAGAATGACGAGCAGCTAACGGCGTTATATCACGGAAAATACTGCAAAAGAAGCCTAGATTACCTTCGTAATCTCAGTAGGAACTAGATACCTCCCCTCGCAGAGGCAGCGCAGACCGGGCCGAACCGCCCGTCATCAGCGGAAAATCAGCCGATTGGCGGCGTTTTGACGCAGCATTTTCAGATGTGCGCCGGGCCCGTAGACACGCAGTCCGCATCGAGTTGATACGTCGTACTCGCCGCGGTTTGACCGGCTACTTGCTGGCTCATCAGCCACAAATATGTGGTCAGGTGATGCATACAAGGAATGGTCGGATTGATCGCATCCGGCGGAGGGACAAGTTCAAAGTACGTATTTACGTGCTCATAGGGCAAAGGAAGGATCGGCGGCAGTTTCGGTACCAGATCCTGGCGATTCACAATTCGATAGTGGGTAGCGATCGAGGCGTTGAACGAGCCCGCGAAAAGATGTTCGCCAGTCCGCGGGCTGGCGAAGGTGTAAGCGGTGGGAGCGTGGCACGACGTGTTCAGACCAACGTCGAGGGTCAGGAGGGTGGCCAGCGCGCCACCCAGGCTGTGTCCGCAAATCGTCACGCTGGTTGCCGATCCCGAATCGAGATAACCCTTCATCGCAGCGACTGCCGCCGGGGTTCCATTGGCCTGTCCTATTCTCAGCGAACGGTAAACGGCGGTAAAGCCATCTTCGCTGTAGCCATGAGAACTGGTGATAGGGCACGGCACCATCAAGTACTCGGCATCGTGCAGCCATTCCAAAATTGTGTCGGTGCCGCGAATGACCGCGACCAATTCTTTGGCGGCCGAGACGGCCAGGAAGCCAAACGTGACTACGTCTCCGACATGAGGATCAATGTCGGTGGCGAGGTCATCGCCGTAGAGCGTCTGCAGGAATGTGTAGCCGGTGTTGCCGATGGCGCTGATCTCAGTTTGCCCATAGCTGCCGGTGGGCACAACCGATTCGGCGATCTTAACCAGGACGGCATACTGAATCGCCGTATTCCAGTTGATTGGGAGCATAGCAACCTCACCGCGGAAGCACCGGTTCCTGGCCGAAAAGTATAGCCCGAAAAAAGTCGCGCGGGATAAGAAGGATTTTTTGGTGGACTACGTGGCCGGTGTTTCCGCGATGGGTTCGATGGTCAAACTATGGCGGCGAAGCACGCGGCGGCGCTGCGATTCTTGCAGAGGAGCACTGGCCGCGATCGCACACAGAACATAAAAGAGGGCCGCGTTGGCCGGAATCTGCAGATTGAAGTCGAGCAGGCTATGCACCAGAATCCCCACACAACCAAGCAGCGCCGCCACGGTCAGCGCCCCATTCGCAGTTTCCGTCCAGTTCTTAAGCTTGCCCGCCGCCCGGCGGAAGACCGTCACCAGAAACCATGCGGCAATCGAGAATCCCACCAGGCCAGTCTCGACCAGCAGTTGCAGATAATCGTTGTGCGCCTCGTTAACGAAAAAAGTAGTGTAGAAGCTGCGGAATTCCGGGTAGACGATGGGAAATGCTCCTAGCCCCCAGCCGAGAAAGGGCCGCTTGATAAACATGCGCAGGCAGTCGCGATCGATGCTCAGGCGAACGCCTCCGCTGATTTCTTCGCGCGCCTCGGAGTGTATGCTCATCAGGCGCCGCGTCAGTTCGTTGCCGCCGATCCAGACCAGAAAGACGATGACGACGGTTACAAATATGCCCAGCATGAGAGGTTGTTTCCAGCTGTTTTCGCGTCGGCGCAGCATGAGCACTCCGAGTACGACGATCTGCGCGACGAAGGCCACCATGCCTCCGCGCGAACCGGAAAGGAAGATGGTTCCGGCCATCAGCGCGGCGATTCCCGCCACCGCTATTTTTCGATTTCCGCTGGTGAACTGAGTTACAGCGAGCACAAGGGGGAAGGGCGTCAGCATCTCCATCAGGCCCGCGTAATGATTGTGGTTAACGTAGGGCCCGTAAATAAAGCCGCCTTGCTGCAGGGCAAATATCCAATACAGCTTGCCGTTGGGCGACAGCCCCTGGAGCACGGCGAAAGCCGCCACCACCGCCCCGTATGCCGTGAATAGCTTGGCCATCAGTTCGAACTGAGAGGATCGACGGAGGGTTTGCGTCACCACAAACATCAGCATCCCATAGGCGGCATAGAGCAAGAGGTGAGAGTAGGTCACGTGACGGTAAGCTGTCGTTCCCGCCACCCATTGCAATATGACCACCGCAAAAAAGACGGCCATGGGCCGGTAAAGCGCGTGTTTAGAGATGGTAAGTTCACGGTCCAGCCACTGCCGGTATGCCCAAACCGCGACCAGCAACACTGCGCCAGTCTCGAGAGTAAAGATAGACCAGGGCTCGACTGCGCCAAAGGTGAGCGGCCCAAAGAGCAACACGCCGCATGCGCCGAGGAACAGTGCGGTGTTAGTGAGTCGCGGTTGCGAAGCCTTGACGGCGGGAGCGGGTTCGGGCTGCGTTGCCAGGGCTGAACTCAAGATTTGTCCTTCGAATTTTGGATGGCTTGGCCAGGAATATTGCTGGGTGATCCATCCCCAGACGAGTCTGGAGACGATTCAGGAGCGAGTTCGAAATCATCGAGCCACAACTTGCCGCGGATGGGCGAACCGGCCGGGAAGCGCTCGATCGCCAGCACCAGCAACGTGGTGGAATTCGGCGTCGTTATCTTGGAATGCACTTCTTTCCAAAAGTCGGCATCGTTTAGCGAATTGCTCGCAAACAGCGGCGCACCAGTGTAGGCATCGCGCAAAACGATTTGCGGGCCGCCCGCGCCTTCGAAGTCGGCCGACTTGTAATAAGCCGAGAAGTCATAGGTCGTCGCGCCATGAACCGGAATCAATTGCTGAATCCCCGCATCATTAATCCCCGGACCTTCGAAGGTGAGGAAGAGAGAGCGATGGCCTTCGTGGAAGTCGCTGGGGTCGAGCAAGGGCTTGACGCCGGGCCGGTTGACGTAAGTCCAGTCGAAGCCTCCATTCAAAATGTCGAGGCTGAAGTCGCCATTGACCACCATGTTGTCGTCGGTGGGCGTGTAAGCGGACAGCCCAAAGGCATCGGCGGTCTGTTCCCACGCGGACATGGCTGCATCGGGACGCCGCGCTCCGATTAGATAATTCACGTATGCGAATAAGTGTTGGTTGGGGAATTTTTCGTGCAACTGAGCGATCCGCGTCCAGGTTTTGATCGCTCCGTCAGTTTCCCGCTTCTCCATCATCAGATAGAGAAAACCGATGAGGGAATCGGTGCGGGCCGGCACCACTTCCTGCAGCATCGCGTCTGCGTCCGGTCGTACCCGCCAACTTGCGCGGAGCGCGGCGTCTGCCAGATCGGCGTCATTCTCTATGACGGTGTGAAATTCACGGAGAGCGCGATCGGTATCGCCGTCGATGAGGAAGAAATTCGCAGCCTCCCATGCCACCGCGGGCGCGGTCGGCTCAGCCTGCAGTGCGCGGTCGAGTGCGGTGCGCTGGCCCGCGATGTCGTCGGTTACTTGATATTGGGAAGCCAGGTCGAACCAGTAACTGGCGTCGTGAGGATTGAGCGCGACAGCGGCCCGCAAGCTGTCGAGCGCGGATTGAGGGTCGCCCGCCACAAAAGCAAAGTAGCGTCCGAGCCGATGACGATAGTCCGCATTTCCAGGTGAGAGGCGTACCGCACGCCGCAACACGGGCAGTTTTTCGCTCCCGGCAAAGACGCTGGCGGCAAACTCGGTTCCGGTCAAAAGCAGATAGACGCAGACGAGAGCGGCCACGCCCCCGCCAAACTGCCAACGCTGCCGGGTTGAAAGTGGAGTGACCATGCTTCCGTTACCTGCCAGATTCCAAGGTGTGTCGGCGGCGCTACTCCGTTGCGCTTGGCCAATATTCGCGGCCTTAGCTTCGATAGCCTCTGCCCGCAGCACGACAATTACGCTTCAAACGGCCTTTGATTCCGCATCCTTCCCAGGGCCCGGAGGGTCTTCCTGATAGTACTGACCGTACTTACCCTGGTATTCGTAATAGTAGTAATAGTCGGGCGAAGTCAGATCGACAGCATTGAGGAGCACGCCGGCGACGTGAGCATTGACCTGCATCAATACATCACGAGCGCGGCGCAGCGCCTGCTTGGTCGTCTGGCCGGAACGAATCACCAGGATGGTAGCGTCGGCGGTCGGCGAGAGCACGACCGCGTCCGTTACCGAGAGAGTCGGCGGAGTATCGATCACGATGTGGTCGTATTGCCCGCGCAACTCGGCAATCAAGGTCCTCATGTTGAGCGAGGCCAGCAATTCGGCAGGATTCGGCGGCGGCGTCCCCGCCGGCATAATGAAAAGATTTGGCAGGATGGTAGAGGTTGTTATCGTTTGCTGAGGAGTCGCACTTCCAGTCAGTACATTGCTGAGGCCGCTGCGCGGGCCCATACCCAGCGTCTTGTGAACGCTCGGTCGCCGCAAGTCGGCGTCGATCAGCAGGACGCGAACTCCCTTCTGCGCGAGCACGATCGCCGTGTTGATGCTGGTCGTGGTCTTGCCTTCCTGGGGACGGGCGCTGGTCACCATAATTACTTTGGGAGGCGCACCGAGATTCGAGAGCAGAAGCGAAGTGCGCAGCGCGCGATACGATTCCGCCATCTGCGACTGCGGTCGAACCTGGGTCACGGTTTCGACCACTTCCTTGGAGGTAGTAAGCGCCAATCGCTTGCCCGTGGGACCACGGTTCCCGGACTTGGAGCCAAGAGGAATCATCCCCAGCGAAGGGAGGGCTGACAGTGCGGTCGCTTGCTCGGGCGTGCGGACGGTATTGTCCATGTTCTCGAGCACGAAGGCCAGACCGACGCCAGAGATGACGCCGAGCACCAGCGCAAATGATAAGTTGCGCGGAATGTTAGGTTCGCTCGGAGCTGTGGGAACGCGGGCCGCATCGATGATGCGGAAGTTATTGGAGCGCAATCCCGCGGTGACGCCCGCCTCTTTCATTTTTTCCAGCAAGCCTTCGTAAAGAGTGCGGTTGCTGTCGAGGTCGCGCTTCAGGATGCTGTACTCGATTGCGCTCTCGTTGAGTTTATTCGCTTCCTGCTTTTGCTTCTCGAAGGAATCGCGCAGCATGTTCTCGCGCTGCAAGGCGGCCAGGTACTGGCCCTTGAGGTGGTCGACGCCTTTGTTGGTTTCCGTTTGCAACTGGCGGTCGATTTCCTTCAGCTGGCTGTTGATCTGCGCTACTTTCGGATATGACGGACCGAGTTGCGTGCTTAACTCGGCAGACTGGATTCGAAGAGCGGCCTGCTGGTCGCGCAACTTGTCGAGCAGTCCTGTAGTTGCTCCCCCGCCTGCCGTGGTCTGGGCAATAATCGCAGCCGCAACCTGGTCAGGATCGTCGGACTGAGTCTGGCGATAGACCGCTTCCTTCTGCATGCGGTCAAATTCGGCCATCGTCATTTCTTTATTCAGTTCGTCGAGCTTTTCCGTGATGATGTTTTGCTTTTCGTCCGTCCCCAGGATTTCGTGGTCTTTCTGGTAGCGCACGAGTTTCTCCTGCGAAGTTTCGACTTTCATCTGCAGGTCGACGAGTTGCTTCGACAGCCAGTCCGAAGCCTGCATCGTAGATTCGAACTTGGTCTTGAAGTTCTGCTCCACGTAAGTAGAGGCCAGCGTGTTCACGGCGCTAGCCGCCAGTTGCGGGTCGGTGCTGGAGTAATGGATTTCCATGATCCGCGTGTTCGGAATCAGGGTTACCCGGAGATTTCCGCGAAACGCCCCCAGTAGGGCCGAGGTTCGCGTCGAATCGGTCTGCAGGGGATCGGCTACCAGGTTCGCTTGTTTCTGATCGGCACGGCCTCCGAACTCGGGACGCTTGTCAAGATTCAGTTGCCGGATTACTTGCAGCGCCATGAGATCGCTCTGCAAAATGCGAACCTCTGTGTCGAGATCGCTCTGATCGTAATAGTCGACCACGGGCCCCGAGTCTTTAAAGGTAATCAGGTTTGAATCGGCCTTGTTGACGACGATGCGCCCGACGGCGTCGTAGATGGGGGTCTGTCGCAGACTGGCGACGGCGACCACCATAAAAATGCCGACAATTACCGCCAGGACCATCCACTTGCGCTTGATCAGAACGCGCATGTACTCGCGAAGCGTGGATTCTTGCGCCGGCAATACGTTATAAAGCGCGGAACCGATCGGCCTCAGAAATTCAGGTTCGGCAGGCAGTAGGCTGCGCGAGCCGTTTTGCGGGTCGTCACCGTTATTTCGAGGGTCGTTATTCCGCGGAACCAAGGGTCCCAATGACATCGTTACTCCTTAAACCGCCACAGGCTCGATGCGGTAATTTCGCCGCATCTGGCACACAGGTCTCCGCTCCGACCGGTTCTCTTTTATAGCAAGCCGGGTTCTTAAGAGCGGGCTGTTATGAGGAATTGGCTGATTTTAACATCCCCGGGAAGAAGAAATACGCAAAAATCGACGGCCGGGAAACATTGATTCGAGCGCAGATCCACTCAGCATAGACCCCGCCATTAACCAAAGATAGACATGGCGCTGAGGCCTTCAAAGCTGCACCGTATCGATTCGTGATCCAACCGTATTCCTTGGACGCTTCGGCTATACTATCGAGCACAAGAGTTTACCGGAAAAGAGCGGCATCCTGGACTTCATACTGAACTTCATTTTGCACTTCGGAACGTCCGAAAGCCTTTGCGGAGGGCGGAGTTTCGACGCATTTGGTCACGCCTGCGTACTTGGCGGGATCGGCAAATCAAGGGAAAGACATTTCTAAGGAACAAGAATGGTGAATTGGGCGCAAGAATCGATTCTCGTAACGGGCGGAACCGGATCGTTCGGGAAGAAGTTTGTAGAGATTATGCTGCGCGACTACCAGCCGCAGAGGCTGGTGATTTTCAGTCGCGACGAATTGAAACAACACGAGATGAGAACGTCGGGCTTCGATCATCCCAGCCTGCGCTATTTCATCGGCGACGTGCGCGACGTAGATCGCTTGAAGCGCGCGCTCGCGGGCATCACCCTGGTGGTACACGCGGCCGCGCTGAAGCAGGTGCCGGCCTGCGAATACAACCCATTCGAAGCAATCCAGACCAACATCATGGGCGGTCGCAACGTCATCGACGCGGCGATCGATCAGGGCGTGCACCGCATTCTCGCGCTGAGCACCGATAAAGCGGTTAATCCGATTAATTTGTACGGCGCGACAAAACTGTGCGCCGAAAAAATGTTTGTGCAGGCCAATGCTTATGCCGGTGCGAGAAATACCCGCTTCAGTTGCGCGCGCTATGGGAACGTCGTGGGCAGCCGCGGCAGTGTGATTCCGGTTTTTGTCGAACAGCGGCGGCGCGGCAAGATCACCATCACCGATCCGCGAATGACGCGATTCTGGCTGACCCTGGAGCAGGGCGTGAAGTTTGTCATTCGTTGCTTCGACCTGATGCACGGCGGTGAGATTTTTGTGCCGAAGATTCCGAGTATGCGTCTGCTGGACCTGGCTGAGACGATTGCTCCGGGCTGCGAGGTGGAGACGATTGGAATTCGTCCGGGCGAGAAACTCCACGAGGTTCTTGTATCCGAAGACGAGTCGCGGCAGACGCTTCAGACCGAAGATATGTACGTGATCCAGCCGTCGCACCCCTGGTGGAAGCGGGAAAACTGGTTGAACGCAACGCCTTTGCCAGAAGGCTTCCGTTATTCGAGCGACAACAACGAACATTGGCTGACTCGCAGGGAGTTGGAAGATCTGGTGTCGCCAGAAACAGCCGAACCGATTCAAGCATCGGCATAACATGTCTGCCTCGCTCACAAAACTGGAAACGCTCGCCATTCACGGGGGTAAGCCCGTGCGCGAAAAATTGTTGCCCTACGGGCGGCAGAGTCTGGACGACTCGGATATTTGCGCGGTGATTGAAGTGTTGAAGTCGGACTGGCTGACGACCGGCCCGAAAATCGGCGAATTCGAAGAACGATTTGCGTCGTGGGTTGGGGCGCGGCACGCGATCAGCTTCAGTTCAGGAACGGCCGCATTGCACGGTACCGCGTTCGCCGCAGGATTGGGGCCGGGCGATGAAGCCATCACGACCCCCATGACTTTCTGTGCGACGGCGAACTGCATTCTATATCAAGGCGCGACGCCGGTCTTTGCGGACGTCTCGCACGACACGCTGAACCTTGATCCTCAGAAAGTGTCACCGAAGCTTTCTTCCCGGACCAGGGCAATCATCGCCGTCGATTATGCAGGGCATCCGGTCGAGCTTGATGAATTGGACGAACTGGCAAAGCGCCACAAGGCGCTGCTGATTGAAGACGCTTCGCACGCTCTGGGCGCGGAATATCGCGGAAAACGTGTTGGCGGCATTGCCGACATGACCGTGTTCAGCTTTCATCCGGTGAAGCATTTAACGACCGGAGAAGGCGGCATGGTTACGACGAATGACGCGCGACTGGCCGAGACGCTGCGGCGCTTTCGCAATCACGGCATAGGCAGCGAAGCGCGCGCTCGTCAGGAAGCGGGGCAGTGGTTTTACGAGATGGTGCTGCTCGGCTTCAATTACCGGCTCACGGATATTGCCTGCGCCCTTGGGCTTTCACAGCTGGAAAAACTGGCAGCGAACCTGGCGCGGCGGCGGGAAATTGCGCGGCAATATACGGCGGCATTCCGCGATCTGTCCGCCTTTACTGCTCCTGCGGTGCGCGACGACGTGAATCCAGCTTGGCACCTCTATCCGATCCGCCTGAACCTGCAAATGCTAACCTCGGGCCGAGCGGAAATCTTTCGAGCGCTGCGCGCGGAAAACATGGGCGTGAATGTTCATTATGTTCCCGTGCATCAACACCCGTACTACCGCGAGCGCTTTCCGTCGCAGGAAAATTATCCGGTTGCCGAAGACGCCTACGAGCGGCTGATCAGTTTGCCCATGTTCCACTCCATGACGGCGCAGGATGTGGAAGACGTGATTCACGCGGTGGGTAAAGTTGTCGACCACTACAGAAAGGCGTAAGAGCCCGGAGTTTTGAGGTCACATGCGGGACGGGATTAAGGCTGGACGAAACATGAGAGTCGTTGGCATAATCCAAGCCCGCATGGGCAGCACGCGTCTGCCTGGCAAAGTGCTCAAGGACTTGGGTGGCGAAACCGTTCTGGCAAGGGTTGTAAATCGTGTGCGGCGCGCGGCGCTGGTGGATGAGGTCGTCGTGGCCACTTCAATTCTTCCTGCCGACGATGCGATCGCCGTAGAATGTGAAGCTCTGAAGGTAGCTTGTTTCCGCGGTGACGAACTGGACGTTCTCGATCGTTATTATCGTGCAGCTCAAGAATTCGCGGCCGACGTAATCGTACGAATCACCTCGGACTGCCCCCTCATCGATCCGGAACTGATTGATGCAACGATTCGCTCCCGTCTCGACCAGAAAGCGGACTACGCATCGAACGCATTGGCTCGCAGTTATCCGCGTGGCTTGGATGTGGAGGCGTTCACTGCAGAGGCACTCGCGCGTGCCTGGAGCGCCGCCAAAGAAGAGTATCAGCGGATACATGTCACTCCCTATTTGTATGGACACCCCGAATCGTTCAAAGTGATCTCGACCGCCGGAGAAATCGATCACAGCCAGTACAGATGGACGCTGGACACACCGGAGGATTTGGAACTGATTCGCGCGATTTATCAGCACTTCGGGAACCGTGATAATATGCGCTGGGTCGAGGTGCTTCGCCTTATGGAAGATCAACCCGAACTGGCCGGTCTGAATTCGCACGTGCGTCAGAAGGCGATGCGCGAAGGCTGACCCGCCGAGGGAAACTGGCAGAGACAACCGGCAGGGACAACCGAGGAGTTCGTGCTGCGGCAGGTCTAACTTCCTCGTGATATGAAGCTCCAGGAAAAGCGATGAAACCAGGCACACTTCTGATTCGGGCCGATGCCAGCCTCGCCATAGGGACGGGCCATGTAATGCGCTGTGTCGCGCTGGCCCAAGCTTGGCAGGCCGCCGGCGGCACGGCCAG
>Ga0187863_10003191_pt1 | contig 12206 bp, 8 predicted proteins | sample June2016WEW_11_1_FD_132975 | JGI IMG/M metagenome (GOLD analysis project Ga0187863, IMG submission 132975) | Peatland microbial communities from SPRUCE experiment site at the Marcell Experimental Forest, Minnesota, USA - June2016WEW_11_10 | ecosystem: Environmental > Terrestrial > Soil >...
CTTCTCGATTCCGGCCGCCTGCACTGCCTGCTCACTGAAATGCAGAAACTCGCGAATCTGATATCGGAACTCGGCCAGAGCCTGATAATCCGCCAGCGTGAGCTGTTTCATGCCCCGATTGTATCGTGCCCCGATAGTCTATGAATATTATATCGTATAACGATATAATATCAATCAACTGCACGCGAGCAGCCGCGATCTGCCGAGGGGGCGATCGCGGGAGGCCCCATTTCGCCACGCATTTTGGGGAAGTGGGGCTTTTGTTTGGGTTTACCCCTGTGTAGCTCTGTCCCCTGTGGTGAGTCAGCGCTGCCCTAGCACGATTTCCCGCCATCCATTTAGAATCCTTAGTCCACATCGGACAGGAGCCCAACCGTGATCCCCCGCTACACCCGTCCTGAGATGGCACGCATCTGGAGCGACGAAAATCGCTTCCGCACCTGGCTCGCTGTTGAAGTCGCCGCTACCGAGACCCTCGCCGAAGCCGGACTGGTCCCCAAAGACGCCGCCAAAGCTATCCGCGAGCGCGCCGACTTCCGGGTCGAACGCATCCACGAGATCGAGGCCGAAGTCCGCCACGACGTAATTGCTTTCACCACCGCTGTCGCCGAGATCGTCGGCCCGCACGCCCGCTGGTTCCACTACGGACTGACGTCGAACGATGTCGTCGACACCGCACAGGCCCTGCTTATCCATCAAGCGTCGCAAGTCATCGCACAAGACCTGCAGCGCCTGGCCGAAGTCCTCGAGCGCCGCGCCTGGGAATTCAAAGACACGCCCATGGTCGGACGCACCCACGGCGTCCACGCCGAGCCGATCACTTTCGGATTCAAACTGGCCAACTGGTATTCCGAGATGCAGCGCAACATCGACCGCTTCATGGCTGCTGCCGAAGACATGCGCGTGGGAAAGTTCTCCGGCGCGGTGGGAATCTTCGCGCACCTCACGCCGGAACTCGAGGAAAAGATCTGCGCCCGCCTCGGATTGAAAGCGGCCGCGGTGTCATCGCAGGTGATCCAGCGCGACCGTCATGCGCACTATCTCGGCACGCTGGCCGTGATCGCCTCGACGCTGGATAAGATCGCGACCGAAATTCGCCACCTGCAGCGCACCGAAGTCCGCGAGGCTGAAGAGTTCTTCAGCGAGAAGCAAAAGGGATCGTCGGCGATGCCACACAAGCGCAATCCCGTGACGCTCGAACAGATCAGCGGCCTGGCTCGCGTCGTCCGCAGCAACGCACAAGCGGGACTCGAAAACGTAGCCCTCTGGCACGAGCGCGACATCTCGCACTCGTCGGTCGAGCGCGTGATCCTGCCCGACTCGACCACGCTGACCGATTATCTTCTGACCAAGACCACAAACGTGATCGACACGATGTTCGTTTACCCGGAGCGCATGCGCGTGAATTTGGAGAGCACCCGCGGCCTCATCTTCAGCGGACAGCTTCTATTAGACCTGGTGGAACATGGCGTCAGCCGCGAAGACGCCTACCGCTTGGTTCAATCGCACGCCATGCGCGCCTGGAAGGAAGGCCTCGACTTCCATCAGTTGGTGCTCGCCGACAAGACCATCACTGATAAAGTTCCACGCAAGCAGATCGAATACGCCTTCGACCTCCCACGCCAACTCAAGAACATAGACAAGATCTTTGCCCGCGTGTTCGGACAGAAGAAGCCGAAAGAGAAGAGGCACGAAACACGCGGAAAACGGCGCTAGGAGTTTTGGGACGATGGAAGATGGCGCTGAGCCGCAGTCCGATATACCCTGCCTCGATTGTGTTCAGAGATGTGTTCGCTGTATCGCGATAATCTCATCCGCCGCTCCGTAGCCGCGAACGTGAGCCGGGGCCGAAACTTCGTAGGCCTTCAATTCGTCCCAGGTCCAGCGACTGGGGCTGTGCGGCGAACCGCAGGAGCAGTACAGCGTCCACTCCTTCCACGCGCCGCGAGCCATCGGCATCAAATACGAGCCGTTCCGGTAAGGACTGAACCCGATCAGATATCGCGTGCCGCACTTGGGACACTCGATGCAATGACGAACTCGCCAAGCCATGACAAGCACCAATAAAGTGGTTCGTGACCGGTGGCAAGCAAATAGTGACCAGTCGCAGGTATTTGAGGACGAATCACTAGCCACCACCCACCAGTCACCGTCCATTTCTCCCCGACCCCTGACCCCCGATCCCTGAAAAGCAGTCACACGCCGATCCAGCTCCGAAAGACTCCTGGGCTACGGCGTGAAGCGGCGGGGCCCCAAGAGAGTGCGCTGCAACTCCGACCTTAGCGAAATGGATGCCGGCAGATTGGACGTTCGCGGACTTCGATACCCTAACCGTTAGACGTTTCCGGACCTCGCTCCCGTGCTGCAAATCGATCCTTGAGCGCGGTCCGAAAACGTCCAGAATTCGCGTGCCGGTCAACTATCATGAACCGACTGGCAAGGTGGCCGAGTTGATGACTCTCGACTGGCAGGTATGTTCGCGGGCAAGGCTCTCGCGCGATCCGCGCTTCGACGGCAAGTTTTATATCGGAGTGGTCGGGAGCGGCGTGTACTGTCGTCCGATCTGTCCGGCGCCCACCGCGAAAGAAAAAAATGTCCGCTACTTCCCCAGCGCGGCCGCCGCTGCAGAAGCCGGATTTCGCCCGTGTCTGCGCTGCCGCCCCGAGAGTTGTCCTGGGACGCCGGCGTGGCTCGGGACGTCGAACACCGTTTCGCGTGCTCTGCGCTTAATCGATGAAAGCGGACTCGAGGATGGCGGCGTCGAACTTCTCGCTGAGCGCCTCGGTGTTGGTTCGCGCCACCTCCGCCGCCTGTTCGTCCGTCATCTTGGAGCGACTCCTATGGCCGTGGCTCAAACCCGCCGCCTGCACTTTGCCAAGAAGTTGATCGACGAAACCAGGCTGCCCATGCAGCAGATCGCCATCGCTTCCGGATTCGGCTCCGTGCGCCGCTTCAACGCCGGCATTCACAAGATCTATCACCGCACGCCAACGCAGATCCGTAAACTGGCGCGGCAGACGGCAACGCAGACGGACAATCAATATCTCTTCCGCCTTCATTTCCGTCCGCCATACCACTGGCAAGGAATGTTGGATTTCCTCGCTGCGCGCGCGACGCCGGGTGTCGAAGTGGTTGAAGGGTCCGCCTATCGCCGGACCATTGCGACGAATGGATTCGAAGGATATTTCGAAGTCTCTCCCGACCAATCCCGCGACGCGCTTCTCGTGCGCATCGATTTTCCCGAACCTCGTTCGCTCTTCCACATCGTCGAACGAATTCGCGCGATGTTCGACCTCAACGCCGATTGGACTTCGATCGTTCAGACTCTGCGGAGCGAACCCGTACTAGCGGCGAGCGTGCAAGCCGATCCGGGGCTTCGCGTGCCTGGTTGCTGGAACCCGTTCGAACTCACCGTCCGCGCCATTCTCGGCCAACAAGTGACGGTCAAAGGCGCGACCGCTCTTGCCGGACGCATGACCAGCGCGTTCGGCAAGTCCTTCGCCGGTCCCAAAGGGCTGACACATCTTTTCCCGTCTCCTGGGAATCTGTCGGATGCAAAGCTCGCGTCCGTGGGCCTGACCGGTGCGCGAGCCGAAACCATTCGCGCACTTGCGCGCGCCGTCGTCAGAGGCAAGATTAAATTTGAGGGCGTCGTGGACTCAGAAGAATTTCTGAGCCGCCTGTGCGAAATTCCCGGCATCGGTCAATGGACCGCGCAATACGTTGCCATGCGAGCGTTGGGCGAGCCTGACGCATTTCCTTCCAGCGATCTGGGACTATTGCGCGCCCTCTCGTTGACGAGTGCTCGCGAGCTTGAGCGCCGCGCCGAACCTTGGCGTCCCTGGCGCGCGTATGCAGCCATGTATTTGTGGCGTATTGGAGCCCCACAGAAGGGCGCCGCAAAGCGGGCATTCCACGAACGCGAAAAAATAGTTAGTGAAGAGGAACTCCCGAGCCGCACCGCCAATCCGGGACGCATCATGTGCGGGTAGGATTCTTTGCGCCTAAGTAAGATCTGGAAGCGACCATGGAAGAGCGGCGCTTCAGCGCCGCGACAAAGTTTGTTCACAACTGGGCTTTAGCCCCTGCGCCTTCAATCCAACAACGGCCGCGCCGATCCACCCAGTAGCGACGAGTTCATGTTGAAGATGTTGTGATGTCCCTCCGGGCCGCCCCAGGCAAACATGATTGAGACCATGGGGAAGCCTCCGGCCCGTAGCGTCAATCCACCGGCGTAGGTGTGCCGGAAGTGGTCGAATCCCAGATCGCCCCGCGTTAGTGCAACGCGTCCTTGATCGGCCATGAACTTCAGTCCGAATGGTCCCCAAATCGAATGCTCGAAGCTCTCCTGGAACAACAAGAGGTTCGGAGCCCGGAACCGGTAGTCCTGATAGCTGCCAAGCGACATTGCGCCGTTGATGTCCGATCCGCCCAGCGTCTGCTGGAAATAAAACGGTACAGCGCTAGTCGCCGAATTAATGGACTCCGACAGCAACATCCGCAAATTAATCGACCCGTTCAGATTCCGCGAGTGCGATACTGCCGCGCATGTGGCCCCGGACGGCGCGCACGAGTCGGGACCAACACCGTCGGCGTTCTTCGCCGCCGACTGCGTGTAGCCATATAAGAAGAGCGTGTGATTCAGATCGACGGTCCAGCGCTCGAACGAATTCTCCGAACTCGATGGCGCGAAGAACTCCTGAAAGTTCCCCGAGTAATTCAGCTGCACGTAGTCCCCGATCACGGGCTTGATACGGAACCCTTCTCCGAGTTGGAGGAATCCCGGCTGGCTGCTCAATCCCGGCGCGGTTGAATTCGTATATAGAGCGTAGATCGAGGGAGTTGATTGCCCGCCCTCTCCGCGGACGTTCACGAAGCGTCCATTCGCTTCACCGAGCAAAGCAAGGTTTAGCTTGCGGATCGACGCCCATTCGAACACGGGCTTGATCGCGTTCGCTCCCACAATCGTCTGCGTCATACCGAACACCGACGCGCCGGACAATGCTGTGTCGTTGCCCAGTCCGAAGTAGTTCAGCTTGTTGAGCGAAATCGTCTGGGCGTAGAGATTGAAGACCGTGTACGGATGCACAGCCAGCGTCGGCTTCTTCGGTTTCTTCGCCTCACTCGCTGCTCCGGAAGTCGCGGATCCTGGTGGCGCCGGTTCCACCACTTTGATCGTCACCTCGGGAGTGTGGATGAGCGTCATGTAACCGCCGGCGCGCCAGGAGCCGCTGGTGGCGCCGACTGCATCCGCGTCCCAGTTCATCCGCCAGTTCTTAGTGTTCCGCGACTCAGAGAATGCCATGCCCAAGCCGAATCCGTTTTGCGGGGGCATGCTTCCCGCCGCGATATGCAACGGATGGTCGGTGAACAGTTCGATCGCGCATCCCGGTGCTGCCTTGAATCCGCCTTTGCACGCGTCCGCGACGCGCTCGCTCTCGCGCCGGAAATCGGCCTGTAGCCAGTTCTCCTGAGCGATCGCGCACAGGTTGATTGCGAACATGCACGCGAGCCACAGCAGTGCCATTCCACTCCACCGCATACCGCCTCCTGCGATCTCGCTGCTACGTTTTCGGACGGTCTTTCCGGACAGACTTCTTGCCGCTGCGTTTCTTCTGGATTGCGGCTTTGCGTTCCGCCTGTTCATCGGCGACGGCAGCAATCTCGATCACGGGCTTGCGCTTTGGAATCACTCTCATCCGCGCGAACGCCGCGTCCAGGTGCGCCGCATGGATCGCCTCGGTCACGTGACGGATATACTTCGCAGCTTCACCCTCTGTCTTGACCGCATTCACGTAGATCTCGCTGTGGTAGCGCGACGGCAGCCGCTTCTCGGCCTCGTGGAGATATTCCATCTGCGCCTTCAACAGGGAAGAGACCGGGCGATCCGGATCAAAGGCGCTCTTCGGCGGTCTTGGAACTTGGATTATCGTCATATTCACTCCTTTACGAGCGCGACAGCGCCGCGCACTACACATCGAAATCCGGACAATCGGTCCGCATCACATCCAGCGACAACAGATTCCGTGCAGGATCGACCGCGCCCGAATTCGGTTCGATGAACACATCCGCGTTGGTCTCGCGCGGAGACCGCGGCGAATAGTCTCCCAGGAAGAACTTCGTCACTGTTGCTGGAATCGATGCGTGGTCGAATACACGATTGACCACTGTTCCAGCGGGAATCCACGGCGAAACCAGAATCGCCGGTACTCGTACTCCGAGGCGATCGAAGGCAAACGGCATTCCCGTTCCTGTGTCATTCGCCGACGCGGTGAACTGGTCCGGCGGGCATGCTGGAGGAATCACGTGGTCGTAAATTCCTCCGTGCTCGTCGTAGACGATCAGCAGTGCGGTGTTCGGCCACAGCGGCGAGCTCTTGACCGCGTTATAGATCTGGGCAATGAAGAGCTCTCCGGCTTGCACGTTGTGATCAGGATGCTGATCGTTCGCAACTTCCTCGCCGCTGTCGCTTTCATGATCGTTGAAATTCGGCTCGATGAAGGAATAGTCCGTGAGATTTCCCTTGGCGCAGTCATCCAGAAACTGAGCAAAAGTGCCGAATAGTTCGGGTTGATTCTGCAGCAGGTTCGTAATCTCCATCGTCGAACTGGTGGTGTCGTAGTAATACAGCTTCGAGGTGTGTTTGGGCGTCGCGCCGATCAGACGGTCATAAATGCTCTTGAACGGCTCGTTGAGGTAGATCAGATTCATGTCGACGCGTCCAAACGACGTGCCGTAATGCGCGAATGCGCGGTTGCAGATCGTCGGACCAGGAATCGACGCGAACCACCGGTTGAAGACTGCGAACTGCAGCGCCAGTGTCGTCAGCACCGGCAACTGATTCTGCGCGAAGTAATACATGATCTTCTGCGAGTGTCCCGCATCCTTCTGCTGATTGAAGTAGCTCTTCACGAAGCCCTGCATGTTGGCGACGCGGTTCGGTTCGGTGCTTCCGCCGAAGATCTGCAGATCGACTGCGGGAAAGTGATGGTCCGGATCGGGCTGCAACTGCGCCTGAAACTCCGCCAGCGGCTGCGCCTGCACTGGATTCCCGTTCGTATCCGGATTGCTCAGGTCGGGCGTGACTCCGTCGATCTGCGCATTCACCGCCTTCAGCGATCCCAGCATGTGGTCAAACGAACGGTTCTCCATCATCAGCACGACGATGTGCTGCAGCTTGTCGAGTCCAGGCGCCATTGGGAACACTCCTCCGATCAATAATGAATAGTGTTGCCGAACGTGGAAACGTTTCCTGGGATTCGAAGGAAGATCAACGAGTGGCAGTGGCAACTCTGGAGCAAATCTCCCCGCCCGCCGCAAGTTTCTTGCCGATTTACGAATTCAGGACAAAGACGGACAGACGCATTCTCCTAACCCGGCACCCTGACCTCCGGCCAGTAGCGGAAGCCGCGCAGCGTGGCTTTACCGGAGCCGCAGGCATAGACGGCGGGCCGCACGTCGAGGAAGCCTCCAAGCACATTGTGATGCATCCCTGAAATTTCTGCTGATTCCGGCATGCGCTGCCAGGCTTTCCCGGGCAGACGAAAATGGAAATCGACTTCCTGCCGGTCATTGACGACGCGCAAGGTGGCGCGGGTCGCGCCCTTCTGTTGGCGCGTCGGGATATATCCATTTGCGATCCGCACGCCAATGCCGTCTCCGTCGAGCAAAATGCCTGCGGCATGGTCGGGATTGTAAAAGAGCAGCAATCCCGATTCGCAGCCAGGCTCAATCTCGACGTCGACCTCGACGGTGTACGAGTGTCCGCCGACGGCCGTGGTAAACACCGACGTATCGGCAAGCGATTTCCCGCGCGCCTCCAACGTGAGCACACCGTTTCCGACCGTGAACCGCGTTGGATCGTACTCGCGCCAGAATCCCCACTGGAGGCCGAGTTCGGGCGCAGTGAAGTCGTCCGAGGGATCGGCGAAAGGCAATTGGCTCGCTCCGGGCACAGGCACTGGAACCGCCGAGTCTGCCGTGACCCCGTCCGGCACGCGGAACCATCCGTCGTCCGTCCACTCGATCGGCAGCAACAGCAACTGGCGGCCGAGCGTGCGATAGCCGTTCTCATATGAATGAACTGTCATATACCACTTGCCGCCCGGCGTGTCGACGAGCCGTCCGTGGCCTACGCTCATCCAGCGATCATCGCGCGAAGCGGTGCGCACGACGGGATTGTGCGGCGAGAATTCCCACGGACCATCGGCATGGTGGCTGCGCGCGCTGATCACCGAGTGGCTGGTCCCGGGCCCGCCGGTGCCGCCTTCGGCAACGTTCAAATAGTAGTAGCCGTTGTGCTCGAGAATTTTCGGAGCTTCGAGACAAGTACATTCCATGCGCGGCGGCGTTGGCATGGGCCACGGCTCGAACACAACGCGCGGAGCAGTTTTCACGGCGAGGCCGTCCGCGGTCAACTCAGCCATCTGCCCCCCGGCCATGTAGAGAAAGCGGCGTCCGTTTTCGCCAATGTGCGCGGGATCAATCGCGCTGATGCCGAGATCGACGGGATCGCTCCACGGCCCCGTCGGATGATCGGCGTGCACCACGCGCAGCCGGTTGTCGGCGGGAAAATAAATATAAAAGCGGCTCTGATATTCGCAGAGATAAGGAGCCCAGACGCTGCCGTGGTAGCGGTGCAGCGCGGCGCCCGCCGTGCGCCAGTTGATGAGGTCACGCGAGTGCAATATCAGCAGTCCGGGCGCGTAGTCAAAGCTGGAGTGCGTCATGAAGAAGTCGTCGCCAACGCGAATAGGGCTCGCGTCCGGATGGTCTCCGCCCAGGATCGGATTGCGGTAAGTGGCGGAGCCGGCCTGCACCAGCAAACAGCTGTGAGGAAGAGCGAGCGAGGCGGAGACGAGGGCAGTATTCTGCACAAAACGGCGGCGTGTGATCATCGCGGCGCAAGTCTATCCGCGGCATCGGAAGGAAGTAAAGCCGATCGCGATGGCGCTCGAGATACTCCGTGCGCAGGTTTCATCCTGCGGTTCATTTCATCTGGAAGATTTGGCATCCGCTGCCAGTTGCGCACACCACTCCCAGCTGAGGGTGCCCCATTCTAACGTCGCGTATTTTGCGACGTTAGAGTGGGGATATCGACTCTCACCCGAGCGAGTACTCCGGCCTCACTCAACCCAAGCCACGCTCTCCTCTTCTTCATACAACGGATCGACACAAGCCTGAATCTCCAGCACCTCTAGCAGATCCCAAGCTTCCCGATACCTCGCCCACTTCGCGCGGTTGCTTCCCGCCGTGAAATGCAGCGTCGTTTTCTTTCCCATCGCCGCATACGGAATGATGTACCACTCCCCGAGCGGGATCACCCACACCGCAAAGAAATCCACCGTGCCCTTCTTGTAGCGAACAAAACTACGCTACGAACAGCCGCTGGTGCTGCCGCAGCTTCCGCATCGATAGCAGCTGCCGTTTCGGGTCATGATGCTGCCGCAGAAGCTGCAGCTGGGAGCGTCGCCTAGATCGATCAGGCTTGCCAGTTGATCGGCGGCGTGAACGGAGCCAGAACCGGTTCTCGGTTCCCGGTTCTCAGTTCTCATCGAGGACGAAGAGCTTTCCGCTTCGGCGATCCCTTCGGGCGCCGGCGCAGAGGATGCCCGCAGCCGGAGGTTTTCAAACAGCATCTGCTGCTGGCCGGTGAGGAAGCGCAGTTGGAGCCAGCGGAAGATGTAATCCATGATCGACTTGGCGTACCCGATGTCCGGATTGCCGCTCCATCCGCTGGGTTCGAAGCGCGTGTGCGCGAACTTCTCGCAGAACAGTTTCAACGGCACTCCGTGCTGCAGGGCGATCGAGACGCCTAGCGCGAAGCTGTCCATCAGGCCGCTGACCGTCGATCCTTCTTTGGCCATGGTGATGAAGAGCTCTCCGGGATCGCCGTTGGGATAGAGGCCGACAGTGATATAGCCCTCGTGATCTCCGATCTTGAATTTATGCGTGATCGAAGCGCGCTCCTCCTGCAACTTATGGCGCATGGCGCGTGGAGGGGCGTTGAAATCCTCTTCTTCGACCTGAGGAGCGGCCGCGATGCGTGCGTCGTCTTTCGTGGAGTTCGCCGTCTTGGTTCCGGCGGCGCTCAGCGGCTGCGACTGCTTGCATCCGTCGCGATAGATGGCGACCGCCTTGATGCCGAGTTTCCAGGCTTGCAGGTACGACTCCATGATGTCTTCGATCGAAGCGTTGTTGGGAAGATTGACCGTCTTCGAGATCGCTCCAGAGATGAACGGTTGCGCAGCGGCCATCATGCGGAGATGTCCCATGTAAGCGATGGAGCGCGTGCCCTTCGCCGGCTTGAAGGAGCAATCGAAGACGGCGAGGTGATCGTCTTTCACGTGCGGCGCCCCTTCGATGGTCCCCGTGGCGTCGATGTAGCTGACAATGGCGTCGGTCTGCTCGTGTGTGTATCCGAGCTTGAAGAGCGCGGTGGGCACGGTGTTGTTGACGATCTTGATCATGCCGCCGCCAACCAACTTCTTGTACTTCACCAGCGCCAGATCCGGCTCAATGCCAGTAGTATCGCAGTCCATCATGAAGCCGATGGTGCCGGTGGGGGCTAGCACTGTTACCTGGCTGTTGCGATAGCCGAACTTCTCGCCGTGAGAGAGAGCTTCGTCCCAGCAGGCTTTGCTGGATTCGTAGATGCTGCTGGGGACGTTGTTTTTGTTGATGCCGTTCACGCTTGCGCGGTGCATGCGGATGACGTCGAGGAACGGCTCGCGATTGATGTACCAGCCGGGGCAGGCTCCGCCGGGCATGACATTCGATCCGAGATTGGTTTCGGAGAGATTCTTTTTTGTCGCTTCGGTTGCGGGGACCAGCGGCTCGCATTGTTCCGCGATTCTGCTGCTTTGCAGATAAGCTTCGCCGCACATGATGGCGGTGACACAGGCGGCATAGTCGCGTCCGGCGTCGGAGTCGTAGGGAAGCCCGGCGGCCATCAGCAGCGCGCCGAGGTTTGCGTAGCCTAAGCCGAGCGGACGATAGTCGTGCGAGTTCGCCATGATCGCTTCGGTCGGATATCCGGCGTTGTCGACCAGAATTTCCTGGGCGGTGATCAGAACGTCGACCGCGTGGCGATAGGCTTCCACGTTGAACGTGCCGTTGGGCGCGAACTTCAGCAGGTTGAGGCTGGCCAGATTGCAGGCGGAATCATCGAGGAACATGTACTCGCTGCAGGGATTGCTGGCGTTGATGCGAGCCGTGTTCTTCGAAGTGTGCCAGCGATTGACCGTGGTGTCGTATTGCATGCCAGGGTCGCCGCAGTGCCATGTCGCTTCAGAAATTTTGTGCAGGAGCTCTTTGGCTTTGTACGTTTTCACTACCGAGCCATCGGTGACGCTCTTGGTGGAGAAGTCGGTGTCGCGGACGACCGCGTACATGAAATCGTCCGTAACTCGGACGCTGTTGTTGGCATTCTGGAAGAAGATGGAAGAGTAGGCGTCGGAGTCGGGATGCGAACCGTCGTATCCCATGGAGACCAGGGCATGCGCCTTGGCTTCTTCTTTCTGCTTGCACTCGATGAATTCGATGATGTCGGGATGGTCTACGTTGAGAATGACCATCTTGGCGGCGCGGCGAGTCTTGCCGCCGGACTTGATGACGCCGGCGAACGCGTCAAATCCTTTCATGAAGCTGAGCGGGCCGCTTGCCGTACCACCACCGGAGAGAGTTTCGGTCGATCCGCGCAGAGGCGACAAGTTCGTGCCGGTGCCGCTGCCCCACTTGAAGAGCATGCCCTCGGTCTTAGCGAGAGTGAGGATTGAGTCGAGAGAATCTTTCACCGAGTTGATGAAGCAGGCGGAGCACTGTGGCTTGGAATAGCCGGTGACGCCGAATTCGACACTCTGAGTCTTGGGATTCCAGTGCCAGTTGCGGCCATCGGAGTTGGGCTCGATGCGGTCGCATCCGACGTTGAACCAGACGGGCGAGTTGAAGGCCGCGTACTGGCGAACGAGGATGTGCACGAGTTCGTCGTGGAAGGTCGCACCGTCGTCGGCAGTGCGGAAGTAGCCCTGCGCCATTCCCCAGTCGCGAATGGATTCGGCGACACGGGCGACGAGCTGGCGGACTCCGGTTTCGCGCTCATTGGTGCCGATCTTGCCGTGCAGATATTTGCTGGCCACGATATTGGTCGCAGTCATGGACCAGTCTTTGGGGACTTCGACGTCCTTTTGCTCGAAGATCACGTTGCC
>Ga0187863_10003193_pt1 | contig 12205 bp, 9 predicted proteins | sample June2016WEW_11_1_FD_132975 | JGI IMG/M metagenome (GOLD analysis project Ga0187863, IMG submission 132975) | Peatland microbial communities from SPRUCE experiment site at the Marcell Experimental Forest, Minnesota, USA - June2016WEW_11_10 | ecosystem: Environmental > Terrestrial > Soil >...
CGGTCGAGATCAAGCGGCGGAAGTTCGGCGGCAAGGCGTGGAAGACCTATCTTCGCGCGACGGCGTGGGCAGCCGCGGGCATTGTCGGTGCCGGATGCGCTTACGGGTTCGCGCATTTTCTGTTGGCCTCGCCCGAAATGGCGCTGATCCATCCGGAACAGGTGGAACTTACCGGAAACACCAACGTTTCGCGCGCCAGCGTGCTCGACATTTTCCGGGCCGATCGCGGCCGCACCGTGTTGCGCATTCCGCTCGACGATCGCCGGCGCCAGCTGGAGTCGATTCCCTGGATCGAGCAGGCTACTGTCCGGCGCGCGTTGCCGCATACGATTCAGGTGGAGATTGTTGAGCGCACGCCCATCGCTTTTCTGCGAGAGGGCAGCGAGATGGTTTTGGTGGACGTCCACGGCGTGATCCTTGATCCTCCGCTGCAGGGGAAGTTCCATTTCCCGGTGGTGACAGGGCTGAATTCGGAGATGGCCCCCGGCGATCGCGAAAAGCGCATGCAGCTTTTCGCCGGATTCATGCAGCAGCTGGATTCGGCGCGCGCCGGTGCCGTCGAGGAAGTGAGCGAGGTCGACCTTTCCGACGCGCACGATCTGCGCGCATCGCTCACGGGCTTGCAAGCAGGCGGCGCAATCGCCGCGAGTTCCCCCTCCGGCAACGCCCCTGACTCCTCTTCTGAATCCTGGGGCGATTCGGACGCACCGATTCTGGTTCATTTCGGCGACAGCGATTTCGAGGCTAAGTACCAAACGCTCATCGACAAAATGGGCCAGTGGCGTGCGACGGCGGGACGGGTCGAGTCGGTGGATTTGCGCTTCAACGGCGAGGCGGTGGTGAATGCGGATACACCGGCGGTTGCTCAGACCGTGCAGCGGCCAGCAGCGGTGGCGAAGCATGCCGCCACTGCCGGGAAGCATGCGACGGGTGCGGGGAAGCATACCAGATAAGTGCAGATACTTTTCTCTATAGCGCAAGGAGCGGTGCTTTGGCAAAAAAAGACCGGCACGTGGTGGCATTGGATATCGGCAGCACGAAAACTTGCACGCTGATCGGCGAGATGGATGACGACGGAAGCGTGAAATTTGCAGCGCTCGGCGCCGCTGAATCGAAGGGCTGGCGCAAGGGACAAATCGTTAACCTTGATCTGGCGGTCAGCTCGATCCGCCGCGCGGTCGAAGAAGCCGAAGCGCTGGTCGGAGTGCCGGTGGAATCGGCGGTCACAGGTGTCGCGGGCAGCCACGTGCGCGGCGTGAACAGCCGTGGGGGCATTACCCTGGGCGGCCGCGGGCGCGACGTGCAGCGCGACGACGTTCGCCGCGCCATCGAAGCCGCTCGCGGCGTCACGTTGCCCGACGACCGCGAGGTGCTCCATGTTCTCCCGCAGGAATTTTCGCTCGACGCGCAGGACAACATTCGCGACGCGATCGGGATGGTTGGGCACCGGCTGGAAGCCAACGTGCACATCGTCACGGCATCCGGCACGGCCACGCAGAACATTGTAACGGCGGTGAACCGCGCGGGCGTGCGCGTCGACGACACGGTTCTCGAGCCGTTCGCTTCCGCCGAAGCGTGCCTCACGCAGGATGAGCGCGAACTCGGCTGCTGCCTGCTCGACATCGGCGGCGGCACCACGGAACTGATCGCCTACACGGGGGGTGTCGTGCGACACACGGCGGCGATTCCCGTGGGCGGCGACCACGTTACCAACGACCTCGCCGTTGGCTTGCGCACGCCAATTCCCGAAGCAGAAAAAATCAAACGTGAGTACGCCTGCGTGTTTCGCGACCTGATGCTCGAGGATTTCTCCATCGAAATTGCGAGCGTGGGCGACCGCCCGCCGCGCACGATCTGCGCGCGGATGCTGTTCGACATCGTCGAGCCGCGAGCCAAGGAATTGCTCATGCTGATTCGCGACGAACTGCGCCGCGGCGGTGTTGAGAACCAGATTCCCGCCGGCATTGTGCTCACGGGAGGCGGGTCCTATCTCCGCGGCCTCGTCGATCTATCCGAGCACGTGTTCAATCTGCCGGTGCGGGTGGCCGTACCGCGCGGACTGGCGGAGATGAGCGAACAAGTTTCCCGGCCCGAATATTCAACGGCTGTTGGTCTGCTGCTCTACGCTGCGCGCACGCGGCACGTGGCGGAGGCAAAGGCCAGCGGCTGGGTAGGCAAGTTGAAAAGCATGTTGGCGGGAGCGTAACAAGAATCCGAATCCGTAAATCTGGGGGAGGAAGAATGGCACTAAAAGAATCGAGCATTCGAGTTTCGTTTGCAGAGGAAGCGCAGAACGGCGCGAAGATCAAGGTAATCGGTGTGGGAGGCGGCGGTTCGAACGCCGTCAACCGCATGATTCGCGCCAAAGTGGAAGGCGTCGAATTTATCGCCGCCAATACCGACTTGCAGGCGCTGAAGCTGTCGCAGGCGCCCGTCAAGTTGCAGATTGGGGCAAAACTCACCAAAGGTCTGGGAGCGGGCGCGAATCCGGAAGTTGGCCGAAAGGCGGCGCTCGAGGACACAGAAAAGATCCTCGAAGCACTCGACGGATCGGACATGGTGTTCGTCACCGGAGGTCTCGGTGGCGGTACCGGCAGCGGTGCTGCGCCCGTGGTGGCGAATCTCGCGAGCGAACTGGGCGCACTCACCGTCGCGGTCGTTACCAAGCCGTTCGCGTTTGAAGGCAAGCGCCGCATGGAGCAGGCCGAACAGGCCCTGGCCGAGCTGATCGGCTGCGTCGATACCGTCATCGTGATCCCGAACGAGCGCCTGATGGAGTGCGTCGAGCAGGGGACGAGCTTCTTCGAAGCGTTCCGCATCGCCGACGACATTTTGCGGCAGGCCGTGCAGGGCATCAGCGACATCATCACCATCCCTGGCATCATCAACCGCGACTTCGCCGACGTGAAAACAATCATGTCCGGCCAGGGCTATGCGGTGATGGGCACGGCCGTCGCTTCGGGGTCCAACCGCGCGGTGGATGCGGCCAATCGCGCCATTAACAGCCCGCTGCTCGAAGACAACTGCATCGAGGGCGCACAGGGGATTCTCATCAACATCACCGGTTCGTCGACTCTCTCGCTGCAGGAAGTTCACGAAGCCTCTTCCATCATCCAGAAAGCGGCGCACGAAAATGCAAACATTATTTTCGGCGCCGTGATGGACGATGCGATGAAGGAGTCGGTGAAGATCACCGTCATCGCGGCGGGCTTCCGCGAGATCGCCACCAGGAAGAGCCAATCGCGCCCGTCGTATCTGCCTAAAACGTGGCGTGCTGGGCGGGAACAGCCGCTGAGCGCCGCCGATGAACCCCAGCAGCAGATGCTGATTCAGCAGCAGCCGAACATCGTGCAGCACACCAACGTGGCCCCGCATGTCGTTTCGCAGCGAGTCGTTCAGCAACCCGTCGCGCCGCAGCCCGTGGTGCAGGCGCCGCCACCCGTCATCCAGCAACCGACCATCGTCCAGCAGGTCGCCCGGAACGTCAGCGATGCGATTCACGAACTTCCCGACGACCTCGACGTGCCCACGTTCCTCCGGCACAGAACACAAAAGGCCTAACGGGTAAACCTGTTTTCCCCAATCGGCGCCGCTTCACTCCAGGCAGGAGGGAGCGGTGTCGTTTTCTCTTCTGCACGTTGTTTGGCCTCCACCGCCATCCGGATATAAAATCCCCGTGTGCAAACGGCGATTCGCATTCGGAACCGCGCGCTGGCCGATGTGATGCTGCATGCGGGGCGGGATCCTGTGCGGGAGTGCTGCGGTTTGCTGGCCGGGCGCGATGGCGTGATCACGCGGGCGATCGCTGCGGCAAACGCGGCGGCTGATACCGCGAAGAACTACGAAATTGCGCCGGAGGAATTATTCCGGCTGATGCGCGAGATCCGTGCGGCGGGGCTTGCGATGATGGGCATCTACCACTCGCACCCCAACGGCAATAACCAGCCTTCGCCGCATGACATCGAGCGCGCTTACTACCCCGACGCGGCGTACTTCCTATTGTCACCGCGAGCCAACGCGGGGTCGGTTCGCGCATTCTTCATCCGCAATGGCTGCGTCAGTGAGCTGCACATCGTGACCGAGTCGAATCCGGCGGGTGGGCAATAGCGTGCGAGTCAACGCCCGCGAATTTTCAGCACCACGGCGGTAACGTCGTCGTGGCGGTCGTTGCAACAAAACCGGCCAGCCTCTTCGAAAAGAAAATCCAGCGAGGCCCTTGCGGATTTGCACCCGCATTGCCGCCAGATTCCGCTCAGCCTCTCCCAGCTGAAGTCGGCGCCCTGATTGTCCCGAAGCTCGTGCAGGCCGTCGGTTGCAAACAGCACGGCATCGCCGTGTGATAGTTGCACGGAGTATGTTTCGTAACTGGAATCCGGCAGCAAGCCCGACGGAAGGCCGCCGCTGCCAAGCGTGCGGCACTCGCAGGACGAGACGAGCAGCGGATACGGCAATCCGGCATTGGAAAATGTCAGTTTCAGCGAGTCGGCTTCAAATACGGCATAAAGGGTCGCCGAGTAACGTCCGGCGACCGGTCGCACCATCAAGCGCTGGTTTAAAATGGTGAGCGCCGTGCCCGTGTTTTGTCCCGTCTTATGAATGCCGCGCAGCATTCCCATCACCAGATTGCTATACATCGCCGCCGGCAGCCCTTTGCCAACCACATCTCCTATGTAGATGCCGATTCTTCCCTCCGGCAAATGGAAGAAATCAGCGAAATCGCCCCCCACTTCGGAGAAGGGCGAGAAACGGTAGGCCACTTCGCACGCCGGACTTTCCAGCATCGCCGCCGGCAGCAACGATTGCTGGATTTCACGCGCTTCGTCGCGTTCACTTGCCCAGATGGGATTGTGGTCCAGCGGTTCTAGGATCGACTGGCTGCTCATTAGAGCCCCTCACGCGCGTGCGCTTCAAAAGATTTGCAGCGCAAGCGGCCCGCCAATGCCTTCTTGGAAGTCCAGACTTGGAAGGACGTAATGACTCAGCTTAGCAGCGTTTCGCCGGGCGGAAGGCGAGTCCCGTGCCTGCTGTGCCTCAAAAGAGAACAGGTGCTCCGCCGCGGTTCAATTCAGTCCCGTTGGCTCGTGTCAGTGGGGCAGCGTCGCAATCGCCTCGGCGGCTTCCAAACGCCGCGCGTATAGAGGGAACTTCGCCGCCAGCGTCGCTACTTCGCCGCGAATGCGCTCTAGGGTGGTTGCGTCGCCCAAGTGCGCCAGCACCTCGGCGATCCAGCCCGCGATTTTCTCCATCTCTGGTTCGCGCATTCCGCGCGTGGTGACGGCCGGAGTGCCCATGCGGAGGCCGCCTGCTTTCATCGGTGGCAGGGGATCGAAGGGAATCGCGTTCTTGTTGATGGTGATTCCTGCGCGGTCAAACGCCGGCTGCGCGAGGCTTCCAGTAATCCCGCGCGAGTGAATCTCCAGCAGGAAAAGGTGATTATCCGTGCCGCCGCTGACGATGCGGAACCCGCGCTTGGTCAATCCCGCGGCAAGCGCCTTCGCGTTCGCCACGATCTGCTTCTGGTAGTCGCGGAATTCCGGCTCCATCGCTTCCTTGAAGCATACCGCTTTTGCAGCGATGATGTGCATGAGCGGGCCGCCCTGCCCTCCTGGAAACAAGCTGCGGTCCACGTCCTTGGCGTATTTTTCGCGGCACAGAATCAATCCGCCGCGAGGACCGCGCAGTGTCTTATGGGTCGTGGTGGTGACGAAGTCCGCGTGCGGAAGGGGGCTGGGATGCACTCCGGCCGCGATCAGCCCGGCGATGTGCGCCATGTCAACGAAGAGCATCGCGCCCACCGACTGCGCGATTGTTCCCATGCGCGCGAAATCGATGATCCGTGAGTAAGCGCTTGCGCCCACGACGACCATCTTGGGTTTGTGCTCCTGCGCGAGGCGGTCGAGCTCGTTGTAATCGATCGTTTCGGTCTCTTTCGTCACGCCGTAGGAGACGAATTTGTACATCTTTCCGGAAAAATTCAGCGGATGCCCGTGCGTAAGGTGGCCGCCATGGGCCAGGTTCATGCCCAGCACCGTGTCGCCCGGCTCTAGCGCCGCCATGTACACGGCCACGTTGGCCTGCGTGCCGGAGTGCGGCTGCACGTTCGCATGCTCGGCCCCGAAGAGCGCCTTGGCGCGGTCGATGGCCAGCTGTTCGGCAATGTCAACGAATTCGCAGCCGCCGTAGTAGCGCTTGCCGGGATAGCCCTCGGCGTACTTGTTGGTGAGCACCGAGCCCATCGCTTCCAGCACCGCCTCGGAAACGAAGTTCTCAGACGGGATCAGCTCGATGCTGGTGGCTTGGCGCCGGACCTCGTCGCCGATCACCTCGGCAATTTGCGGATCGACCTCCTCCAGCCGACGGCTCATTCTCTGTAGGTCACTCGTTTGGTTAGTCATATCGCCGCTCATTTTATCAAAACGAGCCAGCCGTAGCGAGCGGCAGCGCCTCCTGCCAGCAGGACTCCGACAGTTCCAACAAAAAGTGACCGCGGAATCGAAAGATTCGCTATTCTGTTGCGCACACCAAAATGGAGATAGAGCGCTGCCCACGCGCGGCGCGGAAAAGAGCGATTCCTCGAATGGTGGACATGAAGCTGCCCACGCGCGCCGAAGATTATTCGGAATGGTACAACCAGCTCGTGCTGCGCGCCGAACTTGCCGATTACGCGCCGGTCCGCGGCTGCATGATCGTGCGGCCCTACGGCTGGGCGCTGTGGGAGAACATCACGGCGGCGCTCGACAGCCGCTTCAAGGCTACCGGGCACGTGAACGCGGCGTTTCCGCTGTTGATCCCGCGCAGCTTCATCGAAAAGGAAAAATCGCACGTGGCCGGCTTCTCGCCCGAACTTGCGGTGGTCACGCACGGGGGCGGGGAGAAGCTCGAAGAGCCCCTGGTCATCCGCCCTACCTCGGAAACAATCATCGGCCATGCCTATTCGAAGTGGATTCAGTCCTACCGCGATCTGCCCGTGCTCATCAATCAATGGAACAGCGTGGTCCGCTGGGAGCTGCGGACGAAGCTATTCCTGCGCACACTCGAATTTTTCTGGCAGGAGGGCCACACCGCCCATGCGACCGCCGAAGAGGCGGAAGCCGAAACGCGGCAGATGCTCGACGTTTACACCGATTTTGCCGTGCGCGAGGCTGCCGTGCCGGTGATCCCCGGCCTGAAGTCGGACTCCGAACGCTTCGCCGGCGCCGAGAAGACCTATTCCATCGAAGCGATGATGGGGGACGGCAAAGCCCTGCAAGCCGGCACGTCGCACAATCTGGGTCAGAACTTTGCCAAGGCCTTCGAGATTCGCTACCTCGACAAGACCGGCGTGCTCCAGCACTGCTGGACCACCTCCTGGGGCCTCTCGACGCGCTTCGTAGGCGCCATCATCATGGTTCATGGCGACGATCAGGGCTTGATCCTGCCGCCGCGTCTTGCACCGTTCCAGCTTGTGATCGTGCCGATCTTCAAGACCGACGACGAAAAGTCCGCGGTGATGGAGAACGCCCAAAAGCTTCGCCAGGAACTCGTCGATGCGGGCATACGCGTGAAAATGGACGAGCGCGAAGGCATGAGCCCCGGCTTCAAGTTCAATGACTGGGAGATGCGCGGAGTTCCTCTGCGACTCGAACTAGGACCCAAGGACGTTGCCAAAGGATCGGTCGTGCTGGCTCGCCGGGACCGCCCGGGCAGAGAAGGGAAGGCGTTCGTCGCGCAGCAGGGAATCGCCGCCGCTGTGGTGCAGCTCCTTGGCGAAATCCAGCAAGCGCTCTACGACCGCGCGCTTGCCTTCCGCGAAGCGAATACCGCCCAGCCCGCTCGCTATGGGGAATTCAAAGCGGCGGTCGAAAAAGGCTTTGCATTTTCCTGGTGGTGCGGCGGCAGCGATTGTGAGGCCAAAATCAAGGAAGAGACCAAAGCCACCATGCGCTGTATCCCCGTCGAGCAGCCCGGCGGCTCGGGAAATTGCATCTACTGTGGAAGTCCCGCCAAGGAAAGGGCGATTTTCGCCCGCGCTTACTGACCCACTAACGAGCCAGAACGCCCCGCCGGACTGCGTTTACTCTCCCGAACACCTGTACTTCCAGACAGGTTTACGCGCTTCCTGTCCGTGGTAGCCTGAGGGCCACTGCACGTGTACGGGTGGCCTGCCAAGGAGGCCGCAAAGGCAATGGCGCGGGTGGGAAAAAACGGAGAACGCGGTGGTTCCAAGGCGAGCCTTGTCCTGACGCTGCTTGTGCTGGCTATGATGGCCTTCGTCGCCATCAAGATCGCCCCCGTTTACTTTGCCAACTACCAATTCCAGGACTCCATTGAGAGCGAGTCGCGCTTTGCATTGACCGGCTACCCCAAAAAAACCCCGGACGATGTGCGCAACGACATCTGGAATAAAGCCAAGGATCTTGGCATTCCTACCCAAAGAGACGCGATTAAAATCGCTATGGAAAACGGAAGCGTGGAGATCGGTCTTGAGTACTCAGTGCCCATCGACCTGGCGGTCTATCAGTTCACATTGCAATTTCATCCCCACGCAGACAACCATAGCATTTAGAATAGGTATCCAGCTAAAGGTAGGTTCTTGGAGACGTTTTCCGGAAGCGTCGCGCCGCCCTAGTTGCGGTTGGCGACCTACGCCTTCATCCTTATTCGTGGTCTATCGGAGCAACTGATTGCGGGTTCGACTTTCGCGTGGCTTCTGGTCCTCCCGGTTTGGTCTGGGTGTCCTGGGTGTCGTTCTCGCGCTCATACTTGCGGTTACCGGGCTGTTCGCCTACTACTACATTCAGTTTGGCCGCATGATCAACGATCGGCTCACCGGGCAGATTTACCAGAACACCTCGCGCGTTTATTCGGCTCCTGGGCGCATTTACGTCGGGGAATCGATTCGCGCAAACGATCTTGCCACCTATCTCCTTCGCGCCGGGTATCAGGAAGGCGCCATCGATGGTTCGCCCGGTCAATTTCACGTTGCGGGTTCTACTGTCGAAATCCAGCCCTCTTCGGAATCCTACTTCCAGGGCAACAACGCTCTCCGCGTCACCTTTTCGGGAGCGGGCATCTCCCACATCGCGCAGCTTTCCGACGGCCAGCCGCGCGATTTTGCGGAGATCGAGCCGGAACTGATCACGAGCCTCTTCGACAGCTCTCGCGAGAAGCGCCGCGTCGTCCGCTTTGACGATCTCCCGACAATCCTGGTCAACGCCGTGCTGGCCGCTGAAGACAAGCGCTTCTTCGAGCACGGGGCCCTTGACCTGGTCCGCGTCTTTGGCGCTGCTTTTTACGACCTGACCCGCAACCGCCGGGCGCAGGGCGCCAGTACGATTGATATGCAGGTAGCCCGCACCTTCTTTTTCACGACCAAGCGCGAATGGCGCCGCAAGGCCAAGGAGATTTTGATGGCGGCCGAGCTCGATCAGCGCTTCTCCAAGCGCCAGATTTTCGAGCTGTACGCCAACGACATTTACCTCGGCAATCGCGGCAGCTTTGCGATCCGCGGATTCGGCGAGGCCTCCCAGGCATACTTCGGCAAGGACATTCGGGAGATCAGCGTCGGCGAGGCCGCGTTTCTTGCGGGAATGATTCGCGCCCCCAACCGCTATTCGTCCGCCGAACGCCATCCGGATCGCGCCGAGGAGGCACGAGACCGCGTTTTGACGCAGCTGGCTGAGGATCGCTACATCACCGCCGACGAAGAAGCGGCCGCCAAGAACGCCACGCTGAAGTTCATATCGGGGGGCGTCAGCAGCAGTTCTTCTCCGTATTTCGTCGATATGGTAAAGGACCATCTTCTCGAGAAATTCTCGGAGACCGATCTCGCCAATCAGAGTTACCGCATCTACACCACGCTTGATCCCGAGCTGCAACGGGCCGCCACCGAGGCCGTTCAAATCGGCATTCAGGGAGTCGACAAACTTCTTGCCCGCCGTTATGCGGCCTGGAGGAAGCAGGGCCAGCCCGCGGTGCAGGCGCAGGTGGCTGTCGTCGTTCTGGATCCTCACACCGGTGAGATCCGCGCCCTCATCGGCGGACGCGACTACGGCCAAAGCCAGCTCAATCACGCCCTGGCGCATCGCCAGCCCGGATCGGTTTTCAAGCCGTTCGTCTATGCCGCGGCATTTGACAATGCCGTCGAGGGGCTGCAGCCGGTCGTCACGCCGGTCACAACCGTCGATGATATTCCCACGACGTTCGATTTTGATGGCAAGGAATACACGCCCGACAACTACGGCCAGGAATTCTTCGGAACAGTCACCGTCCGCGACGCCCTCATTCACTCCTTGAACGTCGCCACCGTGAAGGTCGCGGAGCTGATCGGCTATCAGCGGGTCGTGGATGTTGCTCGCCAGATGGGGCTTGGCGCGAACATTAAGGCCACCCCTGCCGTGGCGCTGGGGGCCTACGAAATGACTCCTGTCGATGTGGCCGCCGGATATACTGCTTTCGCGGCCAACGGTGTCCGCTCCGAACCCATCTTCATCCGTTCGGTCGTTTCCGCAGACGGCAAACTTGCCGAGTCCAACGCTCCGCAGTCGCGCCTGGTGCTTGATCCCCGCGTTGTGTTCCTCACAACGAGCCTCATGGAGGACGTAATCAATCACGGGACCGGCTATCCTGTCCGCGCGCTGGGATTCGACGCACCCGCTGCGGGCAAGACCGGCACATCGCGCGACGGTTGGTTTGCAGGCTACACGTCGAATCTGCTGTGTGTCGTATGGGTCGGTTTTGACGATAATCGCAATCTCGGCCTCGCTGGAGGCAATACCGCCGCTCCGATCTGGGGCGAATTCATGAAGCGCGCGGTCACCCAGCCGATGTACCGTAACACGCAGCCGTTCACACCCCCCGATGGCGTCATGCAAGCCACCGTCGATCCGCAGAGCGGCCAGCTCGCCACAGCCTCGTGTCCGCAGACACAAAACGAATATTTTGTGGAAGGCAGCCAGCCGACCCAATATTGCCAGTTGCACGGCGGCCAAGCAGCGGCAGAGTCGGCTCCCGGTTCATGGTTGGGCCGTCTTTTCGGGAAAGGTGAGCCCGCGGCTCCTGCTGCCGGTGCCAATGCTCCAGGCTCTTCGGCCCCGTCGGCGGGACAGAAACCTGGACAGCCTTCGAACGCGCAGGACGAACCGGAACAGCCCGAGAAGAAAAAGGGCTTTCTTGGCAAGGTATTTGGTATCTTTGGCGGCGGAGACAGAAAACCCGCGGACGGTTCGAAATCGCCGCAACCGTAGCTGTGGCGCCCGAGGCGCCCATGATATTCAGACGATATTTAAAAGGTAGTGTAGTGAGACGCTTGCGCCTCTTCGTGCTCCTGTTCATTCTCCTCTTCACACAAAGCGCACCCGCCCAGCAAGCTCCCTCTTCGGAGGAAGGCAATGCCGTACCCGCGGATCAGGCCGCGCGCACGGGAACGCCGCGCGAGATGGCCGTCACTCGCGGCGACATCCAGATGGCCCGCAAGGATTACGCCCAGGCCACTGCCGAATATCAGATGGCCCTGCAGTCCAACGCGAAAGATGCGCCGGTGCTCAACAAGCTGGGCATCGCCTATCAGCAGTTGGGCGATCTCGCCAAGGCTGAACGCTCTTACAGGAAGGCCCTCAGCGTCGACAAAAAATTGTCGAGCGCCGCCAATAACTGGGGGACTCTTGAATACCAGCGCAGCCGGTACGGCAAGGCGGTGAAGCATTACCGGCAGGCGCTGGCTATGGACCCCAACCAGTCTGTTGTCTACAGCAATCTGGGCTATGCCTATTACGGCAATAAGCAATATCCGGAAGCCATCGCGGCCTTTGGCAAAGCGCTGGCTCTGGACCCGTCTATTCTGACGCGTAAAGGTGGCCTCGGCTCGGTTCTTCAATCGCGAACCGTCCCGGACCCCGCCTTATTTAACTTCCTTTTGGCGAAATTCTACGCCAAGGCCGGCGATGCGGAACGCACGGCGCACTACTTGAAGCTTTCCCGCGACTATGGTTACAAGGAATTCCGCTCGGCGGAAAAAGACCCGGAATTCGCGTCGGTCATCAAAGATCCGCGCGTCCAGGAAGTCTTGAAAGTCCCGCCCTCTTACGAGGATCAGCCGTCCAAACCGCTCGCCAATTGAGCACGGGAATGCCCCTGCAGATTGCCGCTTCACGCCGACATACGCGCTGGCGCGGAGCGCCTTTTTTTTCGCGGCGACTTTCCCGCGAGCCTTGAATCCTTCGGGATC
>Ga0187863_10003194_pt1 | contig 12205 bp, 13 predicted proteins | sample June2016WEW_11_1_FD_132975 | JGI IMG/M metagenome (GOLD analysis project Ga0187863, IMG submission 132975) | Peatland microbial communities from SPRUCE experiment site at the Marcell Experimental Forest, Minnesota, USA - June2016WEW_11_10 | ecosystem: Environmental > Terrestrial > Soil >...
GTCGAGGCTTTTGGCGGCGGCGCATAACGGGCGGATGGCGGTCGCCGGCATTTCCGGCGGCAGGCAGAAATTGCGCGCGCCCTTGCCCGCGAGAAAACCGAGCGTGCGCTCGTTATAGACGTTCACGAACGGGCCGATGTGGTGCGGACGGCCCTGCAGTGCCGGCAGCGCCGAGCCGTCATTGGCCTCCACCAGGTAATCGGTGGTGGCGCAGGTGCTTTCCACCTGCTTGCGATCGAGCTTGAGCACGACTTCGGACAGCGTCGAGAAAACGACCGTCTTGCCGCCGGCCGACAGCCGCTCGGCCACGGTCTCGTAGTAGGGCTCGAACAGCACCGCGCGCTTCGAGCACACCGTCTCGCCAAGATAAACGGCGGTGACCGGCGCTTCGTCGGCGATGCGGAAATAAAAGTCGCGCCAGCTTTCCGGCTTCCAGTTGAAGAGAACCGGCCCCAGCGTGATGTCGCCCGGCTGCTCGCCCACCGTCATCTCCATTTCTTGCCGCCGAAGGCGCCTTCGGTCTCGCGATGTCCCTCGGTCAGCGCCAACAGGCCGGCGAGGCCCGGGTCGTTGCCGGCCATGATGGCATCGACGGCGCGGCGGAAGGCGGAGACCACCGCCCGGACATAGGCGCGGCTGCGCTGGCGGCCCTCGATTTTCAGGGCGGTCACGCCGGCGCGCATGAGATCGGGGAGCAATGCAGAGAGATTGAGGCTGACCGGCTCCTCGAAGGCGTAATAGCCGGAGGGCTGAGCGCCGCAGAGATAGCGGCCCTTGCAGATGGTCGGATAGCCGGCGCTCTCGCCGCAAGCAAAGCGGTCGATGGTGACGGGCCCGAGCTTGATCGTCAGGTTGCGCTCGGCGTCTTCCTCGTAGCGCACATCCGCCGCCGGCGAACACACGCCGTCCATATTGGTCGACAGGCCGGTGACGTAATTGGTCAGGCTGCAACGCCCTTCCGCCATCATGCCGATATTGCCGAAGATGAAGGCTTCGATCTCGCATGGGATCTGGCTGTGGATGTCGGCGATCTCGGGCACCGTCAAAATGCGCGGCAGCACCACGCGCTTGACGCCGAATTCCTGGCAATAGAAGCGGATCGCCTCGGGCGAGGAGGCGCCGGCCTGCACCGAAAGATGCAGCCGCAGCTGCGGATGATTCTGCGCGGCATAGTCGGCGACGCCGATGTCGCCCACGATCATGGCATCGACCCCGAACCGCGCCGCAGTGTCGACGGCGTCGCGCCAAAGCGCGAAGCGGCCCGCCGGCGGAAACGTGTTGACCGCGAGCAGGACCTTGGCTTGGCGCGTATGGGCGTAAGCGATCGACTGTTCGAGCTCGGCCGGGGTGAAATTGAGGCCCGGGAAATTCCGCGCATTGGTCTCGTTCTGCAGGCCGCAATAGACGGCATCGGCGCCGGCATCGACGGCGGTGCGCAAGCCGGCCGGTGTTCCGGCCGGGCACACGAGTTCCGGACGGCGGTAGCCGTGGTCGTCAGTCATGGCGCTGCTTTCCTCGAGTCATGGTGCTGGGTTCCGCGAACCGCGCGGACCGCCGACAGCGCCAGCGCCGCCGGCGCGGACAGCAGCCCGAAACTCCTGACGACGCTGTCGAGCGCGCTGCCTTCGAAATCATCGAGCGCGTTGCGCAGCGCCACCACCGCTTCGGTATCGCCGCTGACGCGCAGATCGCGGGAAAAGAACAAGGCGTCGCCGTCGAGCGCGCCGTCGATCATGTCGAGCAGATTGAAGAAGGTGCCGGCGATGCCGGCATCGTGGGCGGGTTTTTCGTAGCGGCGATAGGCGCGCAAATGCGGCTGCGCGGCGTCGGGCACCAGCACCAGCACAAACGGTAAATCGATCGGATCGATCAGAAAGCGCTTACGCGCATGCGATCCCAGGCGCGCGAACAGCTCGGGGCGCGAATGCGCCACATGCGCCGCAATCCGAGTGAAGATAGGCTGCAGCACCGCCAGTGGCACCGGCGCCAGCAGCAGATTGGGTACATTGTGCAATAGCGAGTGAAACGGCGACGAGGCGACGCCTGCGCGCGGGGAAGCCGACATGTCCAGCAAACTAGGACCGCAGGCCGGAGGGGCATTTGATCAAGGTCAAGCTCGGCGTTGATTTGTGAAAGCGAATGAAGCCGATCAATCGTCAAAATCTGTAAAGTGGCGTTCGCGTTGAATTCTGAAATCCGCCGCGCAGCGACGCCTGGGTTCGACCCTATAACATGACTAAGTATCTGATATAATGTATTTTTCTGGAAGTAGGCCATGACTTCCGAAGAGATGGTATCGCGGCTTCTCTACCGCGACGGGCTGATGCTGGTGATCGATAAGCCGGCTGGCTTCGCCGTTCACCGCGGCCCCAAAAACAGCAACAAGGGCGGCGAAAGCCTGGAAGATCATTTCGGCGCGCTCCGCTTCGGCCTGCCGCGACCGCCGGCGCTCGCCCACCGGCTCGACCGCGACACCTCCGGATGCCTGGTGCTCGGCCGCCACCGCAAGGCGCTGGCCCAGCTCGGTCGTCTGTTCAAGAGCGGCGCCATCGACAAGACCTATTGGGCGGTGGTCGAAGACGGGCCGGACACTGACGAAGGCGTCATCGAGCTTCCGCTCGGCCGCCTCGATGTGACCCGCGGCTGGTGGATGAAGCACGATCCCAAGGGCCAACCCGCAGTGACGAAGTGGCGGGTGATGGGGAGGGCCGGGAAATTAACTTGGCTTTCGCTGGAGCCCGTCACCGGCCGCACGCACCAACTGCGGGTGCATTGCGCGGAAATGGGCTGGCCGATCCGCGGTGACGCCATCTACGGCACGGCGCCGCGAAAGGGCGGCCCGATGCTGCATCTGCACGCCCGCGAGATCGTCGTGCCGCTTTACAAGAACCGCGCGCCGATCCGCGTCATCGCGCCGGTGCCGCCGCACATGCGCGCGGCGCTGGCGGAGTGCGGATGGGAAGGCGAGCGTGAGGGCGAAGCGGCGGAATGACGGCGCGGTCACGCCGCCAGCAATTGCCTGCCGTCGTGCGCGGTGATTCTGACGTCGAGGATCATGCTCGGCGCGGCCGCTGCTGAAAGCTTCACCGGGGTGAATTGTTCGGTGCGGCCTTGCGCACGCGACTCGGTCAACACCCGCCGCGTCGCACCGACTTCGGCGTCGAGATGCCGCCGCAAGGCGAGCGCGCCGCGCTCGCGCAAACGCCGGGCGCGCTCCTTGACGACCGCGCGGGAAAGCTGCGGCATGCGCGCGGCCGGCGTGCCCGGCCGCGCCGAGAATGGAAAGACGTGCAGGTGCGTCAATCCGCATTGCTCGACGAGATCGAGCGAGTTGTTGAACATATCTTCCGTCTCGGTCGGGAAGCCGGCGATAAGGTCGGCGCCGAATACCATGTCCGGCCGCAGCCGGCGCAGTGCGTCGCAAAACGCGATGGCGTCCCGGCGCGCGTGCCGGCGCTTCATGCGCTTGAGGATGAGGTCGTCGCCCGCCTGCAGCGACAAATGCAGATGCGGCATCAGCCGTTCGTCCTGCGCGAAGGCGTCGATCAGGTTGTGGTCAGCCTCGACCGAATCGATCGACGACAGACGCAGCCGCTTGAGCTCTGGGACGTGCTTGAGGATCTGCTCGACCAGCGTGCCGAGCTTTGGTGCGCCCGGCAGGTCGGCGCCGTAGCTCGTGATGTCGACGCCGGTGAGCACGACCTCGCAATAATTGTTGGCGACGAGGCGCCGCACATCCTCGACCACCGCGCCCATTGGCACCGAGCGTGAATTGCCGCGGCCGTAGGGAATGATGCAGAAGGTGCAGCGATGGTCGCAGCCGTTCTGCACCTGGACGAAGGCGCGGGTGCGGCCTTCGAATCCTTCGACCAAGTGCGCGGCGGTCTCCCTGACCGCCATGATGTCGTTGACGATCGCCTTTGGCGTATCGGCGAGGCCGAACGAGGCCTGCGCTTGCGTCCATGACGCGGCGCTAAGCTTCTCCGCATTGCCGAGGACGCGATCGGCCTCGGCCATGGCGACAAAGGTCTGCGGCTCGGTCTGCGCCGCGCAGCCGGTGACGACGATCTTCGCCTGCGGCCGCTCGCGCCGCAACGCGCGGATGGTTTGCCGCGCCTGGCGCACCGCCTCCGCCGTGACGGCGCAGGTATTGACCACCACGGTGTCGCTCAAGCCGGCGCGCTCCGCCTCGCGGCGGATGACTTCCGACTCGGCGGCATTGAGCCGGCAGCCGAAGGTGACGACATCGACGCTCATGGTTCCGCGCCTTCGTTCATGCCGCGCCGGCGTCGGCGAACAGAGCGGCGTCGAACCGGCCGTCATGTTCGTATTCGACGGGGCCGGTCATCAGCACGTGGTCGTCGGCCGCGCGCCACTCGATGGCGAGGTCGCCGCCCGGCAACGTGACCTTCACTTTGCGGCCGGTGCGGCCAAGCCGTGCCGCGGCGACGGCAACGGCGCAAGCCGCCGAGCCGCAGGCGCTGGTGAGGCCGGCGCCGCGCTCCCAGGTTCGGATCGTCACGTGGTCGCGCGAAACCACGGCGCCCAGCGTGATGTTGGCGCGCTCCGGAAACAGCGGATGGTGTTCGAGTTGCGGGCCGATGGTGCGCAGATCGTAGGCCTTCGGATCCTCGACCCAGAAGATGGCGTGCGGATTGCCCATGTTCACGGCGGAGGGCGAATGCAGGATCGGCGCGTCGGGCGGACCGAACGCAAGATCGATCGTGCGGGTGTCGGGCATCTCCTTCGCCAGCGGAATCTCGTCCCAGCGAAAGCGCGGCGTGCCCATGTCGACCGTGTAGAGCCCGTCGCCGGCGGGCCAGCAGGAAACGAGGCCGGCCGGTGTTTCGAAATTCAGCGCCGCCTTTCCAGTCTCGGCGCCTATCAAGGCGGCGACGCAGCGCATGCCGTTGCCGCAGGCGCCTGCCTCCGAGCCGTCATTGTTGTAGATGCGGATGGCCGCGTCGGTTCCGCCGCGGCCCGGATACAGCGCCACAAGCTGGTCGTAAGGCTCGTGCCGCGCCGCCGCGCGCGCCTCGGCGGCGCCGATCGGCTCCGGCGCGCTGCGCAGGTCGACGATCACGATCTCGTTGCCGAGACCGTTCATCTTCACGAACTTCCGGTTTGCCAGCGCGCTCATGATAAAGCCAGAATGTGAAGGACTTATATGAGAACTTAGGTCCTATGCGCCAGTGGGGCGGGCCGCGTACGGGCGTGCTAGAATCAATTATTGATGAGAGACCAGGAGACCGCACCGAGCGGGAGCGGCGGTCGACAGATAGGAGAGCCTGATGTTCCTTCGCTTTGCGCTCTGCATCGGTATGGCGGCTGCGACCATCGCCTTCGCCGGACCGCAGCCGTCTTGGGCGCAAAATCCGCCGCCGCCGCCGGCTGCCGCGCCCGAACCCGAAGCGGCGCCCGTGGCGCCGGTCGCACCTTCGCCGGGCGCTACTGCCGATGCGCTCGATCCGTTCGGCGCGGAAACAACGCTCACCGCCAAGCCGATCGTGTACGTGAAGGGCACCGGTAACTGGGACAACGCCTTCGAGACGATCACCAAATCGCTCAAGTCGCTCAAAGCCTACGTCGATAAGGAGGGGCTGAAGACCGACGGCCCCGCGATGACGATTTTCACCTCGACCGACGACACCGGCTTCCAGTTCGAGGCCGCGATTCCGATTGCCGAACCGCCGAAAAATCCGCCGCACGGTGACATCGCTGTGGGCACGTCGCCACAGGGCCGCGCGCTCGAATTCGTGCATCGCGGCTCGTATGACTCCATGGACAATACTTATGAGGCCATTACCAACTATCTCGATGAGAAACGCCTTGAGGCCAAGGACATGTTCATCGAGCAATATGTGACCGACCCGTTGTCCACCAACGAGGATCATCTGGTCGTCAATGTCTTGGTCATGATCAAATAGGGCGGGGACTTCTCACCCGAAGGCGATAATCACAATTGCCACACCTCGCCGGGTCGCAATGTGCGGAATCGCTCACGCGGAATTCCGGTAGTCCGCAAGGCGTTGGCGAGCGCGACAAGCGGCGCATCGATCGCTTCGTCGGTGAGCTGGAAGGTGCCGTAATGGTGGCCGAGCGCAAGCACGGCGCCGCAATCGACGAAGGCCTGCACCGACTCGGCGGGATTCATATGCTGGTCGCGCATGATCCAGCGCGGCTCGTAGGCGCCGATCGGCAGGACGGCGAGCCGGAACGGTCCGTGGCGCTCGCGCGCAGCGCGGAAATGCCGGCCGTCGCCGTAGCCGGAATCGGCGACGAAATAGAGGCGGCCGCCCGGCGCTTCGATGACGAACGACGCCCACAGCGACATGTTGCGGTCGGACAAGTTTCGCGCCGACCAGTGTCTGGTGGGGACGGGCGTCACCGCGACTCCGCCGCCGACGTCGACCCGATCGTGCCAGTCGTGGGCTTCGGCCGCGATGGCCGGATCGTGATTTCGCATAATGGTGTCATTGCCGAGCGGCGTGATGACGCGCGGCCGATGCGCGGCCGCGAGCCGCGACAGCGTGGTCAGATCGAGATGATCGTAATGGCCGTGCGAAACCAGCACGACATCGATCGGCGGCAGGTCGGCGAAGGCGATGCCCGGATCGTTGACGCGCCGTGGCCCGATGAAGCGGAAAGGCGACGCGCGCTTCGACCATACCGGGTCGAGCAGCATATTGAGGCCCGCGGTCTGAATGAGGAAGCTCGCGTGGCCGACATAGGTGATGCGACAGTCCGCCCCGTCGACGCGCGCCGGGGGATGCTCGGCATAAGGCGAAGGCGCCCAGGATGGCCACTTCGCCTTGGTGCCGCGCCAGTAACGATCGATCAACCACCGCAGCAGGTCATGCCGGCCTTTCGGCGGCACGCCGTAAGGGTCGAAAAACCGCTCGCCGTCGAAATGATCGGAAACCGGACCGTTGTAATAGCGCGACATTTTAGTGTCCCGATTCCGAAGTTCGCAGGTCATTGCGGCCTAATCTCGTGCGAACTTCGGAATCAAAAGGGACACTAGCAAGTCTATCATTCTAGTGCGGTTTTTGGATTTGAAGTTCCTATCGAGGATGCCGCTTAATTGTAGGAACTTCAAATCCACCGCACTAGCCGTATTATACATTTTGCCGCCTTGGCGGCCTGGCCATATCGCCGCGGTTGACGGAAGCGGCGTCCGCACCTATTTTCCGCCGGCTCTCGCAAGAGACTGAAAGTTCGTCATCGCCGACCGGCCCGAGAGGCCGGAGGCCCCCGCCCGACAGCGCGATGCGCCCTCGGGCGTGTTCGTGTTTTCTACCTCTCCCCGCAGGCGGGGAGAGGTAAGAAGGGACAAATGTTCGACAGTCTTTCCGAACGTCTGAATGCGGTCCTCGACCGCCTGACCCGGCGCGGCGCGCTGTCGGAGGCGGATGTCGATGCGGCGCTGCAGGAGGTGCGGCGCGCGCTGATCGAAGCCGATGTCGCGCTCGACGTCGCCCGCGCCTTCACCGAGGAGGCGAAGAAGCGCACCGTCGGGGTCGAGGTCATCAAGTCGGTCACGCCCGGCCAGATGGTCGTCAAGATCGTGCACGATCAGTTGGTCGAGACCTTGGGGTCGAGTGCCCAGCCGATCGATCTCAATGCGCCGGCGCCCATCGCCATCATGATGGTGGGTCTGCAGGGCTCTGGCAAAACCACGACCACCGCGAAAATCGGCAAGCGGCTCGTCGAGACGGCCAGGCGCAAAGTGTTGATGGCCTCGCTCGACACGCGCCGGCCGGCGGCGATGGAACAGCTCGCCGTGCTCGGCCGCCAGGTCGGCATCGACACGCTGCCAGTGGTTGCCGGGCAAACGCCGGTGCAGATCGCAACGCGTGCGCTGCAAGCGGCTCGGCTCGGCGGTTACGACGTGGTGCTGCTCGATACCGCCGGCCGCCTCACGCTCGATGAGGCGATGATGAACGAAGCGGCGGAAGTGCGCCGCGCCGCTTCCCCGCACGAAGTCCTGTTGGTCGCCGACGCGCTTACCGGCCAGGACGCGGTCAATCTCGCCCGCAGCTTCAATGAGCGCGTCGGTCTTACCGGCATCGTGCTGACGCGGATCGACGGCGACGGCCGCGGCGGCGCCGCGCTGTCGATGCGCGCGGTGACCGGCAAGCCGATCAAGCTCATCGGCACCGGGGAAAAACTCGACGCCGTCGAGGATTTCGATCCGGCGCGGATCGCCGGCCGCATCCTCGGCATGGGCGACATCGTTTCGCTGGTGGAGAAGGCGGCGGCGACCATCGACGCCGAGAAGGCGGCGCGCGTCGCCGAGAAGATGCGCAAGGGCGCCTTCGATCTCGCCGATCTGCGCGAGCAGCTGGCACAGATGCAGCACATGGGCGGCATGAGCGGGTTGATGGCGATGCTGCCGGGAATGGCGAAAATTAAAAACCAGCTCGCCGAACGCAACCTCGACGAGAAGGTGCTCAAGCGGCAGATGGCGATCATCGATTCGATGACGCCGAAGGAACGGCGCAACCCGGACATCCTCAAGGCGAGCCGCAAGCGGCGCATTGCCGCCGGCTCCGGCACCAAGCCGGAAGACATCAACCGGCTCCTAAAAATGCACCGCACCATGGCCGATGTGATGAAGGCGATGGGCGGCGCCAAGCGTGGGCCGATGGCCGGCCTTGCCAACATGCTAGGATTTGGCGGCGGTATGCCGACCCCGGAACAGATGGCCAAGCTCGCCGAGAAAATGCCGGGCGGTCTGCCGCCCGGGATGCCGGGCGCGGGGGGCTTGCCGCCGTCCATGCCGGGACTGCCGCCGAATTTTCCCGGAATGCCCGGGGGGCTTCCTGGGCTCGGTCCGAAACTGCCGCCCGGATTTCCAGGTCTTGGAAAGAAGAAATGATTCACACGCAGCCGCATGAGCGTTTTTCCACTCGGCTTTCGCTTGAGCCGAGCACGGTCAGTGCGTTTGCGCGCGCAGTCGGCGACACCAACCCCGTGCATCATGACGCCGACTTGGCAGCAAATTCACGCTTTGGCCGGTTGATCGCGAGTGGGCCGCAGACGACGGCGCATCTTTTGGCGCTGACGGCGTCGCACTTTTCCAAGCGCGGCGCGATGCTCGGCCTGGAATTTTGGGTTCGGTTTCGGCAGGCGATTTACGCAGACGAGACGATCACTCTGGAATGGCTGGTCGTGTCGGTGAAGCGCCATCCTCGTCTGGACGGAGAAATCATCGATCTACGCGGCCGCATCCGTAAGGAAACCGGTGAAACCGCCGTGGGCGCGAAAGGACGCGTCCTTGTCACTGAAAAACACTGACCCGTCGCAAGAAAGGAAACCAACACATGCCTGTCGTCATTCGTATGGCCCGCGCCGGCACCAAGAAACGCCCGGTCTATCACATCGTCGTCGCCGACAGCCGCAGCCCCCGCGACGGCCGCTTCATCGAGCGCCTGGGTTATTTCAATCCGCTGCTGCCGAAGGACAAAGCGGAACGGCTGAAGCTCGATCTGGACAAGGTCAAAACGTGGATGGCCAAGGGGGCGCAGCCCTCGGACCGCGTGATGCGCTTTCTCGACGCCGCCGGCGTGATGAAACGGCCGAAGCGCAACAATCCGGAAAAAGCCGTGCCGCGCAAAGAGCGCAAGGCGAAGGAGGAAGCCGCCAAGGCCACGGCGGGAGCGGCTCCGGCCGCCGGCGCAGCACCCGCCGCCGGCGCTGCGACGACGTGATCGACCGTCTCCCCTTGCGGGAAAGGGTGGCCGAGGGAGCAAAGCGAACCGAGGCCGGGTGAGGTGGTTTCCCTGATGAACGATCGCCCGCGAAAATCCGAGTCCTCACCCCGGCGAGTTTGCCTCGGGCAATTCGGCGCTGCGCATGGCGTACGCGGCGAAGTGCGGCTGCGCTCGTTCACGTCCGATCCAGCAGCCATCGCCAATTATGGCCCGCTCGAAACCGAGGACGGTCGCGTGTTCGAGATCACGTCGCTGCGGCCGGCCAAGGATCATTTTGTGGCGACGCTGGCGGGGATCGCCGACCGCAAAGCCGCCGAGCGGCTGGCGAACATCAGGCTCTACGTGCTGCGTGACCGCCTGCCGGAGCCCGAGCAGGCAGACGAGTTTTACCACGCTGACCTGATCGGCCTTAGTGTCGTCGACCGCGCCGGCGAAAAGCTCGGCACGGTGATCGCGATCCACAATTTCGGCGCCGGCGATCTGATCGAGGTGCGGCCCGACGCCGGCGGCAATACGGAATTGGTGCCGTTCGATCAGACCCACGTGCCGGCGGTGGATATTGCCGCGGGACGGATCGTGGTCGCTTTGTTGGAGGCTGGATCAGAGACACCTCCCCCCTTGAGGGGGAGGTCGACCGCGAAGCGGTCGGGAGGGGGGTAAATTGCTCCGCAGCCTTGCCATGCTACCCCCCTCCCTACCCCTCCCCCTCAGGGGGGGAGGGAACAGGCATCGTTAGCCATGTGGCGGGCGAGTATTCTCACCATCTTGCCGGAGGTCTTTCCGGGACCCTTGAGCGCGAGCCTTGCCGGCAAGGCGATGGCTGCCGGCGCGTGGTCGCTCGATGTCGTCGATATTCGCGCGTTTGCGACGGACAAGCACCGCACCGTCGACGATACGCCGGCCGGCGGCGGCCCGGGCATGGTGATGAAGGCCGACGTGCTCGGCCGTGCCATCGACGCGACGGCCACGGATGATCGTCCTCGGCTGCTGCTGTCGCCCCGCGGCGTGCCATTGACCCAAGCGCGGGTCGAAGCGTTCGCCCGCGGTGCGGGGCTCCTCCTGATCTGCGGCCGTTTCGAGGGCGTCGATGAGCGCGTCATCGGGGCGCGCTCCCTCGAAGAAGTCTCGATCGGCGATTATGTCCTTTCCGGCGGCGAGATCGCCGCGATGGCGGTGATCGACGCTTGCGTGCGGCTGTTGCCCGGGGTCATGGGCGCGGCGGCTTCGAGCGCCGAGGAGAGCTTCGCGGAAGGTTTGCTGGAATATCCGCACTATACCCGGCCGCAACTCTGGGAGGGGCGGCCGATCCCCGAGGTGCTCCTCTCGGGCGACCACGGCAAAATCGCCGCTTGGCGGCGCGCCGAGGCGGAGCGCCTGACCCGCGAGCGCCGGCCCGACCTGTGGGCCGCCTTTTTAAGTCAATTCCGCAGCGGCTCGCGGGCGGAATGACGGGAAGGTGACAAATCCGGCGCGGTAGCGTAGAAGCTGCGCCCAACCCGCTTAGCACCGGCCGAAACGGCGCCCCTTTAAGCGCAGCCGATGGAGAATTCGCCATGAACCTCATCAAGGAACTCGAGAACGAACAGGTGGCGAAGCTCACCGCCGGCAAGGAAATCCCCGATTTCCAGCCGGGCGACACGGTCGTCGTCAACGTCAAGATCGTCGAAGGCGAACGCACCCGCGTCCAGGCCTATGAGGGCGTGTGCATCGGCCGCGCCGGTGCCGGGCTGAACGAGAATTTCACCGTGCGCAAGATTTCCTACGGCGAGGGCGTCGAGCGCGTGTTTCCGCTTTATTCGCCGATGATCGACTCGATCAAGGTGGTCCGCCGCGGCCAAGTGCGCCGCGCCAAGCTTTATTATCTCCGCGGCCGCCGCGGCAAGTCGGCGCGTATCGTCGAGCGGCAGGACCACGGCGGGCAGGCCGAAACCGCCGCAGCCGGAGAGAAGGCGGCCGAGTAATAGCAAACGACTGCACGGTAATTATATTGCTCCGCGTCTTTGGTGGAGTTTCGTGATTATGGCCAGGCCCCGCACCCTCTACGACAAGATCTGGGACGACCATCTCGTCGACGAAGAGCCGGACGGCACCTGCCTCATCTATATCGACCGGCATCTCGTGCATGAGGTGACGAGCCCGCAGGCGTTCGAGGGGTTGCGCCTGTCCAGCCGCAAGGTGCACGCGCCGGATAAAACGCTCTGCGTGGTCGATCACAACGTGCCGACGACCGATCGCCGGCAGAAGAACCCCGACCCCGAGAGCGAGGCACAGATCGCCGCTCTCGCCGAAAACGCCAAGCTGTTCGGGCTGGAATATTTCGACGAGTTCGATAAGCGGCAGGGCATCGTCCACATCATCGGGCCGGAGCAAGGCTTTACGCTGCCCGGCACGACGCTGGTTTGCGGCGACAGCCACACCGCGACGCACGGCGCCTTCGGTGCGCTGGCCTACGGCATCGGCACGTCGGAAGTCGAGCACGTGCTCGCCAC
>Ga0187863_10003195_pt1 | contig 12203 bp, 18 predicted proteins | sample June2016WEW_11_1_FD_132975 | JGI IMG/M metagenome (GOLD analysis project Ga0187863, IMG submission 132975) | Peatland microbial communities from SPRUCE experiment site at the Marcell Experimental Forest, Minnesota, USA - June2016WEW_11_10 | ecosystem: Environmental > Terrestrial > Soil >...
ATGCTTCAGCGCCATCGAGGTCGAATCCACGAGATCATCGTGCGCACCCTTGGGAAACACCTCAAACTGATTGATAACGCTATCGGCCCAAGAGCGATCAGGAGCAAAGACAATCCCATTGGAGAACGTAGCCTGCACCGCATAAACCCGCGCCACCTTGTCCGCGTTGCCAGGATTTACGAGCCTCACGCCCCAATCAGACTGACGATTAAGCCTTTGAATCTCTTGAGCAACGCTGATTCCATTGGCCTTCGACTCGATCAGCAACAGGTCGATCTTGAACCGATTGCATGAATGAATGACCCACTCGACGAGGCCCCAGCTTTCCTTGGCGCGCGCCTCATAATCCTTGGTCTGCTCGCCAGGATAGCGCGGAATCTCAGGCCCATGAATGGGAAGGCGTTTCTCCCACGCATTCATCAGCATAACGCAAGGCAACGTGTCGCGGCCATCCTCGACCAGCGAGCGCCCATGCTTCGTTATGAGCCCGCTAGCCTCTCGCCCTGATCGCTGCCAAACTCCCCAAATCGTTAAGGCGCTAGCGTCGTTTTCCTGCTTCTCAGTGTAAGCTGTATCAAGGCTTGCAATGATGTAATCCATTGCTGGGAAAGCATCTTCTCGGTTCATCCCTTGAGAAGCAGCTTCCTCACTGTTCCAAGTCCGCCACCATTCCCGCTTGATTATTCCGCCACCGCGAGGGCTTGGAGTTTGCTGAAACTGACCAGCCGAAGCATAAGGCCCCATGACACGCTTGTCGCGATCAACGACTTCTGCCGGGAACCGCTCTGGAAATAGAAGCTCGCCCTCTTCCTCTCTAGGATCTTGGAAGCCTATGACCGTTTTGAACGGCTTTCGCCATGTCTCGAACTCCATCGGAAGGCAAAGATGCTCATAACCTAATTGTTTACTAACGATAATCCCGGATACATCCTCTTCATGCAACCGCTGCATGATAACGACGATAGCGCTTTCGATTGGGTTATTTACGCGGGTTGGGACAGCTTCCAAGAACCAATCGATCGTCGTCTGGCGCATCGCATCGGATGCCGCACCCTCGACCGAATGAGGATCATCAATGATGACCCTATCACCTCTCGCGCCAGTGATCGATCCTGCCGCGCAAGCCTCGCGAAAACCTGTCGCCGTATTCTCGAACTTTGTCTTAGCGTTTTGATCTGACGTTAGCTTTACTCTATCTCCCCAACGCTTTTGATACCAATCGGATACGATCAAGCGACGCATCTTCGTGCTGTCGCGTATGGCTAGGTTTTGGCTATGAGAAGCGCAGACATACCGCAAATGCGGCATATTCCTTGGCCCCCACTCCCAAGCCGGCCACATAACCGAGACCGTCATTGACTTCATAGTGCCGGGTGGGATGTTCGCGAGCAAGCGATTGAAAAGCTTGCCGTCTACCTCCAAACCGTCTGAAATCGCTTCAAGATGCTCACACAGCGCGTCAATGTGCCAGCCGTGGATGTATTGCTGGCCGGGCTCGATAACATGCCAGGCAGCCTTGATAAACGCGGATAGGCTGTCTTCACACTCGCGCTTTTCAGTGCGAAGTTTCTCCGTCTGTATCGCTGTAGCTAAGAGCTGAAGTCTCTCGCGCGATCCAATTTCGTAGTTCATCGTCGCTCATTCGGTCAAAATCTCCGGGAGCGCCGACTTCCTTACGCTCCACTATCAACCCCTTAACTTTCGCCTTGCCCATTGCTGCGGCTGTAGCGGCTGCTGGCTGGCTTATCGACATTGCAAGCTGTCTGGCTTCCTCTAGCTCGTTAAGCACGCTAGCGACCGTTACTTCGGCTCTAAGAGCCCCCCGCGCTTGGATTTCAGCTATCCGCGCCATGATTTCTTTATTTTGCTTAAACCTACCGGCGTTTCTAGGGTTAGGATTATATCCCGCTGCCTCATAAGCGTCGCCAGCCGTTTTACCCTTCACAATCTCTTGGGCGAAACGCTCATGGCGCGCATTAGGTAGAACTGGCACTTGATCTCCTCATGGCGCGTTCCGCTTCTAGTTCTTGCAGCCTTTGCATAAGCGAGGCGATGATTTCGTCTTGGGATAGCTGGCCGGCGCACATTTCGGCATGAGCCGCGTCGAGCTGTTCGATCTGTCTCGCCATTTGCTCTTGGCGACCGTAGCCTCGTTCGAGGATTTTAAGGCGCTTGGACGTTTCCGCCGACATTTTTCGCCCTGCCGTGCATTTATCGCTTGCATTGTTTCGTGACTTGTCACATAATCAATTCATCGGAACAAGGGAGCACGCAAATGACCGCCAGCCAAATCAAATGGGCAGCCTCGCATGATTGGTTCATCGCCGACTTGGGCAATGGGATGATCCAAGTGAACGACGCCTACACGCTCGACGGCGTTCTTTTCCAAGAAACCATCACCTTCTCAGGCTCTTTCCGCGAGCTTCGTGATTGGGCTAGTTACTAATGCCCCGCCAGCCAGCTACCAAGCGCCCTGCCAATCCTAGCGAGAGACAAGCGCTCTCGCGGGAAAGGCTGAAACAGGCGGGAGGGCGGGTTATAACAATCCGCCTGAGCGCCAATGACGCCAAAGACCTAGACGCCATAAAAGATAGGTTTCAGATGACGACGGCCGAGGCGATTGTATATGCGATCCAGAAGAGGAAGCGGAAGTTATGAGATTGGCTTTCGAGCGGGCGGAGCTTGAACCGGTCCGCGCTTGAGCGCTTCACGGACCACCGCTGTTCTTAGGCTTCCGCAAACACAAATGCGCCGCTCGAAACCGTTGCCATTTCTAGCAAATCTCAAGATTGGCTCAAAGACAATTATCTATTAAGCCTCATATCGCATTAGCATGGGCTAAACAGAGCGTCAAGCGTCTTTTTGGAATGGGTGCGCTTTTCCGTCAATTCTCCCGAGGTGCGTCGCCAGCGCCATCATACAGGATATGATAACTTCGTCGTAATCCTTTGTTGTGTCGATGTTCTCAAGGCAAAGCCACCTAAATGGACCGATCCCATATCGGCTTGAATGGATCATCGCGTGCTCCATCTCCATGATGTTCCGTTCCCATTTCCGAACGGTCGCATCCAACGGTCCCAATCCGCCGCCGCCCTCGATCCGGTCAATGATTGGAGCGCCCCACGCGGCCCGCCATCGGCGCTTGGTCTCGCGATAATGCTCCGATGCATCTTTGAGTTCGCTCCGCAGCTTTCTGTTGCGGCGGAAGAACCGGCCCAAGGCATCTTCGCAATTCTGGTCACGGCTTCCAAGACGATGCGGCTGATCCAAGACTGTCCTCATCTCGATTTCTTCCATGCGCTTCGCAAATCCCTCGCGGTCCGCCTTGCTGGGAAGGCGAAGGCGCCCGTTTGGCTGGCGAAGTCCCGGCTTGCGCTTGCGTTGCGGAGTGGCCATCGATCGATCAATCCTTGCTCTTGGTTTCGGCGCTTGGTCATTTTAGACTCTCGTCTATCATGGCTTTCCACCAGTCCGCCCGCGTCATTCTTTGATGGTAACTCACGGTATCAGGATCAAATGTCGGTTCGCGCATGGCAGCGATAGCCGCGCGGGCTTCGTCTCGAAACTGATCACGGTGACGCGTCTCTAGGTCATACCATCTCAGGAACGTCCTATCTCCTGGATTGTCCGATGGTGCCGCACTAAACGGTGAAACACCATAAATCTCCCGCGCGACACGCTCAATCATCTGTTTGCTCATGGTCATGCATCCTCCCGGATGATAATCTTCCACGACGACCTCGCGCGGTGTTTCTCCAGCTAGCCCAGCCCGGATATCCTTCACAAGCTTCGGGATGTCGCTGTCGTAAACCACAAAAACCTTTTGTGGGCTTTCCGGCCTAGCGCTGATCATGTTGGCGAGGGCGGTGAGTAGACTTCTCTCGATTAAGTCGGTCATGATGGCTGCGCCTCTGTTGCCAAAATCGCATTGTATTCGTACACCGTCGTCACCGCTTCGATGCAAACGCCGATACATTCCCAGCAAATTGCCACTCCTGGAGATGACGGAGGCGCGGTAATGTCGTAGAATCCGAGAAAGTGATTTGGCCTATTGGACTTTTTGATGATCATCGGCCAGCCCTCCTATCTTTCGGCGCATAGAAGCGCCCCGACGCCAGCATCCCAGCCGACGCCTTCGGCCGTTCGACCGCTTGCTTTTCAGCCAGCTCCTTGGCCCTTTTCTCGCGTTCCTTGCGCATTGACCAACCGCCGCGATCCATGTAATCCCGGTTCTGCTGAGCGCGATATTCGGCGTAACCGGGGTCGATTTCCTTGCGGACCAAATGCACGCCAACATCCAGTTCCACCGCAATCGATTTCCACGAATTCCCTCTTCGTTGCAATGCCCTCGCGCGGTCCACCCATGATGGAGGTGGCATGTCGGCACCACGAACAATCTCGATATTGATCTTATAGCGGCGGAATGTCTTGGAAACGACGTTCTCGGACTTTCCAAGGATGGCGGCAATCTGCTTGTAGGTCTTGCCGTCTAGGCGCATTTGCTTGGCGGTCTGGAGCCAGTCTGGTCTGGTGACGGTCATGTGAACTCCGGGTTTTTGGCAGTCATCGTCTCGCCAACTTCGGTTAGCCATCGTTTGATTCTAGAATTTTCGTTTGGCGGGTCGCCCCATTGCGGTGCCCACGATTGCGGGTTTTCTCGCCATTTTTCGACGGCTCTGCGAAGGTTGTTTTCCGGCATCGGATACATGCTTCCGATCTCGATTTTCCGCCCAACGTCTGGCGGTTTTTGCGGGCGTTTCGCGAACGCCTCGGCTATTGCCTTGTCGAACCATCGCAAACCCTTATCCTTGGCCGCCGGGAGTTTCGACCTGACGACCGAAAGGCACAGATCCGCCGGGAATCCTTGGGAAAGCCAGACAGCAACCTCGCCCGTTTGGGGCGGGATACCCGCTCCGGCTGCCAGATAAGCGTCGCAAATCGCCACCCGGAGTTTCATTTCCTCGGTTTCAACTTTCGGCGCGCGAACTTCCTTCTTGCTTTCTTTCTTTTCTGGTTCTGGTTCTAAGACGCGCGCGCGAGGTATTACGTTCGATGATACGTTCGTATCTGACTTACCCCACCGTCCACTAACCGATTTTTTTGCTGATTTAGATTTATCTTCAATACGTTGCAGATCTTTTTCAACTCTTTTATGGAACCAATCATCATCGATAATGTAGAAAAAATGTTGGATAAAAGGTCGTATTTTTCTTTGAAAAACTATGCGATTTATCCGCAGAATGTGTGGGATTTTGTCTTCTTTCAGAGATTTTCCGCTGTTAAAATATTCCATTATCAACAGCAAATATGCCCCGTGCTGCTCTAGGTTAAGCGACGCCGTATCGCGTGCGTAATCTCCTGGATTAAATTGCATGCAAATTCTGCCCATCAGCGGTCTCTCCCTGATATGAAACTCGCCGCCGGGTCACAAAACAGCTTGACCATCTTCGTCGGCCCGGTCCGCACCTTGGCGCAAATCACGTCGAGGTCATTCTTGATTGTCTCTAAATGTTCGATCGCCACAGGGTCGTTGGCGATATATTCCGGCGAGCGCACGGCGTAATAGGCTTCCCGATAAAGGAAATTAACTACATCGGCGCATTGCTCAATATCGCCTGAGTTGCGGAGGTCTTGCAGTTGCGGGCGCCGGTCATTCGCGGCGCGGCCTTCGACCTGTCGATTGAGCTGGCAGAACAGATGGATTTGAACCTTCTCGCGCCGGGCCAGCGCCTTCAACCCGGTCATGATCTCGAAAATCTCTTGAACGCGGTTGCCGGAATAGCGGTCAGTCGCGTCGAGATAGTCGAGATGGTCGATCATGACGACGGCGAGGCGGATGTCTCTCGCGGCGAGGCGGGACTTGACCTGTTTTATACGGGTGCCAAGACGCGCAAGGGTGATGCGTTCGGAATCATCGATGACAAGGGGAAGGTCTCGGAGCTTCTGCCAAGCCATTGAGACGCGGGCGCGGTCAGTTTCGCTCGGCAAATCCCGATCAAGGATTCGGGAGAAGAAAACCGCATTCGATGAGGAATAAGCCAAATCCGCGAGATGGCGAGAAACGGCTTGATCTTTACCGTTTTCGAGTGGGAACTCCAAAATCCCAAGTCCGGTCTGTGCGATTCGCCTAGACGAAGCTGTCGCGAATATGCTCTTGCCCGCGCCAGGACGCCCTGCCGTAACGACAACTTCGCCAGGGCGGTATCTCGTAACTTTGTCGAGCGGAGCGAATCCGGTCGTGAAGGTCTCGAAACGAAGCTCACCAGCTTGAACCCGGTCGATCTCATCGACAATCCCTTCCGCAATGTCTCCGGCCCATGCCACAGTCGATCTATCGTCGGAATCGAGTATCGGGCGCGTAGCCTCGGAAAACCAATCCAGCGCCTTCGCTGGGCTTTTCGTGATCGGCATATTCCGAGCTGACGCGCACAGATCATTTGATGCGGCTATGATGGCGCGGCGATGCGCGAGGTCGCGCACGACGGTTGCATAGTCAGGCGCGTTGATGATCGGCGGCGCTTCGGCACAAAGATGCGCGAGATATGACCGCATGTTCTGGCCTTCCGGCATTTGAACATGCGCGAATGCGTCCTTCAACGTGACGACGTTCGCTACCTTTCCGGCGGCAACAGCATCGGTTATCGCTTGATAGACCGCGCCGTGAACTGGATCGGCGAAATGCTCGACATGCAGAATGCCCGTGACGTGCGCGACCGCCTCGTTTCGCATGAGGCAAGCGCCCAAGACGGCTTGCTCGGCTTCGAGATTGCAAGGGCCTAAATCTGATGGCGGGATGCTATTTTGTGCGGTCATCGTTCCCCGCGCTAGGCTTGAGACTGGCCAGAACGCGGGCGACAACGCTATCTAAACGCTCGAACGTATCGGGCGCGTCTTCGTCTTCAGGCGGGATTTCCTTCGACTTCAAATCGTCGAGGATTGCTTGCTGTTCGTAAAATCGCATGAGGTCGTTCATCTCTCACCCCTCCCGCTTGGTAGCGGAACGGGCGCGGATCAGCGAAGCCATATGCTTTCCTGGGTAGTCTCCCGTGCCGCCATACCAAAGCGTTGTCTCGCAGACCTTCGCGCATTCCTCGCGCTCTTTGGTTACGGCTTCGGCAATCGCATCGCCCTCAAGTTTTTCGACGATTCGGTCAGCAAACTCTCGCCTGAGAGGAGAGAACTGTTCGCCACGCAAAACTTTTTCTGCCACAAATGAAATTGATGGATTCCGTTTATCGACGCTCTTCTTCTTTATCCAAGTTAGCGCCACCTCCAACGCTTCGATTCTGGCTTTCATGGCGCGAGCGGTGGAGATATGGCGAGGAGATTCGACCATGCTGCCGACTTGGCCAAGGTAGTCGATCAGCGCTTCAACATCTTCCTGCTTTAGATCGGGGCGCGTCGCGTCAGACATCCGAATTCTCCTTTACGGGGAGAGCGGCGCGGGCGCGGATAGCTTCAGCTAGAGATACCGCAACCTCTCGTTTTTGGGCGTAAATGTAAGATATTGTTCCAAACCCTAGATTGTTAGACGCTTGCGCATACGCGGTAACGTGATCGTCTGCTAGCCTCGCGCAAGCCTCTCGCTCTTCCGTGACCGCCTGATTTATTTTTCCCTGAATGAAGGCGTCTAGGCCGGGAAGGCCAACAAAATCTTGCGGCATTTTTCAAACCCATGTCTATCGCTAGCGATACTCAGTGAACAAAAACGCAACTTATCCACAAGCTAAGCTGTTGAGAAATAAGTATATTCCACAAATTGACGAATGCACAAAATGGCGCAACCATTCGCTCGATGGCGACGAACTGCCACCAAGCTAAATGTTGCGTTAGCGTAACGATTGCTGTATACAAAAGACATACGCACTGATCCTGCGTGTGGGTTAGCGATGGTCTCCATAACCTCGCTACCAATTGGGCGGGGATGACTATCAATCGTCTCCGCCCCTCTTTCTTCAATGTCGCTTATTCTTGGCCGCTCGTCAATATGGAAACGGTCATGAATGCGAGGCTTTCAAGATCGCTGCCTAGCGTCTCATTTGACGCTTCCGCTTCCGCCTTAGCGAGCTGATAGCCTGATTCATCGAAGAAGCGGAAAAACCAAGTTAGATCTTCCGATCGCGTGTGGCCAAGGCGGTTTGGAAACCGGCGTTCGTACGCCGCTCGCAAGCGCTCCTTGTCTAGACCTTGGCTAACGAGAATGCGGAGTATCTCTGTTTCGCTCATCCCGCTGCATCCTTTTGAGTGATGGAGAACAAATCAGATTGAGCAGGAGCGTCCTCCGGCTCGTCAGGATCGTCCCGCCTAGCGCGCACCTCCGCCGCCCATTTGAATAGGCTGGCTGCCTTCTCAGGAATTCCGTCACGCTCGCATTCACGGGCGCTCCGCTCGATGCCATCGGCCATATAGTCGCACATCTCTCTATTGGTGAAGCGCGTCATTCCGCAGCCTCCATCATTTTTATCAAAACAGACTGCTTCGCTTTTTCTTCTTCCTTCCGCTCCTTCGCAATAACTTTGTAGCGCTGATAAGCATCACTCTTAGGCTGCGTGAAACCCAATCCCTTGCACCAATAATCGTTTCTCAAAAGCGTCTTGCACATACGCCTCCAGGATGGAGCCCAGCTATTCGCCTCTAGCTCTGGCGGGCTAGCGTCTGGAATAGTTACATATCCTCTTCGGCGCCAGCCGACGATAAACTTTTTGAACCGTGTTACATAATGCGCCCTCGTTTTGTCAGGCATCGTTCTAAGCAGAAGATTACAAAAAGACTTCCATGTGTGACCCGGCGGCAGGGATATTTTGTTATACCCCATTATGTTACCACTCTCTTCGACATACAGAGCGCCGTAATTTGCCCCGTTGACACGAGCAATTAGCTTGCTCCATGTTTCCGGCTCAAGGATATGGAACAAATGCAATCCTCGTCGCTGATCGTCCCCAAAGGGCTGGCAAAGACGCTGCTGACTTAGCTTCACACCGGCGAGCTGCATAAGATCGTAAATTCGATTGTGAGGCTTGTCTGGATACTGCCCATGGAAGCGCCAGATATCCTCTGTGAGCCAATCATAAATCGGATAGACATTATACGTCTCAGCGACGATTTTCGTTGTCCATCGTCGCTTCTCGATCATTAGATCGCGCTTCTCCCAGGTAGCTATCGCGCAATACCGATGCAAACTCTCTTGAGCGCGAATGCCGATAAAGCCTCCAGTTTTCTTTCCTTGTCCATACCATTTTCCGAAAAGGACGATGAACTCCTCGAACTCCATGCCGGGAACAGCGAAGGGATAATCCTTTTCCGTTTTGCAGCCCCTTGGCTTATGGCGAACCCAAAAATCTTCTTTCTCAGGCTCCCAGCATGTCCATCGCGGCTCGTAGTTCGTGACTGCGTTGCGTAGTAGCATAGGTATGCAAATCCAATGCATGTCGATGTTATCGCGATACATCTCTACCATCTCATGGACATGCTTTATCGTGTTCGCATACTGCGCCTCGAAGTCAATAAACATGACGCCGACGATCTGATTGCGCTTGATCGCTTCTTCCATGACAAGGTGCATCATGACGCTGCTGTCCTTGCCGCCGGAGAAAGCGACATAGACGCGCTCCACGCTATCAAACGTGAGCCTAATCCGCTCGCGAGCGGCTTCCAGAACATCGATGGGAAGATAATGTTTTTTTGCCATTAGTAGATATCCGATTGGCGCTCATAGGAATAAGCTTCTTCCATCGTCACGATGGGGCGCTGATTAGCCTCAAGCCATTTGTTGAGGTAAACCAAAGCGCACTCGTTCGCCTCTTTTTGCTGAACCTCTGACAGCCTAAAGAAGCCTCCGCGATACATCGACGGCACACCCATATCGTAACAGGCCGCAGCTTGCCCAAGCCACGCGATCCGGTTCATGGAAACATTCGTTAGATAGTGCTCACAGGAATGCGTCCATTCCGTTATGACGCGCTCCAATGCGTCGCTAAAGCGCGGAATGTTAGCGAGGAACCGTGCGTAATCTTCCTCACACTCATCCTTCGTCATTCCTGGCATTGAGGTCTTGTAAAACCCGGCCTTGTAGCATTCCCACTTATCGAACGAGTGGAACACTCGGCCTTCATCGCTCGTGTTGACCGTGCGAGTTGCCTTCACAAGGCTTTCTTCGTATGTCTCTACATCATCGGTAAGTTCAATGAAATCAGCCTCAGTTATCTCGCCTTCAATGTCCCAGGCGTTGCTGAATTGCTGATCTGTGAATATCTCCGCTAGACCTGCGATCTGGCGCAGCCTCAAAATTTCATCGCGATCCATGCCGAGATTTTTAGCGATCTTGTCATCGGACCAATTGCGCTTGGTTAGTTCAATAACAATATCCGACATCGCTTCGACTTTGTGCTTCCCGCGCGCTCGATTATGGCGGATCGTTGAAGCAATCCGGTCACTGCGATCACACTGCTCGAAACGAATTTGCACAACAGGAAGATAACCGTGAACGCGCTTGCGAACATCCTCGCATTCTTTGCCGACGCGGTTTCTGTGAAACCCATCGATTACGATAATGTCATCCTCTTCTCGGTTCGTCACGATCGGCTGTGTATAACCATCCGCCATGATAGAGACGCGGAGAAGTTCCATTTCGGGGGGCGCGACGCTGTTAGGGTTATAGTCGTTAGCTTGGACGGTCTCAGCCGGAACCCACTTCACAAAATCAACCGGCTCATCGCGGAACGGCGACACTTCGTGCAGACGTTGGCGGATTGAGTTTATAGCCAGAACGGCATCTTCGACTGGAAGACCGCTAAGACACTTTATCAATTCGTTTATTTCAGACGTAAGTTGAAGAGCTTTCACAAAGCCATCTTGCAGCGCAAGAGACATTTGGTTATTGTCAGACATGGTTGTCGCGCTCCTATCGCGGTAATCGCCCCGTGTCGCCGCAAACGATGCGGGGCTTATTTTTATGACGTTATGTTCGCTCTCAGTCAACGCTATTCTCGCGTTATTCCACCCGCTAGAGCGCCGCGTATGGTCTCTTTATTGTCACGGCAGAATTCTAGCGTGCGTATGGCCTCAAGCAGTCCAGGCTGTAGCAAATAGAACTCGGACTGCTTCAATTTATTTCCACGATGCAGCACGTCTAGAATAATCCGCATGTCGCGAATTTGTTTTTCGATGGTAACGCGTTGGCTCATGCGCCACTTCCTTTCGCGAACCTAATCGCCCGCAGCGCGGATTCCTTCGCCACATGACCCGGCGCGAATTCGATAAACCGCTCGCCGTCGCGCTCTTCGATGACCCGCGAACAATGTTGCGGCCCAAGCGTTGACCGTCGCGCGGCCAAATCGTCACGCACGCTGCGGATAACCTCATTCATGCGGGCATGGCGAAGCTGTCCAATGAATTGCTCGCGGATTTCCTCGTCCGTTTTTCCTTCCATGACCAAGCTACGGACGCGATTCCTAAAGGGGGAGTAGCCGCTCATGCCGCTTGCCTCTTGGATAATCCCAGTATCCCTTTCGTGGCTCGGCGCTCGCTTTGGGTTCCGGGGCCGTAAGCGATGCCCATATGGCAGTCGCAATATGTTCTCCCCACCAAAGTTGTCTCGCCACAGAACATGAAATCATCTTTCAGCGGGTCGCCTAGAGGAAACCTACACGATGATGGCCGCAACGCCATGATCGCCTCCGGGGCACCCGCGAAGAGCGGCTTTAATTCAAGCGTTTCGTCACCAAACACCAACTCGACGCGATGCGAGACTTGCGGTTTTGGCATGGGAACCTCCGGCTTGGGGATAGGAGCGGCTTTTGGCTTTGGTGTTTCCTTGGGCTTCTTTGGGCGACTGTTGCTGGGCGCGCTAGACCGGATATCGAGCCGACGGCTGCGGCCAATGCAGGCGTTTCTCGTGCATCCAATTTTCTCGGCAGCTTCTCTCGCGCTCTTGCCATCAGCGAGTAATATACGCAGTTCCGCGTCGCGCTGTTCGGTCCAAAAACTCACGGCATCATTCTTGGGTTTTTCCTTGGGCGAATCCGATCGCGGCCAAATCCGCTTCACGCCAAGCCTAATCGCCTTGCGCTTGATCGCCATTAGCGACCGACCAACGTGGGAACATATTTTCTCGGTGGGGATTTGGACGTTCGGCCAAAGTTGGCGCACCAACTCCTCTTCCTCTGGCGTCCAGTCAGGCATGGCGCCAGCGATAGCGTGAGCCG
>Ga0187863_10003196_pt1 | contig 12201 bp, 9 predicted proteins | sample June2016WEW_11_1_FD_132975 | JGI IMG/M metagenome (GOLD analysis project Ga0187863, IMG submission 132975) | Peatland microbial communities from SPRUCE experiment site at the Marcell Experimental Forest, Minnesota, USA - June2016WEW_11_10 | ecosystem: Environmental > Terrestrial > Soil >...
CGCCGCTCGGCTCCACCGTCTTCGCCATCGAGATGATGATGCCCGAGATCAGCGCCCGGACCTTGTTGCCGGTGACCATCGCCGCCGGCGCGGGCACCTTCGTCTCGCGCTTCTACAACGGTCTGCAACCCACATTCCTGGTCGAGACCGTGACCGCCACCCATTTCCGCATCTCGGGCGTGTTGAGCCTGCTCGCCTACGCCGTCTTCGGGATCGTGCTGGGATTCGCCTCGTGGCTGATGATCTGGCTGGTCGGCTGGGTCGAGCGCAGCTCCACCCGGATCGCGCCGACCCCGGTTCTGCGCCACGTCATCGGCATGTTGATCGTGGGCTTGATTTTCTACGGCCTGATGATGACGACCGGCCATTACTACGTGCAGGGGCCGAGCTATGCGCTGCTGCAGGACATTCTGCGCGGCGAGATGACCGCGCTCTGGCTTTTCCTGCTGCTGTTCGCGGCCAAGCTCGTCGCCAGCGTCATCACCATCGGCACGGGCGGTTCGGGCGGCACCTTCTCCGCGGCCTTGGTGATCGGCGGCGCGCTGGGCGGCGCGATGGGCGTCGTCACCGGCATCGTCTGGCCCGGCCTCAACACCTCGGTCACCGACTTCGCCATCGTCGGCATGGCGGGCATGCTCGGCGGCACCATCGGCGCGGCGATGACCGCTATCGTCATGGTGTTCGAGTTGACCCGCGACTACAACGTCATCGTGCCGATGATTCTCGTCGTCACCATCGCGATATCCGTGCGCCGGGCGCTGCTCAATCAGTCGATCTACACCTGGAAGCTGTTCGCGAAGGGCCGCGAGGTGCCGGACTCGCTCCAGGCCAACGTCTACCGCATCCGCAAGGCCGAACGCGCGATGTCGCCGGATTTCAAGATCTGTCCCGCCTCGGCCACGCTCGACGAGACCATATCCGGGCTGGAGGAAACCGGACGGCCGCTTTACGTCATGGTCGCCGACGGCAAAAGGCTGGCGGGCTATCTGCGCCTCGATCCGGGCTTCAAGCTGTGGCAGGCGCGCGACGCCATCGCCAAGCTGGGCGACGTCGCCCGCACCGATTACACGCTGGCGCGGCCCTATGACACCATGGCGGAGGTGATCGGCCGGGTGGCGCGCCACGGCGCGCGCCTCGCCATCATCGTGCGCCCGCGCGCGCTGGTGCCGCGGGTCGAGGACGTGGCCGGAATCATCGCGCTCGAAACCATGGGCGAAGCGGTGATGGACACGGTCAACCCGTTCGCGCCGGTCCGCCGGCGGAATCCGTTCCCGCTGCTCTACCGCCGCGGCGTGGTGCGGCCGATCCAGCGCTGGCGCTGGTGGCGCGCCCGCTCGGGCGGCGACGACCGACCGAAATAGACCTGGAGCGTGATCGCCTTAGGCGAACACGCTCCATCATTTGTTTGGCGAGCAATTTCATCGGATTGAACGGAATCACCCGATTCCATCCAATCCGATATTGCTCTAGTCAACCCGGCTCGCCGGTGTCGGGCTTCAGGCCCGCCGCCTTGATGCCGGCCACGGCGCAGGCTTCGTCGTTTTCCGAGACGTCGCCGCTGATGCCGGCCGCGCCCACGATCGCGCCGCCGGAGTCCCGGATCAGCACGCCGCCCGGCACCGGCACGACGCGGCCGCCCGAAGCCGCGGTCAGCGCCTGGATGAAATGGGGCGCGGCGGCCACGCGGCGCGCGAATTCCCGCCCGCCGAAGCCCATGCCGAGACAGCCCCAGGCCTTGCCGGTGGCGATCTCGAAGCGCAGCAGCGAGGAATTGTCCTCGCGCTTGAAGGCCACCAGGAATCCTCCCGCATCCAGCACGGCCACGGTCAAGGGCTTGAATTTCTGGGCGCGGGCGTGTTCGAGCGCCTTGTCGACGACGATCGAGGCCTGGGCCAGGGTGATAGTGCTCATCGATTATGCTCCCGTTGGGTGTCCGGTTGGTTATGATAGGGAAACGGCGCCGCCAGGGTAACGCGCCATTTGCTTTTAGGGCAGGGGGAAATACCGGATGCCGAAATTGCGCGTAACGCTGGCTTGCTGGGATTACGACCGCACCCGCGCCTTGGCCGACGGCAGCGTCCAGGCCGAGGGCATGGAATTGAATTGCCTGCCTTTGGTGGTGGAAGAGACCTTCTGGCGCATGCTGCGCCACAAGGAGTTCGACGCCGCCGAAATGTCGCTGTCCTCATATTCGGCCTCGCTGATGAAGGATCATCCCGATTTCATCGCCATCCCGGTCTTCCCCTCGCGCATGTTCCGCCATTCCTGTTTCGTGGTGTCGGCCAAAAGCGGCATCCGGGAACCCAAGGATTTGGCGGGCAAGCGCATCGGCAATCCGGAATGGCAGCTCACCGCCATCGTCTGGATGAAGGGCATCCTCCAGGACGAATACGGCGTCGACATCGCCGACGCGCAATACTTCACCGGCGGCGAGGAAGAGCCTGGCCGGGTCGAGAAGCAGAAAATCGACCTGCCGGCCAAGTTCAAGGTCTCGCCCATCGGCCCGAAGCAGACCCTGTCGCGCATGATCGCGGACGGCGAGCTGGACGCGATCTACGCGCCGCGCCTGCCGATGACGTTCTATTCCGAGCCCGACAAGGTGAAGCGCCTCTTCCCGAATTACGTCGAGGTCGAACAGGCCTATTACCGCAAGACCAAGATCTTCCCGATCATGCACACGGTGGTGCTGCGGCGCGAACTCTATGAAGCCAACCGGTGGGTCGCCTTGTCCTTGACCAAGGCCTTCCTCGCGGCGCAGAAGAAGACCTATGCCGATCTCGACATGATCGCCTCGCAGAAGACCATGCTGCCCTGGCAAAGCGCGCATCTGGAAGAGACCAAGCGGCTGATGGGCAAAGAATGGTGGCCTTACGGGCTCGAGCCCAACCGCCACACGCTCGACACTTTCCTGCGCTATCACCACGAGCAAGGGCTGTCGAAACGCCGCCTCAAGCCCGAGGAGCTGTTCGCGCCCGAGACCCTGGAAGCGTTCAAGATTTGAAGTTTTGCCGTCGTCCCCATATTTCAATTGTCATCGCGAGCCGTAGGCGAAGCGATCCAGAATGCCGCGCGATTTCTGGATTGCTTCGGCCGCGCCGCGGCCTCGCAATGACGTCGATATAGGACGCGCCATCCGGAATTAAGGCGTCAGCCGGAGAAGCCTCGGCCTTCCTTGATGCGTCTTTCCAACAAGGGCGCCGGGGAGAGTTTCGCCTCGCCGAAGCTCCGCGCCATGGCGTCGAGCCAGTCGCGGATGACGGGGAGGCCCACTTCGTCGGCATAGAACATCGGCCCGCCGCGCCAGGCGGGGAAGCCGTAGCCGTTGAGCCACACCATGTCGATGTCGCCGGGGCGTTGCGCGACGCCTTCCTCCAGCAGCCGCGCGCCCTCATTCACCAGCGGATAGATCAGCCGCTCGACGATCTCGGCGGCGGGGATCGCGCGCCGCGGGCATCCCGCGACACCGGCGATGATCTTTTCGACATCGGGATCGGGCTCGGGCGTCCGGCTGCCGGGGGCGTAGCGGAAATATCCCGCGTTGGTCTTCTGGCCGTAGCGCCCGGCCTCGGCCAGCGCGTCGGCCACCGGCAGGCGCATCCCCACCGCCTTGCGCGCGCGCCAGGAGATGTCGAGCCCGGCCAGATCCGAGGCGGCGAACGGCCCCATCGGGAAACCGAAGGCGACCATCGCTGAATCCACGTCCTGCGGCAGCGCGCCGTCGCGCAGCAGCCGGTCGGCTTCGCGCGAACGCTCGGCGAGCATCCGGTTGCCGACGAAACCGGGCGAGGCGTTGACCAGGACGGGCAGCTTCCTGAGCTTGCGCGCGACCGCCAGCCCGGATGCCAGCGCCGCGTCGGAGGTTTTCTTGGCGCGCACCACTTCGACCAGCCGCATGACCGGAGCCGGGCTGAAGAAATGCAGGCCGAGCACGTCCCCGGGCCGCGTCGTCGCTTGCGCGATGGCGTCGACGTCCTGGTAAGAGGTGTTGCTGGCGAGGAGCGCGCCCGGCTTGGCGATGCGGTCGAGCTCGCCGAATATCCGGCGTTTCAAATCCATGTCCTCGAACACCGCCTCGATCACCAGATCAGCCTGGCCGGCATCCTCGAGCTTGAGCGAGCCCCGGATCAGCGCCGCGCGCTTTTCGATTTCCGCCGGGGCGAGGTTCTGCCGCTTGGCGCTCGATTCATAGGTGCGGCGGATGCCGTCGAGACCGCGTTGCAGGGCGTCGGGCGCGGCTTCGATCAGCGTCACCGGAATCCCGGCGTTGGCGAAGCAGATGGCGATGCCGCCGCCCATGGTGCCGGCGCCGATGACCGCGGCGGAACGTATCTCCTTGACGGGCAGATCGGCGGCCAGACCCGGCGGCTTGGCGGCGTCGCGTTCGGCGAAGAAGACGTGGCGCAACGCGCGGAACTGGCTGCTGTGCCGCCGGGTTTCGAAAATCTCGCGCTCGCGCGCCAGGCCCTGGTCGAAGGGCAGGGCCGAGGCCGCGACCGCCGTGACCGTGTCCAGCGGCGCCTCGAAGCCGCGTTTGCCCTTTTTCAACTCGTTGCGTTTTCCCTCGAACAGCGCCGCGTCCGCCGCCGGAGGCGGGAGATCGCAACCGCGCCGGATCGCGCGTTTCTCGTCCAGCACGCGTTGGGCGAAGGCGATGGCAGCCGCGCGGACATCGCCCGTCGCCAACTCGTCGACCAGCCCGGCCTTGAGCGCGTCCTCGGCCGCGATCATCTCGCCGCTCGAAATCATGTCGAGGGCGAGTTTCGCGCCGACGAGTCGCGGCAGGCGTTGAGTTCCGCCGCCGCCGGGGATGAGGCCGAGCTTGACCTCGGGCAAGCCCAGCCGCGAATCCTTGGCCGCGACGCGCCAATGGCAGCCCAAGGCGAGTTCCAGCCCGCCGCCCAGCGCGGTGCCGTGGATGGCGGCGATGGTGGGCTTGGCGCTGCGTTCGAGAGCGGCGGCGAGCGTCCCGGTCACGGGCTCGATGCGCGGCTTGTCCAATTCGGATATGTCGGCGCCGGCGACGAAGGTGCGCCCGGCGCAGGCGAGCACGATGGCCTTGACGGCGGGGTCGGCCAAAGCGGTGTTGAGACTCTCTTGCAACGCCGTGCGCACCGCCCGGCTCAAGGCGTTAACCGGCGGATTGTTAAGGATTAGGACGGCGATGCCGCCGCGGCGCTCGGTTTCAACCAGCATGGCGGCAGCCTGTAAGGCGCGGGCGGCGCGCTGTCAAGCCATCCCCCGCCGCCGGTCTGCCCTGCGCGCGACGCCGGTTCCGCGCCTCCGCCGGCTTTGCTATCGTTTTCGATCATGAGTACGAATCCCCCCAAGGGCTATCGCATGACGCGCGAGGCGGTGATGAGCGGCGAGATTCGCCGGCTCGTCCAAGCCAACGATCCCGCCGCCAAGGTGATGAGCGACGAGGAGCATCGCGCCGGCGTGGCGGCGATGCTGGCGAAGCGGCCCGACAAAGGCGACGTCTGGGTGTTCGCCTACGGCTCGCTCATTTGGAATCCGATGATCCATTTCACCGACAAGCGGGTGGCCACCGTGCACGGTTTCCACCGCCGCTTCTGTCTGTGGACCCATCTCGGGCGCGGCACGGCCTCCGCGCCCGGTTTGATTCTCGGCCTCGATTACGGCGGCGCCTGCCGCGGCGTGGCCTATCGCATCGAACAATCAAAGGCGCGGGAAGAATTGGAGCTGCTGTGGCGGCGCGAGATGGTCACCGGCTCCTATGCCCCGCGCTGGGTGCGCATGGTCACCCAGGAAGGCGGACGCGGCTGGGCCGTCGCTTTCATCATCAACCACGGCCATGCGCGCTATGCCGGGCTGCTGCCGGAGGCGCGCATCGTCGAATCCATCGCCCGGGCCAAAGGGCCGCTCGGTCCCTGCGCCGCCTATCTGTTCGACACCGCCGCGCATCTGGAAATGCTCGGCATCAGCGATCCCAGGCTGTTCCGGCTGCGCGACCTCGTCGCCCAAGCCCTTGAGGGATCGAAGAAAAATCTGGAATAAGCTTTACGCGGGCATGACGCCCGCGTTATCTCTAAAATGGCATTGAGAATGAAGGGGCTAGACCCCGTTTCGGGAGCGATTTGGCATGAAGGCGGATAAGGCGCGGAAGGGTTCCGCGCCGCGTGGGCCAAGGCGGGTGACGATCCTGGGCTCGACCGGATCGGTCGGCTGCAACACCGTCGAGCTGATCGAAGCCTCGCCCGATGACTACGCGGTCGAGGCGCTGGTGGCGCACCGCAACGCCGAATTGCTGGCGCGGCAGGCGCGCCGCCTCAAGGCCAAATTCGCCGTGGTGTCCGACGAGAGCCAGTATCGCGTCTTGAAGGAAGCGCTCTCGGGTAGCGGCATCGAGGCCGCGTCGGGCGTCCAGGCCGTGGTCGAGGCCGCCTCGTATCCGGCCGATTGGGTGATGGCGGCGATCGTCGGCTCGGCGGGCCTCGCGCCCACGCTGGCGGCGGTGCGGCGCGGCGCGCTGGTCGCGCTCGCCAATAAAGAGGTCATGGTCTGCGCCGGCGCGCTGGTGACGGCGGAGGCGAAGCGTTACGGCGCGCGGCTCTTGCCGGTGGACAGCGAGCACAACGCCATCTTCCAGGTGTTCCATACCGACCACGCGCACGCCATCGACCGCATCGTGCTGACCGCCAGCGGCGGACCGTTCCGCGAGCGCGCGCTCAAGGACATGGAGCACGTCACCCCCGAGCAGGCGGTGAAGCATCCGAACTGGAGCATGGGCGCCAAGATCTCGGTCGATTCCGCGACCATGATGAACAAGGGCCTCGAAGTGATCGAGGCGCACCATCTGTTCGACCTGCCGAGCGAACGCATCGAAGTGGTGGTGCATCCGCAATCGGTGGTGCACGGCCTGGTCTATTACAGCGACGGCTCGGTGCTGGCGCAGTTGGGCTCGCCCGACATGCGCACACCCATCGCCAACACGCTCGGCTGGCCGCACCGCATTCCCGCGCCCAGCCCCAAGCTCGACCTGGCCCTGCTGGCGCGGCTCACTTTCGAGGCGCCCGATCCGGCGCGTTTCCCGGCGCTCAGGATCGCGCGCGAAGCGCTGCAAGCCGGCGCCGGCGCGCCGACCATTCTGAACGCCGCCAACGAAGTGGCGGTGGCCGCCTTCCTCGACAAGCGCATCGGCTTCCTCGACATCGCGGCAATCGTCGAGCGCACGCTCGAGGCGCTGCCGGACCGGCGCATCGACGCGCTCGCGGATATCTATGCGCTCGACGCCGAGGCGCGCGAGACCGCGCGCCGGTTCATCGGCAACCGCGCTCCGGCCGGCGCTTCCCAAGCCGCTTTCGGCTGAAACCCGAATCCGTTTAGCCATATGGCCGCCTCCGACCAGCCCGTGCTCGTCACCGGTGCATCGGGCTTCGTCGGTTCGGCGGTGGCGCGCGCGCTGCTGGCCCAGGGCCGCCAGGTGCGCGTGCTACTGCGCCCGTCGAGCGACCGGCGCAATATTGAGGATCTTGATGTTGAGGTGCTTCTGGGCGAACTCGACGATCCCAAGGCGCTGGCGGATGCCGCATCCGGCTGCTTCGCGGTTTATCACGTGGCGGCGGATTACCGCCTGTGGGTGCGCGATCCGGCACCGCTATATGCCGCCAATGTCGAGGGCACGCGGCTGGTGATGGAGGCGGCGCTCCAGGCCCGCGTCGCGCGCGTGGTCTATACCAGCAGCGTCGCCACGCTGGGCTGGAACGCCGATGGAAGACCCGCCGATGAATCGACGCCGAGCGCGCTTTCGGACATGATCGGGCATTACAAGCGCTCCAAATTCATGGCCGAGGAAGTGGTGAAGACTCTGGTGCGCGAGCGCAAATTGCCGGCGGTGATCGTCAATCCGTCGACGCCGGTGGGCCCGCGCGACATCAAGCCCACGCCCACCGGCCGCCTCGTCATCGAGGCGGCATCGGGCCGGATGCCGGCCTATGTCGATACCGGCTTGAACCTGGTGCATGTCGACGACGTGGCGGCGGGCCATCTTCTGGCCGAGAGCAAGGGAAAAGCGGGCGAGCGCTACATCCTCGGCGGCGAGGACCTGACTCTGGCCGAGATCCTGCGGATCATTGCCGAGATCGTGGGTCGCCGTCCGCCCAAGATCAAAATTCCGCTGGCCGCGCTCTGGCCGGTGGCGTGGCTCGCCGAGGGCTGGGCGTATCTGACCGGCGCCGAGCCCTTCACCACACGCGACGGCTTGCGCATGGCGCGCCACCGCATGTTCTTTTCCTCGGCCAAGGCCGGACGCGAATTGGGCTACCGCCCGCGCCATGCCCGCGAAGGACTGGCCGACGCCATAGCCTGGTTCCGCCAGGCGGGGATGTGCCCATGAACCCGGCGCTCGCCCTGTCCGCGCTGATCCTGGCGGTCTGGGGCTATTTGCTGCTGGGCCGGGGATTTTTCTGGCAGGCCGAAGAGGAGCCCGTGCCGGATTATCCGCGGCGCTGGCCGCGCGTCACCGCCATCGTCCCGGCGCGCGACGAATCCCAGACCGTGGGACGGGCGGTGGCGTCGTTGCTGGCCCAGGATTATCCCGGCGAATTCTCGGTCGTGCTGGTGGACGACCACAGCCAGGACGGAACATCCGAAATCGCGCGCGACGCCGCGGCGGCTTCGGGCCGGAGCGAAAATCTCCGCGTGGTATCGGCGCGGACCTTGCCGCCGGGCTGGTCGGGGAAACTCTGGGCCTTGTCGGAAGGCGTGGCTGCTGCGGCCGAGGCGGCCAAGTCCGGGAATCCGCCCGAGCTTTATCTCTTCACCGACGCCGATATCGGACATCACCGGCAAAACCTGTCCGAACTGGTTGCGCGGCTGGAAGACGGCGGGCTCGATCTCGCCTCGCTCATGGTCGAGCTCCATTGCCGCAGCCAGGCCGAGAAATTCATGATTCCGGCCTTCGTCTGGTTCTTCGCTTTGCTGCGCCCGTTTTCCTGGGTCAACGATCCGGCCCACCGGACGGCCGCCGCGGCCGGCGGCTGCATCCTGGTCCGGGCCAGCGCCTATGAGCGCATCGGCGGCTACGCGGCGATCCATGAAGAGCTGATCGACGACTGCGCGCTGGCGCGCGAGGTCAAACGCGGCGGCAAGATCTGGCTCGGCCTGAGCAGCCGGACCGTCAGCCTGCGCGCCTATCCGCGCCTCAAGGATGTATGGAACGTGGTGGCGCGCACCGCCTATGAGCATCTTGATTATTCGCCCTGGAAGCTGCTCGGCACGACGCTGGGGATGGCGCTGGCCTTCCTGGCGCCGCCCTTGCTGGTGCTGACGGGTGGGCCGGCCTCCTGGCTGGCGCTGGCGGCGTGGGCGATGATGGCCCTGGCTTATGCGCCGATGCTAAGTTTTTACCGGGTCGGGCTGTGGCGGGCGCCACTGTTGCCGGCGGTGGCGCTGCTCTTCCTGGGCGCCACGCTCGATTCCGCCTGGCGGCACAAGAAGGGCAAGGGCGGGTTATGGAAGGGACGGGTGTCATGGCAGAGCCAGCGCTGAGAGGCGCGGTCGAGACGCCCTCGGGCAAGGGGCGGGGCGACGAGAATTTTCCGGTCGGCTCCTGGCTCATCCGCCGCGATCTGCGCCCGCATGTGCACGCCTTCTACCGCTTCGCGCGCGAGGCCGACGACATCGCCGACAATTCCGCTCTCGATGCCGCCGAAAAACTGCGGCGGCTCGACCGCATGGGCGCGGTATTGGACGGCGCGCCCGGCGACGACGCGCCTTCGGCCAAGGCGATGCGCGCGAGCCTCCAGGAGACCGGCACGACCGCGCAGCATTGCCACGACGTGCTGCGCGCCTTCAAGCTGGACGCGACCAAGCTGCGTTACCGCGGCTGGGACGATCTGATGGAGTATTGCCGTTATTCGGCTTCGCCGGTGGGACGGCAATTGCTCGATCTGCACGGCGAAAGCCGCGACACCTGGCCGCCTTCGGACGCGCTGTGCAGCGCGCTGCAGGTGCTGAACCATCTCCAGGATTGCGCCGCCGACTACATCAATCTCGACCGCGTCTATCTGCCCGAGCCCTGGCTGGCCGAGGTTCATGCGAATGTGGAGGATTTGCGCGAGCTTACATCCAGTGCGGGCTTGCGCCGGGTTTTCAACCGGCTGCTCGACAACACCGACCAGTTGATATCCCAAGCGCGCGCCTTGCCGCCCTTGGTCGAAAGTCCGGGCCTGAAGCGCGAATGCGCGGTGATCGTCGATCTGGCGGCGCGATTGTCGCGCCGGCTGCGCCGGGACGATCCCTTGGCCATGCGGGTGAAACTCTCGCGCGGCGATTTCCTGCTCGCGCTTCTCACCGGCTTGCTGCGCGGAGGGCGCGGATGAGTACCACGGCGCAACCGGCGGGCGTCGCCGGTCAGGCCGCGATCAACGCCCAGGTCGCGGCGGCCAAGACCTCGTTCTATTGGGCGATGCGCTTTTTGCCCAAGGCGCGGCGCGAGGCCATGTTCGCGGTCTACGCCTTTTGCCGCGAGGTCGACGACATCGCCGACAGCGAAGACGCGCCCGAAGCCAAGCTGGCGGCGCTGGCGGGATGGCGGCGCGAGATCGACGCGCTTTACGAAGGCACGCCGCGCTTGCCGCTTTCACGCGCGCTGGCCGAGACGGTGAGGACTTACAATCTGCGCCGCGCCGATTTCATCGCCATCATCGCCGGCATGGAAATGGACGCGGCAGCCGACATCACCGCTCCAACGCTGGCGGAGCTCGACCTCTATTGCGACCGGGTCGCCTGCGCCGTGGGCCGGATTTCGGCGAAGATATTCGGCGCGCCCCAGGACGAGGGCGACCGCGTGGCCAACGCCTTGGGCCGCGCCTTGCAGCTCACCAACATCCTGCGCGATCTGGCCGAGGACGCGGCGCGCGGAAGGCTCTATCTGCCGAGCGAGCTTCTGGACAAATACGGCATCGCGGAGCGCGCGCCCAGCGCCGTGCTTGCCCACCGCGCCTTGTCCAAGGTGTGCGAAGAGATCGCCGCCTTGGCCCGCCGCCGCTATGCCGAAGCCGGCGCGGCCATGAAAGCCTGCCCGCCCGGCACCATGCGCCCGGCAAGGGTGATGGGCGCGGTCTATGCCGACATCCTGGCGCGGCTGGAAAAACGCGGCTGGCGGCGCATCGACGACCGCGTCGGCGTGCCGGCGCCGGTCAAGCTGTGGTACGCGCTGCGTTACGGCCTGCTATGAGCGCGCGCCGCGTTCACGTGGTGGGGGCGGGGATGGCGGGGCTGGCGGCTTCGGTGCGGCTGGCCGCTTCCGGAATCCCGGTTTCGCTTTATGAATCGACCGCGCATGCCGGCGGCCGCTGCCGCTCTTATGACGACGCGACGCTCGGCTGCCGCATCGACAACGGCAATCATCTGCTGATCGCCGGCAACCGCTCGGCCATGAATTATCTCGAAACCATCGGCGCGCGCTCGACGCTGACCGGACCGGCCGCGCCGGTTTATCCGTTTCTCGACCGCGCTTCCGGCGAGCGCTGGGTGTTGCGGATGAATCGGGGAAGGCTGCCGTGGTGGATCGCCTCGCCCGCGCGGCGCGTGCCGGGAACGGGTCTGATGGATTATCTCCATGCCTCGCGCCTGTTCCGCGCCGGACCCGGCGCCACGGTGGACGAGGTGCTGGACACGGACAGCGCGATCTACCGCCGGCTGTGGCGGCCCTTGGCGATTGCCGCGCTCAATACGCCCTTGGATCAGGCCTCGGCCGCCTTGCTGGCGAGCGTGCTGCGCGAGAGCTTCGGCGCGGGCGGCGCCGCCTGTTTGCCGCTGGTGCCCAAGGCGGGGTTGTCGGAATCGCTGGTCGATCCGGCGCTCGCCTTCCTCAAGGCGCGCGGCGCGGAGATCCGCTTCAACGCCAGGCTGCGCGCGATCGTTTTCAAGGACGCGCGCGCTTCCGCGCTCGATTTCGATTCCGGCGCGACGGCTGTCGCGCCCGGCGAAAAGCTGGTGCTGGCGGTGACGGCGCCGGTGGCCGCGCGGTTGTTGCCGGAGATTTCCGCGCCCGATGACTATCACGCCATCGTCAACGCGCATTTCCGCATCCGCGCGCCGTCGACTTCGCCGTTTTTCGTGGGGCTGATCGGCGGCACCGCCGAATGGGTGTTCCGCAAGCGCGAGGTCCTGTCGGTGACGGTGAGCGCGGCCGACCGCCTGGTTGATACGCCGCCCGAGAAACTGGCTGAAATCCTA